>Ga0208010_1000022_pt1 | contig 47293 bp, 65 predicted proteins | sample 2_EtaG_FD_184074 | JGI IMG/M metagenome (GOLD analysis project Ga0208010, IMG submission 184074) | Marine viral communities from the Subarctic Pacific Ocean - 2_ETSP_OMZ_AT15125 metaG (SPAdes) (version 2) | ecosystem: Environmental > Aquatic > Marine > Oceanic | place: Pacific Ocean | collected... | reverse complement strand
TGAAGAGGGATTAACTCATAACCCCATGACTGGCCTTAGTGAGCCTAACGAATGGAATGCTAAAAAATATAAGCAATATGTCACTGAAGAGATGGCTACCTCCGTTTCCGAGAATACGTGGGATGGCTGGATGGGAGAGCTAGAGGAGTTAGAGGATGAGGTGAGTATAGTACAAAGGAAACTAGAAAGCCTCGATAAAGATGTCAGAGAGGCCGATCCTTTGGGATATGGGCCTGCACATTTAGCCCAACAGTTTGTCCTTCCGATAACTAAAAAGATGCGTGAAAAAAAGGGACAGTCTATTCGTAGATCACGCCTTAATATTGACACTCCTGCCGAGGGGGTATCTACAGTTACTAATCCTAAAACAGGGATAACCTGGGCTATTCAGCTACCTGAATCCTCCGGGGGAACCTCCATGCAACAACAAAACCATTCTGTTACCCAACTACTTAAAGATGGGAAGGGGCCACAGAAAATAAGTGAGATAAAAAGTTTTGCCAGTATAGGAGCTGGTCGTAAGATGTTCCAAGGAAATAAGCCATCACGAGCCCATAAACTAATTAAGGAACGTCTCCCTAATGCCCGTATTCATCTTATCGATCCCGAACTTATTAGTTTGGCAGAGAATTATACGGAGGCTCAAGAGATCATAGCTCATCCTGTTGATGCTGCTGAAGCAGCCAATGTCCTTAATGTTATTCCTTCTGCTGAAATGAGAAACTCGGTAATGCTACAAATGAAAGATGCCGTAGCTCCGGGGGGATATGCGTATTTCAAGATACACCCTGGCTCCGAATCCAAACTGACACTTAAACAGGCTTTCGATAAAGGAGTATTATCATGGAAAGGAGAAGATGGTAAACTTAACGAACAACTATATACACAAAACTTAGAGCAGGGCATCCGACCTTCATCCAAGAGATACATCAAACAAACGGGAACTAACAAGTTCCAAATGAATCAGGAGCCTAGTTTTTATGTAGATGCCATTGCTAGACTCTTTGGTGCTGAGAACATCACTCGTAAGGGCTCTATTATCATAGCTAAAAAGGTCGCTCCTGCTGAACAGAAAGAGGAAACCTCAATCCGCCGTTCACAGATAGTGGTGGAAGATGCTATAGACGAATATGGAGACCCGGACTATGAAGCGGATGAGGCTTTAAGGAAGATAGCTAAAGACCAAGGTTTAGGAATAACGAGAGACCGGGAGATAAAGAGTGTCGCCAAAGATAAAGACGGAAATATTGTAGGGGGAACCTATACCTCTTACGACAACCAGAGCAAAACATACACTTTTGATGTGGTAGTAGATAAAGAAAGTGAAGGCAAAGGGGTGGGAAGCCAACTCTTAGATGATGTTGTAGAGATACCGCCTGACCTCCTTGATATGGAGCCTGATGCTAAACTTGAAGTAGATGTGGTTAGTCCTAAGATGGAAGCCATGTTAAAAAAGAAAGGCTTTAAGGTAAAAGAAAAGATAGGGGAACATACCATTATGATTCCCGACCCCTCAATCCGCCGTTCACAGATAAAGAGTCAGCCATTATTTGGGGATGCCTTAGACCAAGCGGCAATTGAAGCGGCCTCAAAAATATATGCAGCAAAGGAAAAAGACCTGTATAAAATAATAAATGATGCTACAGCGGTATTAAAGCGAGTGGGATCGCAACAACAACAAGGTGGTTTATTTGGCACCTCAAAAAAGGTAGGCAAGAAGGCTCCTACCAAAAAGCAGGTTGATAATGCTAAAGAAAGACTCAAGCAGGCTAAGAAAGATTTAAATGAGGGATTGCCATATAGAGAGGCGGAAATGGAAATAGACAAGGTTATGTTTGAGGAGTATGCTCAGAAGCCTAATCCTGCTGATCGTACCGTTCCTCAAGCAAAACTTGATGCCCTATATAAGAAACTTAAACTTAAACTAGTCAAAGGGAAAACTCCGAGGTGGGTTAAACTTGGTGGATACCTAGGTGGTAGATTAGGGGCTAAAGTATTTGGGTCCATCATGGGTACTAACCTAAAAGCTAAAAGCACCTATGCCGATTTGAAGTTTACACTGCGCAAACAAGCCCAAGCGGCACGAGCCGCCGCTAAGAGTACTGTACAGCAGGCACGAGTATGGCATAAGGTATCACAGAAGATGGAGAAAGCCTTAAGAGCTGAACTTCAAGAGACACTTACTACTCTAATGAAAGATCCTAATGTTAAGAACCTAAGCAAGTCAGTGGTTAAAGCCATTATGAATAAGTATAGGAACATGAACATCTTCAGCGAGAAGAGCCGTAATGGTTTTGTTGATTACTTAGAGAAGGTATTAACTAATGAAGCCTATAGGGCGCAATTAGATGAGGCATCTAAAGCTCTCAAGCAAATACGGAAGAACATTGCAGCAGCGAAGTTTGGCGCCGATGTATTGTTAGTAGCCGACATAAAGAGACTATTAGCTATATCGCCATCACTTATCCCTACTAGCAATCCCGCTATCTTTGAGGACTACTTAGCCCTTCTGAATGACTTAGCAAGTAAATCTAAAGTTATAGGCAATAGCATTCCTGAAACAAATGAAATTAAGGATCGCATAGAGATGCTAATGAATGAGGTGTATAATGAGGAGATGTTGGTTCAGGATCTAAGTAACAGATTTTATGAATATATAGGCAATACTGGAAAGCTGGTAACTGCCAAGGCTCTCACTAAGGGAGCATTGATACTAGCATCCCAAGCCGCTCTAAGCGAAAAAGGATATAGGCAGATACTTAAAGACATGAGAGAAGAAGGGCTTATATCTGAGTATGAAGAAAGCGTCATGCTGGTTCCAGAAAATAAAGCGTTGATAGTGAGTCGAGAACCTTCAGAAAAGAAAAGTGCTGAAGAAAAACAATTAGAACACGATGACGCCGTTTTAGATGTTCTTAATGCATTATCCGATGTGGAAGATGCCGTTAAAGATGAACCAGGGTTTTTTAATAGATTCCCGGAAGGGCATCAAAGAGATTTGGCTCGTCAGTTTGTGAAGCTAGTAAGAGATAATCAACTAGGAGTTATCCAAGATATGGCAGCAGGAGATCTAACCAATATGGCTAAAACGCTGAGGGCTCTTGGCAATGGGTATGTAACTAATGTAACGCAAAACTATACTGAAAGCATTCAGTCTGCTGTACGATCCCAGAAGTCATCTAGTGTTCTTCACAAAGCCGTTCTTAGACCTTTCGAAAAATATGTAAGCATCGTTAAGTCATTTATGAGTAGAGCAACAGGGAAAAAGGCTGCTACTATGTGGAGTGAGGCAGTACGCAGAAACCCTCTAGTCTATATCGACCAGACATTAGGATTAGGGATTGGTAATGCTATCTATAAGAATATGTTAGAGCCTATCGCTAGGGCATACTCTACATTCCAACATGAGAAAGGAAAACTTAATGCCGTATTAAAGCGATCTGAAACCACCTTGCGCCGTAGGTATAAAGATAATAGAGTTAGATTAGTGAAGGCCAAGTTTCGTATTCAAGCAGCCCTAATCCAACAAGAATATATTAACAATCAAGGCAACAAGGAAGTAAGTGGTGCTTTGGGGTTCTTAGAAGCCACCTTAGAGCAGGCTAAAAGTGTCCAGGGAAACATCTATTCTACTACTACCAATCCTCTTAATAAACTTCTTAGTCCTGCTACAGAGACTAATGAGCAGGCAATACAAGAGATTATAGATATAATGGAGGCGGCAGGTCCCAATCCTCAAGCCCAAATGGATGCTCTCTTGGCTGATATGGATGCTCCCGCATTGCAGGCTATGAAAGAGATATCAACTGTATACAACTCCATGCAAGATAAGTACATATACACAGCTACCCTAATTAGGGGGATGGAGGCACGACCACGCCGAGACTATGTTCACTTAAAAGTTCTTCACGGAGGAAAGAAGGTAGGTAAAGGGGTAGGAGAAGATAAGGTAAGCAAATGGAAACAGCGCACCCAAGGAAGCAGTAAGAGTGGTTTAGTAGAAGAACGAACCGGGGATGTAAGTGCCATCTCCTTAGATCCTTTTGCTAGTGCTCAAAGTGCCGTTAATCAAACTATGATGGATTATCATTTAACATCAGCTATGCGGACTACCAATCAGGCAGTAAGCAATATGGTAAGAGCTATTGACAACAAACTAAAATTACATAAAACATTAACTAAGGAAATACCTAAACTACGCAAACAAATTTCTGAAGCCATTGATCCTGTTGAGAAAAAGGGACTAGAGAATAGCCTCGCTGAAGCCGAAAAAGAGTTGGCAGACATTGATGTAAAGAGGCTTGAAAAGGAGAAGGAAGTCGCCTATGCGATAGACCAAGCTGTGGAAGCAGTAAATGATAATATCTTAGAGAATGAGATAATGGAATTAAATGCTTGGGACATTGCAGGAGAAGAACTCACTAAAGCGGGATATGTAGCTCTCTTAGCTGATCCAAGTAGGATGTTGGCGGAATACGTATCTAATGTAGCTGCGGCGGAGATAGCATTCAACAAACAGTTTAATGGAGGGTATAAACACCGAGGGGTGTATCGACACCCTGGTACAGGCTCTAGAATAACTTCAAACCTCGGAAGTAGCCAAATAGAAAAAATGTTCCCTGCTAATGACTTTGGAGGGGCGATGACTGAAAAGATATTGGATACGGGAACTATAGGACCGGGGACTATGCCTGAAGGTATGCTGGATACATTTAAGGAGATATATAATAGAATTGGCTTTAATATTGATGCCCCTTCACTAGGTCTTAAAGATAAAAGGATTGGCATAAAGCAACTTAAACAAGTCAGTATGCAGTTGGGAGATTATATGATAAGCACTCCTGACCAATCAGTTACTAGGCAAGTATGGTTTGGCTCTTTTGATCAGGCATTCCAAAAACAACTTCAAGAGAACCTAGACTCCTATACCGCTGAATTAGAATCTATATATGGCGAGAATTTTGAAGAGTCCGAACTAAGTACCGAAGAACAAGCCCGACTAACGGAGCTAAGAAGTGCAGTAGAATCAGGCGTCAATTGGGATAAGATCGAAGCTAATGATGATGCCTATATGAATACTTTTAGGGCTGAGTTAGAAAACGCTAGATCGGTAGCCGACCAAGATGCTACCGATATTGGTGCAGCTAAGAACCCCGCCATGGGCATGATAAAAGCTATGGTGTCACCCAAAGACAATGTGGCAGGGAGGTTTTATAAAAGGTTCAATACCTTTATGACTAACTTTATGATGTATGAATATGCCATGTTCCGCAAGGGTATTGATGCTTTTATAGAGAATGGAGAACTTAGCAGAGGACAAGGTGCCCTATTGATGACGGCGGCGTTTGCGAGGATGACTGCCTATACCTTCTTAACGAGTACCTTATATCAACTCCCTGGTCTACTATTTAAAGGAGATGATGACGATGACATAGACTTAGCTAAAGAAGCCGAAAAGGCAGTGGCCAATTCGTTGCTTAACTTGACCTTAAATAAGAATTTCGGTAATACTATTAGAAGCATAAACTCCTATATTTTTGAAGAGTACATAAATAAACCATTAGTGCATAGCCGTAAGGATAAGTACGGTCAACCAAGAAACTATGATGCCTTTAAGGATGCATACCTATGGGGAGCATATCCGGTTAAGAGTGATCAGGTTAAGCCATGGGAAGATATAGGTTTATTGGAACTGATAGGAACCAAATTCTTTGGACCATTCAGCCCTAGTATAAAAACCGCTGCTAGAGGATATAAGGTATTCAAAAAAGACCTCAAGACTGAAGAAGCTCAAGACCGACGTATACGAGAATTGCTTACTAGATTGCCCTTAGAGGCGGCAGGTAACTTAGGATTCATTCCTATGTATAAAATGTGGAGGAGGATATTGTTAGCATACCTTTATCAAGATTATAAAAACTCCGATACTACTATATACCCCGAAGCATCTACCGGCACCTCTACGGCTGAACCCGAAAAGGAAGTAGAGCAGGAGAAGGAAAAGGAAGTAGAGCAGGAGAAGGAGATTGAAGTAGATCAGGAAGTGGGAATTGAAGTAGATCCTGAGATTGATGTTCCGTAGGCTAACGAGCCCACCCCCTTCAAGGGGCTAGGGCGGTTAGCTAACTCCTATATTTCTTTAGGAGTTTCCGTAAGGTGCTAATAAGAGATTGGAGATTAAGAACCAAGGATGAGTAATCCTCATCCATTAGATCCTCATATATATTGTCTACATACGTGTGAATGGTATCCATAAGACTATTAACCTTATCCATCTTCTCAAGGTCCTCATCTTCGAATCGCATCTAACAAATATAATCATATATTAACAACTTCACAAGATCCTCCGGCACACGCTATCTCATTGGAAAGGTCAGTGTTATCTTCGACCTCCATTACCTTGGTCAAGTCTACAGTCTTTAACTGAGTATATAGCTTATTAAAAGTAGGTTTATCAATGTTTTCAAATGGGGCTTGTGTGTAGGCTCCTCCATCATAAGGCAGAACTGATAATCCATTGAACAAATGTTTATTTTTCCACATCCACTCTCTAACATCTTCCCACTCGCCCTCTTCTATAGATACGGTAGCTGATACATTATTGGAGTTAGATCCGCCGCCGTGCCCTTCCCTTACCCATTCAATATTAAATTTAGATACTCTTTCTAATAGGTCCAGGGCAGTTTCCTTATCTCGGACTATAGCCCCAATGGGGGCTGTCTGTGGTATTTCAATGACTGCGGTATTAGGAATAGCCTTGTAGTCCTTAACTAATTCAGGATGGTGTCGTTCTAGATAAATATATAAGGCCTCATCTTTAGTACACTGCATTCTGCGTATATAATATTGGGAGTGCCAAGCATGAATGCCACTTGATGTGCCTACTACACAACTCGTTGTGCCTGAAGGCTTAACAGTGGTAAGTCTAGCAGCTGGGCTAATGCCAATTATAGAAGCCGTGTTTTTATTTACAATCTCAACAGTTTTAGCCGCCTGCTCTAGAGAGTATTTTAAAATTTCCCCATTACATATTCCTGTTATACCCACACCAATTAAGGATTCCTGTTGGGTGGTTGTCTGCCAAATAGATCTTAGGTAATGGAAGTTAGTGAACCCAGCCTGTAGTGTTCCAAAGAATGAGGCTGCGGCAGCTCGTGAGTCCAAATCGGCTTGGTTTCGTATATTCCCCGCATTTATCTCGGTTAAGTTACAGAACTGAAATGGTCTTAATGCTATCTCACAACAGGGATTACATCCCCAATCTCTATCATTAGAGAAATATATCCCTGGTTCTCCACAGTTGCTATCTTCAATTTTAGCCCATAGAGTATCAAAAAACCTCTTAGTAACTCTATGCCTAAGAACTACGGCAGAGTTGTTAGCTCGGCCACGTTGGGGGTTCTGTTCCCACCATGCACCTGCCTTACATCCCAACATAGACTCATCATCAGCCGAGAACAAAGATATTAAGGCTGCCCGTCGAATACCTCCAGCCAAAACGGCATCAGCAATATAACATATTATATCGTGAGCCTCTAAGGTGGTAAGTTTATCGCCATCACCCTTTCTCTCTAAAAGCAATTCAATATTAAATAAACATCTCTTTAGAGGTTCGGCCCCTGGAGCCTTACCTCCTGCCGTAACTAATCGTGAACCTTTAGGCCGTATGTCGGAGAAGTCAAAAATGGGCTTTGTCTTTCTCATGCCAAAGTATGAAGCCATTAGATGACGTACTGAGTCAGCCCACCCTTCAATACTATCCCCTACTAGATACTTCTGTTGTTTAAGGGGTTTTCTTATTTCCGGTAAACAATTTATATGATGGTATTGTACAGAGAATCCTACCCCGGTGCCTCCTAATAGAAGAAACATTACTTCGGAAAAGGCACGATGATCATCAATAGGGAGGAAAGCACAATTGTAAATCCTAGACTCATTCTTAGTTATTGCAGCCCCTGCAAACTGTGCAGCCCTCATGGACATTAATACTTTTTTATCTCTCACCAGCTTCATCTTAGAAACAATAGCCACCGAAAGAGAAGGGTATTTCTTTTTCATCATATCTTCATACCTATCACAAATTTCCTCCCAAGTTTCTCTTCTATTTTTCTTATAAAGGTATTTTGCGTACTTATTAAAGATGACGATGTCACTAAGAATTTGGTTATTCTTTTCCATAGTTAGTTAGTTTAGTTTAGTTAAAAAGGTAAATCATTCTTAAAATGGTCCCCATAATAATTGTGATCTGGTTCAGATACGGTTTTCAATAGTTCTCCTTCTAGAATCATATCTAAATAGCTATCAGTTGATATATCATCATATTCTGTTAATTTCACTTCATCTCTATTGAGCTCAATGAAATTAAAGGCTACAAATCTAGGTTTTATTCCTAGATGAAAAGCCAATCCTAGTGAACGATGCCCATGTATTGTGTTTTTCATTTGTGCTAATGAGGTCATAATGTATTCGCTTACTGCATCTTCTTCTCGGTCCAGTTTGTCAAAAAAAGCTCCTGAAAGAATTACTTTTCTAACTCGATGTTTAACCCCGGTATATTTCTGTTTTGATTCCATGATCTTCTAGTTCTTTTAGTCTGTACTTTTGTAATTCTGAAACTATTCCTTTCTTTCTTTTAACTTCCGAAAACAACACCCCACTATTGGGGGGTATGGCAATCAAATCGGGTATGCCATTTTTGTTTGTTTTCATCAACTTAATTACATAGTAACCCTCACTCTCCAGCTCTTTAATCCTCTTTTTTTGTAGTAGTTGTTCGGTCATTAAAACAAAGTTATGAAATTTTAAAACAACCTTCCCAGGTCCGTGTTAAAATGCTTCAGTGTATAGTTTTTCTTATTATTTACTGTCTTATAAATGTTTTCTTCTATCCCTCCATCCGAGAATATCCAGTATACCTCATTCTCAGGGCGCATCTGCGTGGTCATCCTATCTCTAGATTGCCAATAGCTAGTAGCACTAAAGTCAATATTATAGTATACGATGTGCTCGGCTTCCTTTAAGGAGATGCCCTCCCTCCCACTTACTATCTGTAGTGCAATGCTTTTTTTTGGATCGGTCCTAAACTCCTCTAAATCCGTAGTGAGCCTATGGGATGGGTATACATCTTGTAGAGCTTGGAGTTCGGCTTTAAACTTATAAAATATGGCAACCTTGCGGTCATAAAATTCCTTAGCAATAAAGTCGGCTTTACTCCAATCCAATACTTGAGATTTTCCACTCTCAAATATCACGGTCCCGCTATAAAGCTGATGGAGTTTGCTCATAAGTTTTGCTCCGGTATCCGCTAGAATAACTTCCTCACTACCATTAACTATTTTATTCTTGCGTAGTATCTTGCACATCTTGTGGGTTTGGATATCCATACTTACATAAAGAACATTCTCTTTAATGGTAGAGGTAAATCCTGCTTGTTTCTGAGTAAAAGAAATCATGTAGGGCTCAATAACTTCTAAAATCTTTTCTTCTATACCAGCACTATAGTCATTAATTCTATTTCCACTAATCATCTTTTGCTTTACATTCACATAGTCTTTAGCCCAAGCGTAGAAGTTCTTGTAATGAGCAAAAGGGTTGGCTCTATGCGACCACATCTGGTGGTACATCTGAGAAAAACTCTCCGGGGTAGGAGTTCCGGACATGAGTATTATCCCACACCCATTCTTTCGTACCAACTCTTTTATTTGCTTGGCTCTCTTGCTAGGCTTAGGAAAAGCCCCCATGCTATGTGCCTCATCACAAATAATGGTATCAAACTTCAACGTAGGATCAACCTTATGAAGGCTTTCGTAGTTAATAATATGGAGTGCATAAGTTGGATTAAACATTAAAGCATCCGATTCAATATCCTTTATTGGTTTCTTTTTGGTAACAAAGAGTACCGATTTAGCCCCAATAGTGTCACAAATCCCTAAACTTGTTAAGGTCTTGCCTGTTCTAACCTCCATAGCTAAATACACCAATCCATGCTTGATGAGAATGTCTGATGCTTCAGCAACAATTTCCGTTTGATAATCTCTAAATCTCATTTCCTTTAATTTGTAGTGGGTAATGAATGCGTTTCCATCTAAAGCCATATACAGTCAATTCTTTTCTCCATTCGACTCTATGGGTTTCGGGCTTACATCGCCCCACCAGGTTATATAATATTCTCTTAATCATTTTTTTCCACTTTATCATTATTTTTTAGTGCTTTTTTAGTGCTTTTTTAGTACAATACCTTGACGAAGGTCAATGTTCGTCAATAAGTCAATGTTTTTTTAGTACATATTTAGTACGATCCGTACAGATTTAGTACTATTAGTCCATCTCACAGAGGCACCTTACCCTATCACATCCACAGTTCGCACAAAAATCATCAGGCTCTCCCATCATGGTATCCCATTCATCGGGGGTATGCCCACTGATCAAAAACTCCCTCTCATCTGCCGTGAGATCAGGAAATACGTTTTGAATTAGGTACTTCTTCTCCCTCCACATGACGTACTTGGGAATACTAATTACTACTGAATAATCTTCCTTGGTTACTGTGCATCTCTTACCAAAATGAACATTACCTCCTGCTGTTAGTGTTATTTTTACTCCATTCATTTGATTTAATTTAGTTTAGAAAAAATATAGTTGTCCATTTTCATCTGCCTCCACAAATGGTCCTTCTTCTTCATTCCTTAACTTTCTAAAATTAAAGCACTCCCTATGTTCAGGGTGCTGCTCTACAAAATATCGGGCATAATAAGATTGATAAGCATCATTTATGCGAAAGTTTTGGTCTGATGTTTTTAAAAATTCATTCCATCGAATCCAATTGATAAGGAGTTTAGCACTGATCTTAGTTCTTCCCTTATTGATGGCTTTCATGGCTTGTTTTTCAAACTCTCTATAGACATGAGGGTTTTCTTTGTGGAACTTATTAAATCCTTCTCGGATAGTAAATCCATGGTATTCTTTGTAATTCATTTGATTTCAAATTTAATTTTCAGTTTGACACATAAAATACGTCGCTTTGGTAATCATTCGTTTGCCGTTATCATTTATAATAGCTATATATTTTCCATAAGGGCTACACGTTAATCTATATTTTTTGCCAACTCGTAAGTGCTTACTGGTGGTATCACCTCTACTATCTCCTTTATATATAGCATAGTCATTTCGTTTTAAAGAATAAACGGGTCGGTTCATTTCTAGCACCACCCTCTGTTGAGCCTCAAAACCAAGTTTGATGGCGATAGCATTTTGATATTGCTCATAGGTAATAAGTGTAGTGTCGTCTAAATCTATTTTATCTTCTTGTATCTTCATATTAAAAAGTTTCTATATAAGGAACATCTTCCTTGTGAAAAATAATATACTTGCCTTGACTATTTCTGCCTTCAGTAGCCTCTTTGCCTGTTTCAAATAGAGCAAATGAACGAAGCCAAGAATAAAATTCCTTGTTGCTTACTTTAAGTTTTCCATAAGCCCCAAAATCAGGGTTCTCCTCAATAAAGTTAGTCCATAACTCATTCATCTGTAAGGTAGTATTCCAAGCCATTACCTCATTATGTTTATCGGTAATCCAATCGTGGAAAGAGTCATCAGTCTCTTGTCGGAACTTGCGTACAATAAGGTTTTTCCATGCACACTTGACAAGACCTGTCTGTAGGTATCCTTGTAGACACTCAATCATAAAGTTATCAAACCTAAGCCACTCCTCTTTATCCCAATCTCCAAAAAATAACCTACCAAAATCCATCTCAGGGGTATGGTTCTGAGAGTAGTGTTGAGATAACTCCAGCTCCCATTTCCTTCTCTCATAGGAACTCCCCTTTCCACGCACTGCATAGTTAGTGGTGAGGACTACCTTGGGGGATCTATCAAATGGTATCTTTATAGCATCCTTGTTCTTCTTTTCAACAGTGATACCCTCAGTAATTATACTGAACAACCTCTCAAAGCTAAAGCCTTTACGAATATCATCAAAGCAAATGATTTGAGTATCTGCCGACACAAGTTGATATGCGAAATTTCTTTCAAACGTAAAGGCCTTCCCATCAATGGTGACCACCTTCTTTAGTTGAGAAATCCCATTAACAAATAATCCTTTTCCGGTACCACCTTCGGGATGATCAGAGATAAGTTCATCATTTAATATGACTGCTGGCGAATAACCCAAGTTCTTGTATCCATGCAATAAGTACCCCACAGTACTCTTTAAAGAGTCAAAGCGACCAAGATCTTTACCACAAATATTTAACATGAATACCCTAAAGTCGCATTTGGTATCAGAAACAATTTCAAAGTTGCGAGGGCAACAATGGTCTTTCCACACAAAGCCCGGTAAATCTATGTAATCAATAGTAGAAATCTCATCTTGAGTAATTTTAACGGCACAATTCTGATAGTAAATATAGGCAACCTCTTTAGTATCAGACATAAAGTGTACGTTTACACACCCTAAGAAGGATAAGAAATCCTCTTTGAATAGTCTAGTTTTGTCAGCAAAGTAATTATATACTGAGTAATCATCCAACTCATTAAGGTAGTCTAACACGAAATCTTTAATTTGTTCTTCACTTGTAGGCTCAATTAAGTTGTTGGTAACTTTAACAAAAATGTATGATTTACTCCCTTCTGGGGCATACTTATAATAGCCATGATCTTCAAGGAATTTTTTAAACTTCCAATGAACCACTGATACTGCACCATTCTTAGATTTCTCCCAATAAACGTGGTGGGATGAGTCCTCCTCTATTCTGTTGATTACACTCTCTATCGCCTCTGCGTTCTCCACCCCGGACTCCTTTAGGAAGGAACGCACTTGCTTTTTTGATAAGCCTTTGCTCATCTTTTGCTTCACCAAGTTCAAGGTCTGAGTATCCTCGAACCACTTAGTGCCGAATATAGACATATTCTTGTAGGCTGAGTCAATGGTATTTTTGTTCTCTACTTTATTTTTGGGGTTAGGATCATAGTCTAATATGATGAACGCTGCATCCGATTTATCTACTCCGAACTCGCATAGAGTTTTAGCTAACACAAATAGGTTGTTATTGCGTTGCTTGGGTATCATCCCATAATCCTTTTCCCACCACAACCTTAATCTCTTAATGGTTTCATCGGTATCGGTGAGTTTTAGGGTGGCCCTGGACTCATGCGTGTAAGAAACTAATTCTTCTTCATCTTCATCAGTCCATATCTCAGAGTCCTCATTGATATAAATTTTAGGATCAAATGACTCGTAGCACACTCTACTTACGTTCTTGCAAGTTATGTCGAACTCATCGCAGTCGTAATACTTTTGTAGTGCTTTAAAAAAAGACTTGTGAGAAGAACCCTCAGAAGGTATCTTTACTAAGACCTTAATGCCATTACCACTTGGCGATACAAATACGGAAAACGTATACAGATCCTTAGCCATCTCATCTTTCTTAGCCTGTAAGGCACTTTTAGTTTTGAACCCATCAAAATCTAAGCATATAAGACCACTATGATTTATAAGAGAGTCATCGCTTCGCTTATTGAAGGTGCCACTGAAACAAATAGCAGGAAGGTCTTGTTTGAGTTGGTTGCGTTTGTCTTTGTCTTTTTCTTTTCGGATAGCTACAATTAAATCCTTTGAAGATCCATCCTTAATTCTTTCAAGCATAATATCCACTGATCGGTGAAATGGTGTGGAGGTATCCTTGATGTTTTTGAATATAGTTACTTCATACATTGTTTTCTATTTTGTGTGTTAAACTGATACGCTATGTTACTCTATGTTGCTACAATGTTGCTAAAATGTTATACAACTCATTGATAATCAACCAAAATGTTGTTATGTTACTTTCTTCCCCTTTTCAGAATTAAAATAAAAGTAATAAATAAAGAAAAGAATATATAAATATATATAAGGGCTATCTGCAACATTCAACACAAAAAAAGGAGAGGGGAAAATAGGAATAGCTAAAAACCAAATCCCCCTCCCCCTCTTAATTAAAATGGTAGATTATCTGCCTCCTCAGTAAACGCAGCTGGTTCCCGATTAGGTGCTACCACATTATCAGAAACTACTTTCCCTTGGGGATTGTCTTTGTTTACGATTGTTACCTTGCCATCACTCCAAAATGCAGTGCCATTAGCAAAATACTTTCGCTTGGCTTTGCTCTCTCTTTCCTCTTTTGATTGCTTTGCCCATCCAGAAACATTGTCTCCATACTTACTAACCTCATCAGAAACTAGAAATGTAGCGATATAGCCATGCTTACCACTTTTAAGAGGGATCATCTTACTTTTGTCAATGTCCTCTAATACTAATTTTACTTCTACCATTAATGCCATAATTGTTTAATTTAAAGTTGTGAAATAATATAAAATTGGGAAACATCTTCAGAGGCATTCTCTCCAAAGAATTTCCTATATACATCAAGCGCATTGTAAACTTTACGTTCACCACTAGCTAAGAACTCATCGGTACATTCAAATATTGCCGTTCTTCCTGATCGCTTTTCTATTGCTAGAAATTTCATCGGCACTCCAAAAATTTGTCCGTAGAGCCATGCTTGGCTATCGTAATTATACTTATATGCTGACCTTCTAAAGTCACTAATTGATGCAGTCGTTTTAAGATCTACAATACATTCAGAAGAAAGGATATCGGCTTTGCCCTTCCATACAATATCTTGAATGGTGGTTAACCCTGGTTCCTCAAATTTATTTCCTTCTCCATATATCATAGCGCAAAAATCAAAATTGGTTGTAACGCAATCACACAAAAAGTCTAAGTCATCTTTCTCCTTGCGTAATAATAAAATATTAGCGCCACTACTCTCTAAAGCCATCTTATAATGTTTGGTGGTTCTAGTAGAAGCATCCACAATCATAAACTGATCTAGTTTTTCTGGTTCTAAAATCTTAGTGTGAAGATAACTGCCCATCAACATAGGGATTGTAGGATCTGAGTATTTTCTGAATGACCGGGGATCGGATAAAAGTGAACCAATATCACTATTAGATAAATACCTCTGTCCTTCTTTGCCATAATAATTTTTATCATCACGCAATTTGTCTATAATCTCAGTTACCCTACTCCCCTTTTCTTCTGTAGCCATCACGATGGGTTGCCCATTTTGATATACTTTAATAGTTCGGCTTTCAGAGAGGGAGTTATCTTATATTTCTTGCCTAAAGTTAGAGCCAATTTCTCTATGCCATGCTTCTTATTTACAGACACATATTTAACTACGTTATCCCAATTATCATCACCGATGTTTAAGGTATATAAGACCTTATTCGAGGCTTGGTTGTCTTTAGAGAACTCCTTTTCCATTTGAGCCACATACCGGTTGTCATCCCATAATCCTAAAAAGATGTCAGCATTGAATCCTAACTTGCTCAGTCCTTTCGTTAAGGCATCTGTGCTTACCTTCTTAAAGCACTCATCATCAATGTCTCCTCTTTTATTATGAGTAGTGATTGATGAGTTAATATTAAACTCGTGCCTTTTGGTTCCCTTCATGTACCACAAGATGGCTTGATAGCCCATTAAACTATCTACGATAATGGTGAACTTTTCATCCTGTACTCCCCAACCTTCTCCAATGGGCCCGAATTGTTCCGTAGCTTTGAGTAGTTGGTATTGAGCATTGATTGTTGTAAAACTCCTAGAGCCGAACTTCACCTGCTTGGTGTACTTAGGGTTTGTCTTAGCGACCTCATTCCATAGGTCTAGCGTACTGCTTGGTTTTTTAGTTGCCATGTGTGTGGTTTTATTGATTAATAACTTCTGTGCTTACTACTCGTGAAGGATCAAACTGAAGGAGGATGCTATCCACAATCTCTTTCATGTACTCATCCTCTTTGATCTCAGCCTCAATTCTCTTGGAGGCATGAAATAGAGTAGTGTAATGTAACTTAAATCCTTTAAGTTTAAAAAATCGCTGAATGTAAATCAATTTTATATCAAGTTGTCGGGATATAAAGATGATTAAATATCGAGCATCGACTAGAGTTTGCTTCCTAGACTTACTAAATATTTCAGTTTCATCCAACTGCGTAAACTCTCCTACGAGTTCTACGATTGCTGAAAATAACTTGTGGTTCACTTCTCGGTTGGGGTTTTCTCCTCATCATCAAGAGCCGACACTTCTTGAATAGTGGGTTGAGGCATATAGACCTCAAACATTTGTGTAAATAACGGATGGACATTGGTCACAATCTTAACCTCATTCTCATCGGTCTTTCTTCTTTCTTTTGCCATAATAAATAGATTTAATTAAATTAAAATAACTACCCAAAAAACCGATGCTGGGAGGCTATCGGTCAATTGGGGAACTAAACACATTTGTTGTAAAAATACTTAATTATAATTAGAATAACAACTTTAAACTATATATAATCATCGTCATCATCGTGGGTTTCAGCCCACATCATTGCCAAGGCAGTAAAAGTCCATATGATGCCTATGAATCCTATTAATGCCCACCACACCCAACTCACGATGAGGTGATGTTTAAGTGTCCTATATACTCTTTAATGTGGGCTATGTTGGCACTAGAAATAAAGGTTTTTACTGCGTTATTGGAGGTCTGCACTAAGACATTCCCTACAATAACCCTTTCACATAAAATACTAGCAATATGATTTTGGGGTAAGTCATTAAGAAGTCCCTCCTCATTGGCTATCACTTTAGTATTTTTAAAGTTGGTAGGCGCATATTCTATATATCCTCCTACGGCTTCTTGCATTTTAGCTAAGTTGTTTTCTTCTGTTCCTTGAGTGAGATCATAATCTTTTATGATATCCCCATCTGCTTTGATGTAATACGTTGTCATGTTATTAAATTTAAATTAAGTGAAATGAATAATGATTTATCGGTATTAGACTATTGCCACGCATCATATAAAAGACCTTGCCGTTGCCAACCACATCCGTATTAGCTTGGCGCATCTGATTGAGCACCAGGGTGGACTGTTGTTGGTTCATGCCTATAGTATTTTCTCGGTCAATAATCAAGTCCTTTTGACATACTCTATGGAAATCATCTTCCATATTGTCATCACACTTGTAGCTGATCCTAACTTTACGGATAGGGAATATATCAATGGTATGGGTGGTAGTTTCTATTTTCATGTGAATAGGGGTTTAATAAGTGAGTGATAAGGTTGAGGGTATGCGTTCAATACTTCAAGGCATACTTCGTGAGGCACTTTACTGCGTTCATAATCGCCTTTAAGTCCTTGGGTACCGGTTTGAGAGCCACGAGGTGCAGACACATGACAAGGAGAGCCATTCTTACACGCCTTTCTAGGATTCCAACCCCGGTTATTAGTCCAAATGTCCGTAGGTTTCATTCTAGTATCTCCGTATTGACAATAAGTAATGGTGTGGATAAAAGGCAGAGCCTCCATAAAGGGTGCTTTACGCAGTTTGCCACGAGGGTTCTCAATATAATAAATTAAGTTTGGATTTAAAAACTGAAGGTACTCTATGATATCTAAGGTACGCTTCGCAATTTTAATCCCCAACTCGGCACTCTCAGTCTTGGGCGTGAAGGGTTTTCCCTTAACCCAATTTCTGCCTATACAAGCCACGCTAAATGCTTGGCATGGGGGACTTGCCCACACAAGATCGGGCACAAAGGGGATGGTGTCGGTGTTGAAATCAAAAATGTCTGTGACATAATCTATGCCCTCAAAGGGGGTAATGTCACTTGAGAATACCTCGTGTCCGAGTTCCTCACACGCCTTGCCGATGCTTCGACTTCCAGCGAATAGTTCTAATACCTTCATACTTTCTTAGCGTTTATAAAGTCACTTGACTTATGGTTATCTAAATGTTGAATGGCTTGTGTCATCCACTCTCCTCCTCCTTCATCTACAATCTGTCGTGCCTCCTCCTCTGAGGATGCCTCCACGTGATAGGTTTCTCTGACCGATGCCCACTTGTAGACCTCGGAATACGTTACTTCATATGTGTTTTTCATGTCTATTTGTTTTTAATATTAAATAAAATATCAAGGCATTGGTCAATATAGTGAATATAGCCAATACCTAACCCTTCATTAAGCGTTCTGTTTTCTATGTCGATAGTTATATCTTCTTTTACTATTTCAAGTTTATGACTTATACATATAGCCAACTGTTTATTGTTGATTTCTATTTCTTCTTCCATGTCCATAACTGTTTTGTTTATTTGTTTTTATTGTTATAATTCTTAATAACTATTTTCTCCCATTCCTGTATAATAAAAATCTTCACAATCGTTGGGGTATACTTTTTGTTTGCACGACCAACAATTAAACTCTCGTGTTTCTGTTTTGTGAAACAATATAGTATCGCAATGAGAACAAGATATTAAGTTGATACCTTGCTTTTGTATTTTTTCTTGTAGTTCAATTTGAATGTCTAGTTCTTCCATGATCTTATTTGTTTTTAAGGTTTATAAAATATTCCAATGCCTTTTTTAATGCATCCCTTCCTCCCATACACGCTAGTTCAAATCCATTCCGTGTTTCAGAAAGTTTATCGTAATACTCTATCTGCTCTTTAAGGTACTCCCTCATTTCTTGAATAGTATCACTCATTATATTATACTCACATGAATTGTCATGGTACGTCCACTCCAAGCCACACTTTTCACATATTGGATATTCTTCTTCAATTTCCTTGTCTGTCATCTTTTCTTTCTTTTAGGTAAATGTAAATAATAAGCATAACCATCCCCCCTACACAAAGTAGGAAGGGTGGCATTAGTGTCCAATCTAAATCCTTCATACTGACTCCGATTGTTTAAAAAGGTCTACTAAGTCCTTCCTCTCCTTTGTGTCCATAGCTGACCATACATCGCTACACATCTCCTTAAACTCCTCAAGAGTCCACACTCCCTCCTTAGCATGATACTCCATAGTTTCCCACCATGAATCATTATCGTGTGTAAACTCATAGAGGTTGTAGGTAGTTTCCAAAGACTCTAGCAGTTCTCCGCCTTCATACTTTTCAATTCCAGCAAAGTCCATCCCACACTCTGCGTACTCCACAGAAATGCTCAATAAAGGATACTTCTTAGACAGAGCCTCATAGTATGGAATAGGTGGCGACCACGCAGTATCAAAAGATACCATGATGTAGTCAAAGTAGGGTTCGCTATTTATATAAGTATCAACTGCATCCCACTTCGTCCCCCACTTCTCGCATCTCCAATCGTACCAATTGGGGTGACCATACTTCTCGATGTTAGCCTTCTCAAGTGCTTCTAGTTCCTCGCTTTTGGGAAACCTACTGGGAATGTCCAACTCTTTAGGCATCGGAACTACCCCATCAAACGTAAACCTCTCCCCATCCTCAATGATGGAGGTCTTTACAAAATCTTCAAATTGCTTCAGTGCCTCCCTATTCTTAGGATCTGCACTTACTTCCAAGGTGTTGTTACAATAATTTGGCATAATTTCTAGTGTTTAAGTGTGTTTAAAATTTCTTCTGTGGTGTATTCAATATTGTCCCAAGTAACTCCATACTCGGCATCAAATCGGCGTTCAATCAAGTCCATAACTGCTTTGCCTAAATCCTCTGTGTAGGATATGTCGGTAAACTTATCTTCTTCGTGGAATCTATCGAGCATATCCTCTACATCCAACACCGACCAATAGCAATAAGGCTCTGTGTCCATTATGTGATATCCTTCGCTTCTCAGTAAATCTTTCGCTTTTTGTATTTTTTCTGTGCGTGTCATGTCTGTGTGTTTAAGTGTGTTAATAAATAGTATCAATGGCTAACTCATAAGCCAAGTCGGAATACTCCTCTTGAATACCCTCAAGCTCTGACTCAGTCAAGGGAGTGCCATCTGTCCACTCCCCATACGCTATCCAACAATCGCAAAAGTCTGGATAGTCCTTAGTGTCTACACCCTCCACTTGGAGGGAGTTATAGCTAACATTCCCATCCTTGAAGGAGAGGTTGTCATTAGTGTTTTTATTCATAAGTCATTAGGGTTTATAGTGGTCGCCCACTCGTTAATATAGTTTTTCTCCTCTTGCTCAAACTGAAGCATAGTAAGGATATACTCAATGGTATTCACTTGCCATCCGTTGCCAATAGCCTTGTACCTCTGAGTGTCCGAAAGCCCTTTCGTGTAGTCATGGGGTAATCCCATCAATGCCTCGCACTCATTAGGACTAATCTTACGGATGGTGCCATCGGCAAGGATAATCTGTTTCGGTTGCTTGTAGTCACTAGCTAACAGACACCCCATCAAACTACCCTTATGCAGTCCGTACACATAGTCACGCTGACCAATGCTTCTGAAAGGTGGTGCAGTAGTACCCACAATGGAGTGATGCCCTACCAATTTGTGATTTGCCTCCTCCAAAGTCTGATATCTTTCTAGGATCTTCGGACTCACTCGGTAGTTTGGCTCACAAATATCAATGTAATCGGCTAGGCTTTTGTCTGTAGCTATAGGTATAGGCAATAAAGGGATGTTAGTCCAATACAATCTGTTGCGTTGGCATCCACTAAAGTGACTACTATTGATTTTGATTGGTGCTACACCCACCTCCTTAGTTATGATATCCACGTACTCTTGCTTCATTATCACGTTCTCTAATAGGAAATGCTTGGGCTTGACCTCACGCAGTATCCTTACGTACTCCCAAAACAATTTGGATGAGCCATCAAAACCTCGGTTGCCTTGGCTATAAGACTTGCTGAACGACTGACAAGGACTCCCTCCAAGGAGGAGGTCAATCTGTCCAACATGGTGAGCCTTCACCTTAGTGACATCCCCAAGTTGAATGGTCTTAGGGAATCTCTTTCGAGTCACGCTGATGGCGTAGTCATCAATCTCAGAGGCGTAGTATCTGTCTACTTTAACGCCAAGTTTCTGGAGGGCTAGTTGTCCACAACTAATCCCATCAAATAGGCTTAATACTCTCATGCTAATATCTTTTTAAGGTTACGACTCTCATCCCCATCTCCACTATAGCACTTGCCTATAGCCATAGGTTGTACCCACGAGCCAAAATGTTCAAAGAACTCTGTCTTGGTCTTACTCCCATTATTATTGTATCCAAACCCACCCTCATTAAGTTCTTTGCCGATGGCTTTGTACTCCTTAAAGAGCAAGTTCTCTACTTCCTTTTCGGACTTGCCCAAGGCTATCATGGGTTCGCCATAGACCGAGTCTACACGACCTACCCATATTATGTTTAAATCTTTCATGTGTTTAGTTTTATCTGCCTCGACTCTCATCACTAAGAGCATCAGCATGGTTAAGTAAATCATTCTCTCTAATCTCCTCCTCAGAAAGTATCTGATACTTTTTAAGGTGGTCGGTAATAGTGTCCTCAATCGCACCCCACTCGGCATTGTCGAAATCGAACTCAACATCAAATGTGTCCTCCATGGCAATTATCAAGTCCACTAATGCTACCCCTACTCCTAATTTTAATTCTCGTCTTGTCATTATAGTATAGTGTTTAGTTAAGTAAATAATTCTCTTGCAATATACAACCTTTAAATTAATTATGCAATACTTTATGCAATATAACCTAGTAATTTTGTTTTGGCAATTCCCAGCACCCACCCCGGTTTTTAGGATCTTCGGAGGTGGTGGAGGCTTGCCCATCCAAATTCCCACCTCGCATGAGCCAAAGCCACATACTTGGTTTCGCCTTGGTAGTACCCATAGGTCTTGCCATCTCTTACTAGCCTATACATTTAAGCGTTTGTCTAATCTCTTTTTGATGTTCTGCAAGAAATACTGAACTTGCCCAATTCTCTTGGCATCATAAGTGTTATGCTTCAATACTGTTTTTGCTATCTCGCATTCCTTTTGGATATACTCCAAGTCTTTAATGAACTCCTCATTCATGGTTTTTGGTTTTAAACTCAGTCGGCAATCTCGCCTCCCTCTACGCCCAAATCCCCATGCCTCGAAAGGCTATGGGGTAGGCTTGGGGGTGTAAGTTGCACCCCTTGTTATACTGTATCTAAAACATCTATCTCTATGCCTAGTGTCCGTAGGTACTCAGCATTGAGGATGAACTTGCCCTCAGACACTTGCTTATCCACAATCCCTTGCAACTCCTTTACAATGGCATCCTTACCCCACTTCTTGATGCAGTTAGGGATGGTGTAGTTGAAGCCCACAATACTATAGGTAGAGCCTACACCTTTCACCATCACGCCCTTCTTGGCATCCTTGAGCCTCTGAGCCTCAGTAACCTTGAGGTCTACAAGGGTATCCCAACAATGCTCTGACTCCCATGCCTCGCCTCCAATATCTGAGGTGTAGGTTAGGTCGTACGCCTCAAGGGTAGTCAAAGCATCCTCCCCTCGCATCGTCATATACATCGGCAACGAATTTGCCATCAACATATAGTTTACAATTGAGTCCTTGCATCCCATCATGCCCACGATGGAACTTAACGCTTTTGACTTCGATTCTTGCTAGTAATTCTTTTAATGGTTTTTTCATTTTATTTAGTTTTAGGTAAGCTAATTAAATTATCAATACTCTCATCCAATATTCTTAGGTAGGCGTAGCCATGAGTGGAGTCAATTCTCCCCACCTCCATATCATTTATGAGCCACTCCTTAGCATCCTCAAGGTCATTCAGTACCTCCATTACTTTCCAATCTGCATCACTAATTATTGGGGTGGTGTCACGTTGGCAACTAGCAAATAGCAATGGAAATAATAGAACAAGTGAAGTGCGCTTTAGCAAAATGGTGGCGTAGGCTTTAGCATTAACAAATTGCTCATATAAGCTAGGCATATCCCTCTCCAAATCAATGAGGTTAACACCCTCAAGTTCATCCACAAGGGCTACCATGTTTATGAGGTGGGTGTTCACATATTTGTCATTAGGCTTGGTGTCGAACTTGCCATCCACATATTGCTTATCAATATATTGCTCTACCTCCTCCCAATAGGGTGGGCACTCCTCAGTATTGCCATTCCATAACCAATCAAAGGCATCCCCCTCGGCAAACTCTTGAGGCTTATAATCGCAGTTGAAAGTGTCATAGTCTGCGACCTTAGTATCCTTATTAATGGCAGATATGCAAGTGACCTCAAAGGTGTAAATTCCATCCTCAATATTCATAGCCAATTCGAGGTTGCTCACTATCTTTACTTTGGGGTAGTGGAGTGCAGTCCATAAAATATTGGTGGACTTGGTGGTGTCCGACCATAGCCAATTGCTAGGGTTATCAATGCCACTAGCATCGTAGGGTATTTTCTTAGTTTTAATCTCATCAAATGTTTTCATTTCTATAGTGTTTAAGTCCACTAGCCAAAGCCGACTAGCACCACCAAACCCCATGCCGACAAGGTCAGCTATGGGGTATCTAATGGGGGTGGGTTAGGCTTAGAGCATTCCCTTGATTAACTTTATTAACTCTGCCCTACTAAAGTCACCAAAATCAGTTGAGGGGGGTGGTTGCAAAGTCAAGGTGTTTCTAGAGCATCCTTTAATCTCGCTAATCTCAGCATTGATTCTATCCACTTGCCCTTGGTTGTTGTCATCACTACATTGCTCTCTGAGGGTTTCTAAGGCTAAGATAATTAGCGACTTATCATAAGGCAAAGCCTTGTTGTTAGCTTTGAGTTTCAATTCAGATAGTTCATCTCTAACCTTAATGTATTTAATTTTAATGGCAAAAAGGGCATCTTTCTCCTCAAGTTCCTCTTGGTAGTCAATGCACAATTCATTATACTTTGTAGTCAAGTTGTTAGCCTTGAGTTTCAACTCATCCCTTTCATATCCAATGTATTTTACCGACTCCCTTAATTGCTCATTGTCACTCTGAGCCTTTACGAGCAAATCCCTAGTATCTTTGTTTTGGTTGAGCCATCTATTAGCCTCCTCCTCCATGAGCATCTCGTTGTTCCTAGAGGTGTTCAATTTGGATTCTAGGATGTGAATCTCATCACTATTATCGGCATCAAAGTTAGCCTCTCTTAGAGATTGAATAGTACTCGCACTTGCATCCTTTAATTCATAGTAATTGTCTTTCCAATTAGCCATGCCCTTTGTCAGCTTGACAACCTTAGCTTTGAGAGTAGCTATCTTGGGGTTTTTGAGGTAGGTCTTGCCTAGAGGTGCAATGCACCACTTTTTGCCTACCTTTTGAATGTAACCCTCACGTTCCCACTCTTGGATTGCCGTGCCGTAATACCCTTGCTTGTGCCCATCGTAGCCGTTGTTGATACAGATAAATGTTACTAAGTCTTTTCTGCTTAGTCCCTTGCTCTGAGCAAGGTGGTCTAAAATAATGTGTTTATTTGTCATGGTTTAAAATGTTTTTTCAATGATTGGATTAAAGAATAACTCATGCATCTCGGCATGGCTGAAAAATCTAGGGGTAAGATGCTTAGGCTTGTTGGTTGCAACTACCTTGGGCATAGCCTCCTCAATTACCAACTCGTAACTCAAGTTGGCTTGTGCCTCACTCTCTCCACTCTTGTGGTGGAATATCGGCATTCCGTTTGCTAAATCAATTATCTGTTTATGCGTCATTTCTATAGTGTTTTATATCGGCAATAGTGCCTACCCAAAAACCCCCAACCGACTTAGGTATGGGGGTAGGGGTGGAGGTGGTGTTAAGGTCAGAGATTCTGACTATAAAATGAGAGGTGTGCCATATCCTCATACGATTTGAAATAATAAAGTGCCGTACCAAGGTTAGCTAAAGCATGGGTGTTGTTATAGTCTGCCCTCCGCATAGCCAACTCAATGTTGCCACTATAACAAGCACTCATAAATCCACCATCATTTTGCATTAAGCTATGCTTTTGGTCAATGGTTAATTCATTACCAAGGATAGCTTTTGCTCTGCCTTGGCATACTTGGTTTTTGGAATTTGTCACACACATTAATAATGCTAAAGCCGTATCATTTAAGCCTAGGGCTTGTAAGTCTTTTGTACTCGCTAGTTTAAAGTTCTTGTCAGTCATACTAGGGTCTATATCGATTAGCGCCTTAACGCTCTCAATAGTATGATATACAAAACCATCAGTATCTTTTTTAGCCTCGCCTTTAGCAGATAATAAAACAATAGAGCCTTTAGGGTCTAAAAATCTTAAATCGGTTTCGTCACCATTTACAAAGGTTTTGCCCTTGTACGTTTTGCCGACTATCTCGCTAATATCAAAACTTGTAACGATGGCAACTTTTACGCCTTTAGATATAGCCTCAACAACCTCTTGGTGATTGCTTTCGGAGGCACTAAATGTTAAGTCATAATTAGCTAAATTGTTGTTGATAGCCTTGTTTAAGTTCTTGGTATAATCATAGAATGTTACTTTTGGAAATCTAGATAGAAGACCCCTAAAATTTACGTCGCTAGTTCCGTTCAAACGTACGGCAAATTTAGAACCATCCTTTTTATGCTTTGCCTCGATTTTAGTAAGTTCTCGGTCTAGCTGTTCAATGAATTTTATCTTGTCCTCTAGGTAATAAGTGGTTTTATTCTGCCTCGCCTCTTGTACGTTTGAGAATTTGCCTCTGCCACTAGTATATAAACAAGCTAAAGCGCAACCTTTAGAGGCAAAAGGGCAAAGGTTTATTTTATATTTGTTTTGGGTGTGAGGGGCTAAATAAAGTATATAGGTTGTAACTCCTTTACTCTCTCCTTTGATGGTCTTGGCGTTTGACTTGCCTAGCAAGTTCTTAACGGCTTTGTAAGTTTTAATTTTAGTCATAGTTATTTGGTTTTAAATGGTTTAATAAAAGTTAGAATTTTCAATTGCTTTTTGTTGCCCTTTAGGTAAGTCATATAAGTACTCTAGGTACATATCAAAGGAATGAACACATTTCTTATCTATTGCCCTCCACTCTTTACTCTCATACTCCTCACATTCTAAATTGCCACTTATGAGGTCGCGTTGGGTGTTGTAATTGTTGTGCTTTACTAACCAATTGATAGCCTTGTTGACTAGTGCTTGGTTCTTAGGATTGATTGCTTTTAATTTTGTCATGGTATTAAGTTTAGTTATATTAATGAATTTTAAATATGATGTGTCTTGTACTTCGTTCATGTTGGTAAAGATAGGTATAAATACAATACGTTGTAATACATCTTACCAACTAATTATGCTATAGACCTAGGCTGAGGTAGGTAATTTAGTTGTCAACACTTGCGCCCACTCGTGTTAGTAACTAGCTTGTTTAGGCGTAAACCCAATGCGTGAAATCCTAATCATACTCGGCTAGGCATGGGGGTATAACCCTCCCCCTCCCTCCCCCTCCATAGGAATGGGGGTTAGTAGGGTGCATACTAGGGTACGCCTCCCTAGGGCCCGAGTTAACCTGATCTGATAGAGCAAGTTGAGTGCGTGTTGTGAATGTAATGATTGAGATGTTATAGCATAACGCACTGAGCCTCAATGTCTTATGCCCTGGCACACCTAGTGGGCATGGGTGCGTCTATACCTTACACCAATAGAGATGCGTATGCCTAGCCCCAACGCCTTGTACTTGGGGGTAACCCTAGCCCACACCCCCCACCCCCACCCACCCTCAAACAAAAAGTCAAAACTTTGGAGGGATTGAAATCGAACTCGCCAGATCCGGCCCGGTCCAGGCGCTTTCCCCCGGCGGCGGCCAGGCGTGAGGTCTGCGGTTACCCACAATCTCGTAGTGTGAAAAAAAATTTTTGGGGGGGGTCCTAAAAAAATTACAGAAAAATTTCGCTATCTTTGTATATGGAGTGTTACGAGTTGTCCATTGAGAACCGATGGAATATTGGGATGGCAGTGGGTTGGTCGTATTATCCTCCTGACGATAATCACAATTATAATGAGTTAGTTGTGTACGTCTTTTTAGTAAGCATTATAATCCGTTGGATATGAAAATGAAGAAACCTAAATTGGGAGGACACGTAAGCGGGAACCAAGCTGTGAATCCTCTCTTCAGAAAACAGCCTGAGTTAGAGATTGGCATAGGTCGTATGGCCTCAGCTAGGAGGATGGCTAAAGACATGAAAAAAGTTAATCAGATTGCTGATGGTATCCGTGTTGCGGATATGATTATGAAGCATGATAAAGGATAAAGTTATGGCTAGCAAGAAGAGAGATTGGGTACAAGGCGCAGTCAATAAAATGAAAAGAAAGGGGACTATAGGTTCCCTTACTCGCATAGCAAAACGCAATGGACAGACACCTGAACAGTACTGTGCTTCTCAAAAAAAGAGGGGCTTTAGCAGCACAAAGATCCAGGGCAAGTGTCAGTTTATGTGGAATGTGAACAAATAAATTACTCTCTTTTCTATAGTGTGTGTTGGGCGGTGGCGTAAGCTACCGCCTTTTTTGTTATATATATGTCGCAGAACATCCTAGAATGTTGCAGTAGTGTCGCTAGAATGCTGTTAGTTTTTTTCATAAGTCTTTCTCTTTTAATGGTTTATCTTAAATAATGTTGGAATGTTATAAATTAAACACTTTGCTGAAAAATAAAAAGTTCATATAAAAAGAAAAGATAAATAATTAGAGAGTAGGGAGGCGTTTGCAACATCAACATCATTTGAATAAGTCCAATGGTTTTCTTATATTTGTTTAAAACACACACTATGTTTATATCACCTTATGTCTATGTGGGATTAAATCACCTCAAGGTCAGCCATAAACAACCAAGAATTTTATTTGAAAGAGTATTAGCTTCAGTAAGCAAGGACTTTGATTTAGCCCCGGAGGTATTAATCTCTCGTCGTCGTTGGCGTGACTGTTGTTATGGCAGGCAGATAATATCGTTTATATTGAGACACCATTATCGTATGACGGTAACAAAGATTGGCAGTTTATTAAACAGACACCATAGCAGTATCATTCACGTAACCAATCAACACTTAAATGACTACGAGTGTAGCATAGAGTATCGTGAGACAACGAACAGGATATTGCGTCGTTTGGGTTTGTGGGTGTTATAAAAAAAAGACTATATTTGTAGTCACTAAAATCTAATCTAATGAAAATGAACTTTCTTCCTACTAGGGACGTCAAGGAGATACACTACGACGACGATGCCCGAGAAAAATTAATCAATGGTATTTCAAAATTGGCGAGGGCCGTTAAGAGCACGTTAGGTGCCAGGGGTCGCACCGTCATTATACAATCGCCAGAACACGTTGGTGGCATGACGGTAACGAAAGACGGAGTAACAGTTGCATCGTCTATTAATGTTGCTGATGCCACTGAGGATCTGGCAATCAACTTAATGAAGGAGGCTGCGAGGAATACAGCATCAGAAGCTGGTGATGGCACGACTACTTCTATTGTTTTAGCTGAGGCATTAATACGTCGAGCTACTGATGAGTTAAAAGAAAAGAACTTAGATGTTGTTTCGGTATGTCGATTCATGCAGGAGATTTGCGATGAGATTATTATTGGCTTACGCAAGACTTCTAAGAAGATGAACAACAAGACTCTTGAGGCTGTTGCCACTATCTCTGCTAACAACGACAGTGTTATTGGAAAACTTATTGCCGACACTTACAAGGAGGTTGGCTCACACGGCGTTGTCACTGTTTCAGATTCTGAGGGGCCTCACACTTATGCTGACATCGTTAATGGGATTAAGTTAGACCGGGGATGGACATCTCCTTTATTTGTTACTGACCAAAAGGCTCAGGAGGGAATTTTCGACAACAATCCTTTCATTCTTCTTACTGACCACGAGATACCATCCATCGATTCTATTGAGGGGGTATTACGTGAGATCATCCAACAGAAGCAGGAGTTATTAATCATCGGTCATTTGGACGATAGGTTCAAGGCTACTTTAAACAGCAACATAGCTAGGCAGGGTGGGGACGTAAAGATAAAGAACATCATTCCTCCACAGTTTGGTTGGAAGATGCATGACTTGATGTCTGACCTCGCTGTGGCTACTGGGGGTAAATATATATGTTCTAACCACGGTGACGATTTATCGTTGATAACGATGAAGGATTTGGGCAGAGCTTCTAAGGTCATCCTTGGTCCTGACAGCACTTTAATTTTCCCTCAAGATTCTAACGAGACTTCTGTCAACGAGCACATCAAGGGTTTATGGGCAGAGCACGACAGTTTAAAGATAAAGAGTTTAGCTATGCAAAAGGATGAGCAGAACTTCATTAAGGAGAGGATTGCTGCTTTAGCTGGCAACATAGGAATCATTAAGGTAGGCGCACAGACTGAGATGGAGTTACGTGAGAAGCGTGACCGTGTCGAGGATGCTGTTTGTGCTACTCGTGCTGCTATGGAGGAGGGCATTCTTCCTGGTGGAGGAGTTGCGTTATTCTGTTTACCTGGCGGCTATCCTAGTGACATTCGTATAGATAGGATAGGAAATAAAAACCGTGGTGAGAACGAAGCTGCGGAGAGGATAATGAACGATGCTTTAATGGCGCCTTACTACCAGATTTTAGAGAATGCTGGAATGGATGCTGTGAAGCACACCTTCCCGGAGAAAAATTTCGGTTGGGACGTCAAGGCTCAGGAGTACGTTGATATGTACAAGGCGGGCATCATCGATCCCACTAAGGTTACGGTGTGTGCGTTAAAGAACGCTGTCTCTGTTGCTATAACCATTTTATCCACTAACGCTATAATCACTACAAAATGAAAGGTCAGTTAGAAAACAAGATGTTACAAAGCGAATTAAATTCTATGGAAATTGAGAATCGCAGAATAGATGAAGTTATTGACCAATTCGTAAATATTAATGAAAGGTTAACCAATAAACTTTATTCAGGTAGCATAGAATCCAGATATAAGATATCTGCTATGATTCAAAAAAATCACATTTTAAAAACAGGCTTAGATAATTTGGATGATGTTATTGTTGGAGTAATAGTACAGTTAGAAGATTTAGTGGAATTACAATCTAAAAAAAACAAATGAAAGCAATAGGAAAATACGTTGTTGTTAGCGATGTCCATGAGGAGATTACTTCTAAGTCAGGTTTGGTATTAAGTACCGGCGATACTGACGATTTGCGTTATCAGTTAGCTAATGTTCATGCTTCGGGAGAATTAGTGGACACTGTTGACAAAGGCTCTGAGGTTTATTACGACAAGCACCAGGGGCACAACATCCGTTTAGAGGGAAATTTATATCGTGTCATCTTAGAACGGGACATCGTCATTTGTTTATAGTTTTTTTTATTAACTTTGTGTTATGCCGTTTGTAAACAACGATCAACGCAGAGCGTGTTACGCACAGAAGAGGAATAATCCTAACAGTACGTGGGACTGCGAGAAGTTTGAGGGTGGTCATACAAAGATGCGGCGCAAACGTAAATTAAAAAACAAAAACAATGGCACAAGGGTATAATGATAGATTAGATGAGTCTCTCGGTGCAAAGCATCCAGGGAAACACTCTCAAAGTCTTAAAGACAGAAGAGACGAAAGCGAAGCTATGGAGAAAAAACCATACCACCACAAATACGGTGCGGATGGGAACATGGAATATCGTAGCGTCCACAAACATCTTAAAAGTGTAATAAATAAATAATTATGAGGAAGTAGTTTCTTTATTCAGTTGCCCTATTAAGGGCCTAAGTCTTTTTTGAGAGTGGGTAGCTGATGCTTTGAATATGGGGTTATGATTCCCCGATTCAGATATTGTTTGTTCCCCGGTTAGTTTTTTATATACTATTCTCACCATAGCCTTTCCTTTTAGTGATATTTCATATAGGGCTTTTTGATTTCTATTAGTTTCTCTCCAGGTAGATATCCATCCTTCATCTTTCATTTTTTTAAATCTGCGTTTATCCCACGATATTGTTTTCGCATATTCTGTGAATTGATTATAGGTAAAGAGCTCTTCTCCATAGAGGTACATCATAAGCTCCAACTCAGGAAATGAAATACCATACTTTGCTTGAGCCCACAAACGTACTACTCTCCAATATTTCAGAAAATCATAATTAGGTTCTCTTCGTTCATATTTCTTTCTGACTCTTCTCTTAGGCTTCATATAAAACAAAGTTAGAAAAAAATAGTTATCTTTGTAAATATGAAAAGCAGAGGATTAGGCGACAGCATAGCGAAGATCACTGAGGCTACAGGCATTCAACAGTTTGTTAAGAAAACATTTAAGAAAGACGACTGCGGTTGTGGCTCTAGGCAAAAAAAACTTAATGATCTCTTTCCCTATTCACCAAAACAAAAAAAACAAAAATAATGGCGTATCAAAAATTACAAGTAGGATTAGCTGCTGATGTTATCACTAGCGACACTATAGACATTCCTTTACCTTCGTCTGAGAATTTAACGGGAGCAACTACATCAACAACTCCCTCTAAGTTAGATGACACTAACATAGATTTTACAGCAATACAAGGGCTTCATTCTGGATCTATCGTGGTAAATACTGACACACAAACAATAGCTACAGTTATAGCTGTTGACAGTGCTCATGTCTTATCATTGTCAGCAGACATATTTGTAGCTCCTGGGTTTGGCGAAAACTATATTATATATTTAGATCCCACAGCTAACCACAGCGAGGGGTGTGTCTTATATGTGGGCTCTGCTGGAGATGTAAAAGTTAGAACAACATCAGGAAGTGAAGTTACTTATGTAGGCGTAACTACTGGGTCATGGATGCCCGTCCAAGTAATAAAAGTTTTCGCAACAGGAACAACCGCCACTAGTATAATAGCAAATTGGTAAAACTATGAGCTTTTTGATTGGTATTGGTACAGGCATAGGTCTCGGAGCTGTTGATGGAGCTGGAGGAGGAGGGGGATCATCTTTCATCCTCGATGACTACCCAAATGCCCTCGGTGCATTTGCTCTAAGAAAACTAAAAAGTTCTTATAGTGGCAATCCTATCCATATAGCTAGAACTACTATTGGATTTACCGAAGAAGTAAACGTGGGTTTTGATAGTAATGATGAGGTTAGCATGGATTCTCCAGTAACGGCTGTGGTAGGAACTACTGCCGCCACCAATCTAGGAGAATTTTTGTGGTCCGCAACATATACTAATCCCGATGGACTACCTGCCCCTGCTTCTAGTGCAGTAGTAACATGGTATGATCAGAGTGGAAATGGCTTTAATTTAGGACAACTTCCAACGGCAGTATATAGACCTGCATTTAATGGTGCAGGAACTTTTTATGATTTAAATGGCAAACCCTCTATATATTTTGATGGATCAAACGATGAGTTAACCGAGGGAAGTGTATTTGGACTAGGAAACACAATTAGTGATGTAGTACAATTTAGTGTGCAACAATTTGAAGATACAAGATGGACAATGGCACGAGGGGGACATAATGGTGACTACTATTTACAAGGTCATAATGTAGGGGCTGCCCAACCTTATGGGACATCCCCCGGAACAAATCCCCCTAATGTAATATTTAAAAATGGAGTAGAACTAATTGCTCCTACTACACAAGATATATATGACGAATTTTCAAACATTGCCACTCCCCCTGCCGGACAAACGCTACTTACATTTACAGGAATAAATTTTGTGGGTTGGAATCCTGTTGCATTTCCCATAGGATATGAACTTTGGGGATATGATGGACTCCTTACTAAAGGAAGAATCCAAGAACTTATTTTTTATAATGCGCCCAATCATCCCCTACAAGCATCAATGGAGGGTGCAATAAATAATTATTATAGCATTTACTAATGGGTTCATGGACATATAATTTATTTATGTACACGAGAGACAAATGGAGATAAAGAAAAATAGGCGCAGATAAAGAAAAATAGGCGCAGGGACATATAATTTATTTATGTACACGAGAGTTCAATGGAGAGATATATGACAGACGAAGAAATAAGGCAGTTGGCACAGAAGTACCATAACCCTACAGATAGGATTAATGAGAGGTGGCATCCTGTATACCAAGATGAATGCAGGAAGATTAACCGCAAGGCAATAGAGAAAAGTTTAAGTGAAAAATACAATGTATCTGGAAAAGTTAATAAAGAAGTTAAAAAAAGCAAATTGTTTGCACACATGGGAAAAGCGTAATGTTGCTATTAATATTAAGATATGCGAAATGCAGATTAAGATTAGGGATAAAATGCAGATAAAATGCAGATAAGAATTATATTTAGTGCAATTATATTAGATGTATGTTAAATATAGTACATTTTGAATATGAATCATAAGAGATGGACAAAGAGAAAGAAGTAAAATCAATAACAGTGGAAACAAGTATAGGTGCAATAAGACTATTATGATACAAAAACAACTAACAGTATTTAAGGAATTTTCTAAAAACCCTATAGTAGCGATGTTATTCATTGCTCTTATTGCGGTAGGATATTTATATTGGGATGTCCAGGGCGCATATGAGGATCAGATAAAAGAACAAAAGCAAACCATAAAACAACTTCGTAACGATGCGAGTCACTGCCGAGATGGGTATGAGGATCATCTACGCAGTTGCGAAGCGGGGTATGATATGATGCAGAGAAAAAATAGGAAACGATGATTTTTGGTAAGAGAAAGACTAAAGACCAAAGGAAGGCTTCCCGTCATAAGAGAAAGATGGATAGGTTGGTTCGTAAGTTTAAAAAACAGGGGGTTGATGAAAAAACAGCTATCAAGGCTGCAAAAGCGAATTTAGGATGAAAATCGAAATACCTCATATAATTAAGGTCTTAAAGTCAAAAGACTATTTGGTGTTTGAGGATGACAGCAAGAACTTCAATTTAAATATCGTAGGGGTAAGAACCAATGACGATACCTCCAACAAGTTCAATGATTGGATGGTTATCTTTTGGAAGTTTGGTGGATTTTGGAACAACATGATATTCCCTATCACTACCGACCCTGGCCTTTATTGGAGGGAACATCCCATGAACGTCAAAGGAACGGCAATCTTAAAGGAGGGGCAACACCGGGGGATGTGGAAAGTAGGGACTCACAAGGGATATCCTGCTCTTCAGCAACATAAGGCGTGTACTGTTATTAGGGATTCAGACAAGGATGCGGTCTTAGATTTCGATGGTGCCGAAGATTTCGGTTTATTTGGAATAAACCACCATAAGGCAGGCAACGATAGCATCCAAGTAGATAAGTGGAGTGCGGGGTGCCAAGTTCAGCCTACGAGTGCTTTATGGCACATCGAGATGGAGATATTCAAGGAAGCTGCTGCTTCATGGGGTAATAGCTTCACCTACACCTTAATACACGAGAACGATTTATAAGAATTTTTTTTGTTATCTTTGTAAGATAAACAACTCAACAAGTTATGTTAAAGAAATTATTTGTAGAAGCCATACCAAGTCTTGCAAATGCAACGGCTAGTGTCGTAAAGGATCATAAAGGAAAAGTTTCGTCAAAGCGTGTATTTAGTATATTGGGTGGGGGATCGTTGATTACAGTAGGATTAACTATTATTGATCAGGGCATCGCTAATTCAAACGATAAAGTTTTATATGTAGGCTTGGCGTTAGTAGGAATGGGAGTGGTAGCAGGATATTTGGCTTCTTTTAATATTAAAGAGATATCGAATAGTGCGGGCCAAACCCCTTAATTATGGATATGGAAAATGTACAAGATAGATTAGTAGGATTTATGGGAGGTAATATAATAACAACTCTAACGACTATCATTACTGGCGCAGAAGTTGCAAAGGTTTTGATTTTAGGGCTAATAGGAGGTTTAGCCGGTATGTTAGCTAAAGATATTTACAACTATTTAAAAAGAAAGATTAATGGCAAAGATAAGTAATACGGGGTCGTATCCACTAGGTGTTCCTGCCGATGATGATTATATTATAGGCACAGAGGCCCTTACTTTAGAGACAAAGAATTATAAGTTAGGAGATATTGCAGGGCTTGACCCCGCCGATACATTAAGTGCTGTATTGACGGCAGGAGATGAAGCCGACTGTCCTCTTATTGGAACCGGAAAATCTTCTTTAATATTAAAAAATGCAGGCGTAACAGAACTTCAGCTTAATCCTCAAGTGGGTCCCGGCGTACCCGGCAATGGAGATATTATTGCGGCAGGGTATGTTACTGTTGGCGGATACTTTAGTTTGGTAGGACAATTTCAATCACCCGCAGGCATTGATCTTGATATAGTATCACTAGGCGTAAATGATGACATTACAATAAGTGCAGGTGCAACTAGTGGAAGGGTTATGATGAGTGGAGCAGGGATTGCAGGAAATGCCGAGGATATAGAGTTTACAGCATCAGTTGGAGATATAGACCTAAATGCGTTTGGTGCTAATGGCGATATATACATAAAGGCAGGGGATAAAGCAATTATAGCTGGCAATGGAAGTAGTTATGCCACACAACCTGCAGGCACTACAATGGTATATAATCAGAATGATGACGTTCTTATTAATGCATCAGGAGGGGAAATTAAGATTGGGGGAGCATATGGCAATAGACCAACAGGCGTGGATATTGGGCCAACAGATGGAGACATTGATATATGGGCATTTAGTGCAGGATCTAAAATAAACCTAACAGGTACTGGAGGAATTGATTCGTTAAGCGTTCATAACTTTCAATTCGACAATGGAATAACATTAGCTGGAATAGCAGGAGTAGCTGGAGAGGTAATAGCCTCGGCAGGACCAGGTGCGCCATTGGCATGGAGTACTGTCTCAAGTTTATTGCATCTAACCACTTCTAATGTGTTTACAGGAGACGCTACTAACACTCCTACAGCAACTGATCTTATAAAGCTAGATTTAGCACCAGCAGCCACCTTTCCAGATATCACTATAGGCAAGACTGGTCCTATAACACTTACACATACACTTGGACTCTATTACGCTGCTGTAACTCATCCTCTTGGCGATCTGAATTTATCTTATGGCTTTGACGCATTAGTTCAAAGCCCACTAACAGGGACTTTAAATACAGCACTTGGAATAGGGGCACTACAAGAGGTCGTAGCAGGTAGCTATAACACAGGTGTAGGGCATAGTGCAGGCGCAGGTACACAAGATACAGCGCACAACACAGCACTAGGATTCAACGCATTAAAAGGAGTTGCTCCAAACACAGTTGGCAACTATAATGTAGCGATAGGAAGTAAGTCTATGGAGTTTATGAACTCTAATGTGGCTGACTCTAATACTGCTGTAGGTACGCTCTCTTTAGGCGCGCTTTCAACAGGAAAAGGAAATGTTGCTATAGGTTATGACGCAGGGTTTGGTATAACAACAGGAACAGCAAATATTGCTATAGGAAGGGACAGTATGCTAACTGCATCAGTAAACGCAAGCGAAAATGTGGTTATAGGCGATACTACCGGACAGAATATAACTTCAGACGAAAATGCCATTATTGGTGCATCAGCTGGCAACACTCTTGTTAATGGACAGAAGAATGTCCTCGTAGGTCACTCAGCAGATGTAAGTGCTAATGCTGATTCTGATGCAGTAGCAATAGGGGCTAATTCAACAGCTGGGGGTGCATCAATAGCTATAGGATCGTTGTCTAATGCTGCGCAAGATGGCATAGCCCTAGGAGGAAGAGCCACAGCTACAGCACCTCATTCAATTGCATTAGGAAATTTATCTGCAGCTCCAAACCTACAAACTATTAACATTAATGTCGTAGGTGGTGTTGCTCCTGTTCTACAGGGAGGATTAGTTACTGCTCCAATAGGCGCACCACTCCCTCCACCACCTCTTACTGGAGGAGATGTGTATGTGGTTTCAGGGGTTATGTTACCAGGATCAGCTAATCCTTGTAATGTACTTTGTATAGTATAAAATTAAATTATTATTAATCAAATCAAATTAAATCAAATGGAAAACAAGAAACTTACCGAAGAAGAATTAACCAATATCAAAGACCTGAATAAAAAACTTTATGATAGTCTATTATCTATTGGGGACATGGAAGCCTCTATTTGGGCTTTAACTGAGAAGAAGAAGATGGCTATTAGCGAACACCAAAAGACTATTTCTACTATGACTCAAATTCAATCTGAGTTAGGAAAGAAATACGAATCTACGAAAGTCGATATGTCTACTGGCGTTTTAAGCTAATGTTAATACGAAAGATTTCTATAGGCTTGGACTTCAAGTCAAATGCGATGCATTATGTGTTAAATCAACCTGTTTTAGGGGGGAAAGCTAGTATACATCTTATTCAACAACTCGCTGATGGACAAGTAAAAATTTGGATAGAAAATAGCGACAAGACCATAAAGTTATGGAAGTATTTTAATACGAATATGGCCTATACTTTAGAATATAACATAGAAAAATACTAATATGCGTTCTCCAACTTTATTTTTAATTCGCCCTAAAGGGGGGCGGAGATATGATAATATTAAGAAGTTTGGTGACATTGATTTTATAACCTCAAGTTCTCAAGAGGACCATAAGGTTTCCAATCGGTATGGCGAGGTTATTGCCACTCCTATAGGTTACAAAGGAGATATTGAGCCAGGAGATATGTTATTAGTTCACCACAATGTCTTTAAGAAATATTATGATATGAAGGGAAGAGAAAAATCTGGACCTTGTCATTTTCGTGATGATATCTTTATGGTTAACAATGATCAATTCTTTTTATATAAACATGACAATAAATGGCATACTCATTCTAGATATTGTTTTGTAAGGCCTTTAAATAATGAAAATTCCAACCTCTTCAACATGAACATCGAGAACAACAACCATTTGAGTTTGATTGGTCAAATAGTGTATTCCAATGATGAGTTAGAGGACATGGGGTTACATAAAGGGGATTTGATAACCTTTCAACCTCATTCGGAATATGAGTTTATGATAGAAGGCGAGAAACTTTATAGAATGTTTACACGTAATATATGTACAAAGATTTAGATGTAAGTAAATTAAAAGCACGTATTATTGAGGCTGGGCAAGAAGCTGTCAAGCAGCTCATTAATGTGGCTAAAGAAGAGATTATTAAGCCTGATCCCGAAGATGAATTGGCGGCTGATCGTTTAAAGAATGCAGCAGCTACTAAAAAGTTGGCTATTTTTGATGCCTTTGAGATTCTTAAAAGGATAGAGGAGGAAAAAGCTATTTTAGAAGGCACTGAAGTTTTAATGAACAACAATGCTACTCAGGGGTTTGCCGAGAGAAACTCAAAGTAGAATGGAAAATGTCCTATATGAAGTTATTGATCCTAAGATTCCCGCCGGGGCGAGACTTAAAAAAAACAAGGCTAAAACTTGGGACTATGGCTACCACCCAAAATATGATATGGTCGTCATCTCTAAAGATGGGACTTTAGGAGAAGTTTATGAGGTTAATGGGTTACGCATAGGCTTACCAAAAAATACTACCAAATTACCGAAAGGGGCTAACCGATGGGTGGCTTCGGATTACCCTAAAGAGCTACGTCGTCTAAAAACTATTTTTGATTGGAACAAGAGGGATAATGTCTATAAGAATAAATGGATTTCTTATATTGAAGAAGAATATAATAGACGAGATGATGGTCATTGGTTCATTAACAATGGAATAGAGACGTATATTACTGGCACCCACTATATGTATTTGCAGTGGACTAAAATTGATGTCGGCAAACCTGAGTTTAGGGAGTCTAATAGGATATTTTTTTTATTTTGGGAAGCGTGTGTTGCGGATACCCGTTCCTTTGGAATGTGTTACCTTAAAAACCGTCGTTCAGGCTTTTCTTTTATGAGTTCAGCAGAAGCCGTTAATACGGCTACTATTACCAGGGATGCTAGGATAGGAATACTATCAAAGACCGGGGCTGATGCCAAGAAGATGTTCACCGATAAGGTAGTTCCTATTTCCAATAATTATCCTTTCTTTTTCAAACCTATTCAGGATGGTATGGATAAGCCTAAGACAGAATTAGCTTATAGAGTTCCCGCTTCTAAGATTACTAGAAAAAACATGGACCAAGTCCACGATTTAGATGTTGATGGATTAGATACTGTTATTGATTGGAAGAACACTTCGGATAACAGTTATGATGGAGAGAAACTTATAAGACTTATACATGATGAGTCGGGAAAATGGGATAGGCCCGAAAACATCCTTAACAACTGGCGTGTTACTAAAACGTGTTTGCGTTTAGGAAGCAGAGTGGTAGGAAAATGTTTAATGGGGTCAACCTCTAATGCCTTAGATAAAGGAGGGGCTAACTTTAAAAAACTCTTTGAGGACTCCAACCCTACTCAGCGTAATGCAAATGGCCAAACGAAATCAGGATTATATTGTCTCTTTATTCCTATGGAATGGAATTTTGAGGGGTATATGGATGAGTATGGGTGGCCCATACTTGAGGACCCTGATGAACCTATTCAGGGGTTAGATGGAGGATGGGTCCATCAATCAGTCATTACCTATTGGAAAAACGAAGTAGAGTCTTTAAAGTCTGATCCGGATGCTCTAAATGAATTTTATCGTCAGTTTCCTCGTTCTGAGTCCCATGCCTTTAGGGATGAAAGTAAAAGTTCTCTATTTAATCTAACGAAAATATATCAGCAGATTGATTATAACGATTCTCTTATTCAAGGGAGATTACTTACAAAAGGAAACTTTCATTGGTATAATGGCGAAAAAGATGGCAACGTAATATGGACACCTGATCCACGAGGAAGGTTTTTTGTATCGTGGCTTCCACGTTTAGAGCTTCAAAATAATTCTTTAAAAAAGAATGGACGAAATTATCCTGGCAATGAACATTTGGGGTGCTTTGGATGTGATCCTTATGATATATCGGGAACGGTAGTTGGTAAAGGCTCTAATGGTTCATTGCATGGACTCACAAAATTCAATATGGATGACGCTCCAAGTAATGAGTTCTTTTTAGAATATATTGCTAGACCTCAGACAGCAGAGATATTTTTTGAAGATGTCTTAATGGCGTGTATTTTTTATGGGATGCCTGTATTAGCTGAGAACAACAAGCCGCGGTTGTTATACCATTTTAAAAATAGAGGCTATAGAGATTATTCTGTTAATCGCCCCGACAAAACTTATAATAGACTTTCTCGCAGTGAGAAGGAACTAGGAGGCATACCTAATAGTTCTGAAGATATTAAGCAGGCTCATGCTTCAGCTATAGAATCCTATATTGAAAAACACATAGGCTTAGATACTGAAGGAGTATATCGTGATCCCACGGAGATGGGATTAATGGCTTTTACTAGAACCTTAACTGATTGGGCTAAGTTTGATATTAATAATCGGACTAAGCACGATGCAGCTATAAGCTCAGGCCTAGCGATTATGGCTAATCAGAAGCATATGTATACTCCCATTAAGAAAGAGTCAAAAATAAAAGTTAACTTTGCAAGGTATAGTAACAAGGGCTCAATGAGTAAAATAATAAATAACGACGACTATGACAGGAATTGATTTAGTGATAGCTCCCATCAGTTTTCCATCACAAACAGCTACAGATGCAGAAAAAGCAAGTGAAGATTATGGACTTAGAATAGGTCAATCTATTCAGTATGAATGGTTCCGACGAGATGGTTCTACGTGTCGTTATTACAATCAATGGTTAGAGTTTCATCGATTAAGACTTTACGCTAGAGGAGAACAACCTATTGGTAAATATAAATCTGAGATTGCTGTAGATGGAGATATGTCCTATTTAAACTTGGATTGGACTCCTGTTCCTATTATTCCAAAATTCGTAGATATAGTAGTAAATGGAATGCATGATAGACTATTTACTGTACAGGCTTATGCTGTGGATGTTTTATCTGCGCAACATCGAGCTCAATTTCAGAAGATGATTGAAACGGATATGATTTCAAAAGATTTTCTTTTAAATACAAAAAAAGAGTTTGGCATTGATGGCTTCAATGTTTCTCCTGATGAAATCCCTGAAAGCGATGAGGAATTATCATTATATATGCAATTAAAGTATAAGCCTGCTATTGAGATCGCTGAAGAACAAGCCATTAAAACTATCTTAGACGAAAATTTCTACGACGACATTAGAAAGAGAGTAGATTACGACTTAACAGTGGTTGGCATAGGGGTAGTAAAACACGAGTTCCTTCCAGGGGCAGGTATAAAAGTTGAATATGTAGATCCGGCTAATATTGTATATAGTTATACTGAGGACCCTTATTTTAGGGACTGTTTCTATTGGGGTGAAGTTAAACAGGTTCCTATAACGGAACTCTATAAGATTAAACCTGACATTACTAAAGAAGAGGTAGTTGAAATCCAACAATATGCTACCGCTTGGTATGATTATTATGGCATTACTCGACAGTATAGAGATGATATTTTTGACAAGGACGTTATAACTCTATTGTATTATAATTATAAGACCACCAAGAAAATAGTTCACAAAAAGAAAAAGATGGCTCATGGTGGGCATAAGGTTATTCAAAAGGATGACACTTTTAATCCTCCTGTTGATGAGGCAGAAAGATTTGGGAAAATAGAAAAAACCATTGATGTTTGGTATGAGGGGATATTAATAATGGGAAGTAATTATCTTTTAAAATGGCAGCTATCTAAAAACATGGTTCGCCCTAAGTCGGCTTCTCAATATGCTCTTCCAAATTATGTTGTTACTGCACCTAGAATGTATAAGGGAGTTGTCGAGTCTCTTACTCGTAGAATGATAACTTTTGCTGATCTTATTCAAATGACTCATTTAAAACTCCAACAAGTTTTAGCCCGCATTGTTCCTGATGGAGTATATATAGATGCCGATGGAATCAATGATGTAGATTTAGGAACCGGGGCAGCTTACAATCCTGAAGATGCATTAAAGATGTATTTCCAAACTGGTAGTGTAATTGGAAGGAGTTATACTCAAGATGGCGAATATAACCATGCTAAGATACCGATACAGGAATTAAATTCGAATAGTGGCCAAAGCAAGATTCAGGCTTTAGTTAGCACTTACAATCATTATTTAGATATGCTTAGAGGTGTGACGGGACTAAATGAAGCTAGAGATGCTTCAACTCCCGATCCTAAGTCTTTGGTAGGGGTTCAAAAATTAGCTGCCTTAAACTCCAATACGGCTACTAGACATATTTTAGAAGGAAGTTTAAATATAACTAAAAGACTATCAGAGGCTCTAACGTGTAGGGTTGCCGATATTTTAGAGTACGATCCTTTTAGGCAGAAGTTCATTGACCAAGTGGGGCAATACAATGTTTCTATTTTGGATGAGATAAAAGACTTATATATCTATGATTTCGCCGTCTTTATAAAGGTGTCTCCCGATGAGGAGGAAAAAGCTAAATTAGAAGAGAATATTCAGATGGCTATGCAAAAAGAATCTATTACCTTAGAAGATGCCATTGACATTCGCCAAGTAGGAAATCTTAAATTAGCTAATGAGTTATTAAAAGTAAAACGCAAACAGAAACAAAAGCAAGACCAAAAGAGAGAGGACCAAATCCAGCAACAGCAAAGTGAGCAACAAATGCAAATCCAGCAGGCAGCTGCCCAAGCTGAAATGCAAAAAGTTCAAACAGAGATACAAGCTAAGATGCAACTTGCTCAGGCAGAAACTCAAGGTAAGATAAGTCAATTAGAGGCTGAAGCAGGTCTAAAAGAAAGACTTATGACCAAAGAGTTTGAATTTAATATGCAACTTAAAGGAGCCGATAGTTCTAATATTCAAAAACGAGAATCTCTTAAAGAAGCAGCAAAAGATAAAAGAATTAGTCAGCAAAATAGTCAAAACTCTCAATTGATACAACAGAGAAAACAAAACTTAGGGCCTATAAACTTCGAGTCTAATGAGGATACTTTAGATGGATTTTCGCTCTCGCAGTTCGATCCTCAGTAAAAAGTAAAAAACTTTTACTAACTTTGTAATAAATCAAATCAAATCTAATGGCTGACATTAAAATAAAAGATATTGGCGCAGCAGAAGAAAAAGGCACCCAAGTTGTGGAAGCCGAACTTCTAGCCAAACATGAGTCGCAGCAAGAAACCGTCGAGGCTGAGACTGTTGATGCAAGTATTGAAACTACCGATGTGGAAGTTGATGTTCCTGCTGATACAAACAAAGAAATAGATGACGAAAGCGTTCTTTCATATATTAAGAATAGATACAATAAAGACATCAGCTCTGTTGATGAATTGTTTGAAACCACTAGGGGCAACGAAGAATTGCCCGAAGATGTGGCTACTTTTTTAAAGTACAAACAAGACACCGGTAGAGGTATTGAAGATTTTGTTCGTTTGAATAGAGACTTTGATAGCGCTGATGATGATAGGTTATTAGAAGAATATTATCGTGAAACTAACCCTCATTTAGATTCTGAGGATATAGAGTTTGAAATTGATAGCAAGTTTGCTTACGATGAGGACTACGATGATGAGGGAGAAGTTAAGAAGAGAAAAATAGCCAAAAAACAAGAACTTGCTAAAGCCAAGGATCATTTCACAAAACTAAAAGAACAATATAAGGCTCCACTTGAGTCAAGGGAAGTTGGTAGTTCAGATAGTAGCGATGAAGGATATAAGGCTTATCAGGAATATGTTGCTGAATCGAAAACGGTACAGGACCAGCAGAAAAAAAAGCAAGATTACTTCTTTAAAAAGACAGACGAATTATTTAATGCGGAATTTGAAGGTTTCAAGTTTAATGTAGGGGATAAAGACGTTATGTTCAAGCCAGGGGAAACTCAGGCTATAAAGAAAAATCAAGCCAATGTCAACAACTTCATTAATACTCATTTAGATGAGAACGGGATGTTGAAAGATGCTGAACAATACCATAGGTCGTTATCAGTAGCGATGAATCCAGAGTCCTTTGCGAACTTTTTTTATGAGCAAGGAAAGGCTGATGCTGTAGAGAGCAGTGCTAGAGAGTCCAAAAACATTGATATGCGGAGGGCTCCTGAAAGTGTTACTCGTGGCGGATTTAAAGTTACGGGTACACCACCACCATCGAGGAGCAATGGATTAGTTATTAGAAGTAACAAGAAATGATTATTATTAAAAAAATTAAAATTTAGATATTATGCCAGGATCAGTCCAGGCTGTACCGGGTTATGATTTAACCCCGTCAGCAATTAAAGCGACCTTGCCTACTAACTATATTACCAACTTCGATTTTATGAATCAGTATTTACCTGATACTTATGAGAAGGAGTTTGAGAGATATGGTAACAGGTCAATCGCTTCATTTTTAAGGCTCGTAGGTGCCGAATTACCTACAAACTCTGACTTAATTAAATGGGCAGAGCAAGGAAGATTACATACTAAGTATACCTTATGTACGGCTCAAGCTCCAGTAGGTGGAGGTGCTGCATTAAGACAACAATTCGTGATTACCGATCCGGGTATTACAGAATGTGTATACAGAGTAGGACAAACAGTCTTTCTAACATCTAACGCAGCAGGAGGTGTTTTTGCTAAAGGCGTTATTACAGCAGTAGATTTAGCTGCTCCATCATTTACAGTAGCTTACTATGTAGCTGGTGCAACTCCAATTGCCGCTCCAACTGTATGTACAGCATTTGTATATGGTTCAGAATTTGCAAAAGGAACACAAGGAATGTTGGGCTCTAATGAGTCTGAAGATATTTTCTTCGACAACAAACCAATCATCATTAAGAATCGTTACACTGTAGCTGGTTCTGACATGGCTCAGATTGGATGGGTTGAAGTAACTTCAGAAAACGGAGCTACAGGATTCTTGTGGTACATAAAATCAGAGCACGATACTCGTTTGAGATTTGAAGATCAATTAGAGATGGCGATGGTAGAGGGTGTACAAGCAGAAAATTTATCAGGTGCAGAGAATGCGTTAAGTACGTCTACTCCAGCTGCTGGTACAGTTAATGCTGGTACTGAAGGTCTATTCGACGCTATATCAGGATTCTCAGCCTTCACAACAGGTAGAGGTAATGTATGGTCAGGTGGTAACCCCACTGTACTTGCTGATTTTGATGCTGTTATCCAAAGACTAGACAAGCAGGGTGCAATCCAAGAGAATGTAATCTTCTTGAACAGACAGTTTGGATTTGACATCGACGATATGTTGGCTGCTCAAAATTCTTATGGAGCTGGTGGAACTTCTTACGGATTGTTTGATAACGATTCTGAGATGGCCCTTAACCTTGGATTTACAGGATTCAAGAGAGGCTATGAGTTCTACAAAACTGATTGGAAGTATTTGAATGACGCTACTCTTAGGGGTGGATTAACTTCAGGTATTGTCAATGGAGTTATGGTTCCTGCTGGTACTACTAGTGTATATGATCAGGTTTTAGGCAAAAATGCTAAAAGACCATTCTTACACGTAAGGTACAGAGCATCAGAAACGGAAGATAGAAGGTACAAAACTTGGATTACTGGTTCTGCTGGTGGTGCAAGGACTAGCGATCTTGATGCAATGGAGGTTCATTTCCTATCGGAAAGAGCTCTTTGTGTCATGGGTGCGAACAACTTCTTCATGTTCCAGGACTAGAATGACAGAAGGGGGAGGGCAACTTCCCCCTTTTTTTTATAATCTAATTAAATCGAATCAAGTGAAAAAGAAAGAATTAAAAGATAGGATATATGTCCTAAAAGGAGGTACGGCTCCTTTATCATTTATGTTGGCATCACGCCACACCCGTAGACATCCATTATTGCATTTTGATGAAAAAACCCACACCAATAGAGAGCTAAGGTATGCTAGAAACCAAGGTTCCCCTTTTGTAGATGAGCAAGATGATAACGCTATTATTGAGCCCATCGTTTTTGAAGATGGCTCTTTGATGGTTCCTAAAAGCAATATTGCTTTACAAGATTTTTTATCTTATCATCCTGCCAATGGTCAGAAGTTTGAAGAAAAAGATGAGCAAGTAGAGGTTGCCGAAGAGTTGAGTTATCTTCAGCGTGAGGTGGATGCTTTGTCAGTAGCCAAAGATTTAGATATCAATATGATGGAAATGATTTGCCGTGTAGGTATGGGTAGCAATGTTGATGCAATGACAAGTGCAGAATTAAAGAGAGATGTGTTTGTGTATGCTAGAAACAACCCCACTGAATTTTTAGATCTTATTGAAGATCCTAGATTGGAGATGACTAATTTTGTTTCTAACCTAATGGCTCAAGGGCATCTAGGGGAACGCAACAATGGCAGGGAGATTTTTTATAATCTTAAAAACAACAAGAAGCGGTTGATGACTGTTCCTTTTGGCGAAGATCCCAAGTCTGCATTAATAGCATTTTTCCAAAGTGATGAAGGGTTAGAGGCCTATGAATATCTCAAGAAAATAAGTAAGAAATAATTACTATCTTTGTAGGGTTATATTTTTTTTAACCATAAATTTTTTACAATGGAAAAGTTTTTAAACATTACAGGAACCGCAACGGCGGCTTATGCAGGAAGGCAATTAGTCTCATGCAATGGAATTAAGACAATTAGATCGGCTACGGCAGCAAACACAGCTACTCTTATTGAATATCACGATGGAACCACTACTACTATTACTACGGCAGCACAAGTAGGATTTGATGTAGTGTTAGCTGTGACTGACCATGTTAAAGCCGCTTTAGAGACTTCATGGACTAAACCCGTTTATGATTGTACGTTGCCTAAAGCAATTGCTGCTGCAGGTATCGTTAACGCTTAGGAGTTATACTGTCATTTATTAGAGAAGAGTGGTTTAAATTAAACTACTCTTTTTTTTTGCTATCTTTGTAATAAATCCCACGATATGATTAACGAAGTTAGGAACACTGTTATGGCCATCTTAAACAAAGATAATAATGGTTACATCACTCCCGCTGAATTTAATTTATTTGCCAAACAAGCCCAACTAGAATTATTTGAAGAATACTTCTATGACTACAACAATTGGCTTATAAAGCAAAATCAGGGTAATGGCAGAGAGATAAGGCTATCCAATAGTGGGTATGCCGATATTCCTCAATCCTATGAGCAAGTTATAGATAGCTTTTCTTCTCAAGCCAATTGTCCTTTTGCTCTTATCCAAATAGATGCCACTACCGTATGGAATGGAACCGACTTTGTGGTAGGAGAATTAGTTACTCAAGCAGTAAGTGGTGCAACAGGCACAGTAACGAGTTTTGAAGTGTATGGAACCGTAAAGGTATTAAGATTAACTATACCAGCTGCATTAGCATTTGATACCACCAATGCTATTACTGCACCAAGTGGTGCGTCATTAGCGGGTGTAGTAAATCCAGGGGAATATATAAAAGTGGATGCAAGTGCGGATAACTTTAAACTCCCTGAAGATTGGTACTACATAAACTTTATTAGGTATGGGGGGAGTACAGAGGTAGAGAAGATTCATAACAACCAAATATTATTATCTCAAGGCTCTGTATTAGCCGGGGCTAGTTTAACCTATCCCACCTATTTTCAGCAAGACAATTATCTAGTTGTAGCCCCTGCCACCATAACAAATCAGATTGTCGCT
>Ga0208010_1000020_pt1 | contig 49053 bp, 83 predicted proteins | sample 2_EtaG_FD_184074 | JGI IMG/M metagenome (GOLD analysis project Ga0208010, IMG submission 184074) | Marine viral communities from the Subarctic Pacific Ocean - 2_ETSP_OMZ_AT15125 metaG (SPAdes) (version 2) | ecosystem: Environmental > Aquatic > Marine > Oceanic | place: Pacific Ocean | collected... | reverse complement strand
TAATCCTGAACCTACAAATTACGCAGTTTATAAATGGGGCGTATGGGAAAAAGGTTCAGTTTTAGAAGGTCAAGATTGTAAGACTTTTAAGGCTACGTATGAGCCAACAAAAGATGGTTTAAAACAGGCTTTGAAAGAGTATCCAACTGCTTTGGAGGGCTTTAGAAGTGCTAATAACACTTATGATCATTTGCCTGATGAAAATGGTCATACAAGTGTTTCCAATGGTATATGTTATTGTGAGCATAGCCCTTGTGGGTGTTATCCTGAAGATTAAGTATGGGGGGAGTAGAAATACTCCCCCTATTTTAGTTGTGATATTAGATGTGATATATATGTGATAATTAGATATGGTACTTTCCTATTTCCTTACTTCCTATCCATCCTTTCCTAAAATTTGAACTTGTTTTGACTGTAGTTAAAAATTCAACTAATATTATGTTATCAAATAAAAATTAAATGAATCAAGGAGGTTCAAAATGCTAGATATAGCAAAAGACTTTAATCAAATGACAGAAGCACAATCTAAGGTATCAAAAATGCCTGATAGTACAGACCAAGATGGCATTGATGAAGATAAAAGAGAACATGAAGAAGAAAAGACTAAAAAGACTCATGTAGACTTAAGCGATGCAATAATTGGTCTAACTATGGTAGTTGGTAATTTAGATATTCGTTTAGAAAAAGTAGAGGAGTTCATTCTCACTAATACAAGTGGAGATAAAACACTTCAAGACTTACTCTGTAGAATCATTGATGGTGTCGATTGGTGTAAGTGTAGTAAATAATAAATTAATAGTAGTGGGAGATTAATTTCTCCCACTTTAAAAAGGAGGAAAATATGCCTTATAAGAAATATAACGTAAACAAGTATTGGAATATTGATTTTATGCTTAAGATAAAACCTATTATTAAGTGCGTTGGAATTATGGATAATTCAGAATGTCCAAACAATTTAAATCCTATGGGATTTCTACAGCAGGATTTTGACCACTTCAAAGGTGTTAAGGTTCAAGCTATTGCACATGCACAATACAAAATGAGTTTAGATAACTTATATAAAGAGTTATTAAAAACAAGGGTTCTTTGCGTTGCTCATCATAGGTCTAGGAAAGGAGAAGTAAAAAGAGATAGGAGAGAAAATCTTATTAAACCTATGCTTTCAGAAAATGCAATTAAGGTAACAATTCCAATTAGAAATAATGATGTTCATAAATTAAACATGGCAATAATTGAAAGGTGGTTTATTCACTTTAAAAATAAACCAATTCCGATGATTGTTAAAATCGGTTCATCTAAGGGTATTCCGATAACCGATTCTTTAATTGCTAAAGGGATTAAATTAAGAACTGAGGGATTAGGCTCAAATAGAATAGCGAAACAATTACATATAAATGTGAACGCTGTAAAAAGGTTTATACCATTAGTTAAAAACTAAGTTTGTTCTCCTTCAAACTTACTCTACTCCCCACCCGAAAGGGTGGGGGGTGGGGATGTGATATAGATGTGATATAGATGTGATATTAGATATGAGCATTCCTTACTTCCTTACTTCCTTTCCTTTCCTTGCTTTCCTGTGCAAAATTTCAACTTGTTTCCTGTGCAAAATTTCAACCTGTTTTGACAATGGTTTAAAAAATCGTTATTATTTATAGTGTAAATAATAAACGTACTGAAATAAAAAGGAGGGTAATCAATTGGACAATACTTCTAAAGAAGTTAAAGCACTTGCTAGACCGTTACTTCGTAAAGCAGTAAAGTTACAATCTACTAGAAAAAGAGTAGATGCTGAACTTGGCTCTTTAAAGAAACAACTTCAATCTATTTTAGATGAGTTTGGTCTAACTGAGATTCTTGTCACAGGTGGCAAAGTTTCTCTTGTTAGTGGTTCTACTAGGACTAGTATCCATTCTATGGAAGTATTAGAAAGAGTTTTAATTGATGTGGGATTGAATCCAAGTCATCATATTAAAGTGACTAATACTAAGCCTAGTTTGCGTATAACTAGCTTATAGATTACATTGAATAAGATTCGGAGTTTGGAGATTACTTGTCAACAGAAAATCTCCAATTTAATCAAATTAGAATAGGAAAAATATAAATTATGGAAACAATGATAAAAGAAATAATCGAAGATTTATTTGCATATGGCAATGGTAGTGACGGCGGTATGGTTCAAAGCATGATTGATGGAATGTCATATACATATGATGGTAGCAGGATAGAGCCAAATGCGTATGTTCAAGTTGATTGTAATCCATACAATCAAGGTAATGGACGTTCAGTTTATATTGAATTTGAATTTTCTACACTAGTAGAAACTGATTCTTTCGATAGAGACCTAGATACATTAAAAGACACTATAACTGAGGAGTTAGAGTTTTGGATTGAAACTAATTCTTTGAATAGAGGTTCTTTAAAGAATTTAGGTATCTGCTTAATAAGGACTTTTTTCTTAGATGGTTTTGGCATAGATTTATTCGATAAAGAATTTGTCGAATTATGTAAATGGGAATCCATGTATAGAGATTAATATATTGGGGTGTTAGATAGGGTTTTTTAGTTTATCCCTATTTTGCACCCCATTTTTTTTGCGATTTTTTTTGTGATATTTCGGTGTGATATTAGATGTGATATTAGATGTGATATTAGATATAATACTTTCCTTTCTTCCTATCTTCCTATTTCCTTTCCTATTTCCTTTCCTAAAATTTCATGGTGTTTACCTTAAAAATTGACACTAGTCCATATATGGGATAAGGTTGTTATTGTGGTTAAGGAAGTCCACGATAATTACTTCCTAATAGTGTCGATAGGAGGTTCTATGACACAACAAATTACTTTAACTCCTAGTTGGGGGTTAATAAAAAATGACAATCTTGATACTAAAAATCTTGATTGGAGAGATACTCAGCAAGTGATGGATAAATTCGGTCTATCAAATTGGGACGTGTCTTGTGAAACAGTTTCTAAAATTATAACTGAGCAACAGTTAGAGGACGGAAACGTACTAGAGCAATCTTGGAATATTCCAAGTGGAGCAAACAACGATAGAGTCGTTGTAGTTCGTAAAGATATTGGCGTGGGTCTAGCATATAGAACTTCACAATATACACCTGTTCAAAATGAGACATTGTTTGAATTTGGGGATGTATTGATGAAACAGTTTCCAAATGCAAAATGGGTCAATGCAGGAAAATTGGGGGATGGACATAAAGTTTATGGAGTTATGCATCTACCTGAATCAGGTTTATTTTTTGGTAAAGAAGATAAAGTTGATATGTATTTGACTATCGCTAATGGACATGATGGGACTATGGGTGTAACGGCTATGATTACTCCGATTAGATTATCTTGCACTAATCAATTAACTTTTGTTTTAGGTCAAGCTAATCACTCTCTAAGGACTAAGCACACTCTCAGAGTTGATGATAGGATAGCAATTGCTAAAGAGTCAGTAGAAACTTTTTCAACTTACTCCAAACAATTACAAACTATTGGAGATAATCTTTTTGCTCTCCCTTGCACAACTGAAGATATTAGAAAAATGTATGTTGGGTTAAATGGTATTGACTCAGTAAAAAATAATGTTTCTGAAATCTATAACGGCAAGGGTCGTCCAGAGGAAAAAGTCGGAGAGGATGGACGTCCAATTAAATATGGTTCTATGCAATCAAATAAATTTGATAATGCTGAGGAGTTATTAATCAACATCTATCAAAATAGATGGGACAATGAGTTAGTCGAACATAGACGAACTTCTAATAATACTATGTCAGGTATTGAAAATACTATGTGGGGTGGCTTAAATGCCTTAACAGAGCATTTAGATTGGTATCAGGGAAAGTATAAAGATAGTTCAAAGATTGTTGAACGTCAGATGTTTAATAGTGGACATCAGAAAAAACGTAACGCAATCTTAGACATGGTTCTTGACTACAATAAGGTTACGGTCTAATAGTTCGACACTATCTATTAGACAGGGAAAGTCAGCCCCCCCAAAAGGGGGGGTTGGCAATTTTCGGCGATATGATAAACTTGATTTATCATGTCTAGCTTTCCTTTCCTTTCCTGCCTAGCTATCCCAACCTGTATAAAATTTCGCAGAGAAGTTGTAACACTTTTGTAACATTTAAAGTAAAATTTCATGATATACTTATATATAAAGTAAAGAAAGGAATTTGAAAATGAAAGAATTAAAAAAAGCACTACAAGAAGTTGAAAACAAAATTGCTGATTCATATACTGATTCAGTAATGAAAAAAGAAGCTTTAGATGGCAGAAACTTAAAATCTTTACAAGATGAAAAATTACGATTGGAAAAAGAAATTGATTTAAATAAAAAAATAAAATAGTTTAATTGGTGGGTTGATGAAATGAGGCTAATGGATTCAACTTGCGTGGCAGAATTGCTTGGCATGATAGAGAGCAATGCTTGGCTTACACGAACCGATGCCAAATGGTGAGGTCGTCATAAGCTAGATGTAACGAGGTAAAATAGATGGGTAATTAGCACTATTCCTCAATGTTACTTGAATGGTACAAAACCCAAATCCATTCCGATACTAAGGAAACTATATGGTAATCGTGGAGAGGTTGGATTAATTTCTAACGCTTTCCACAGATTATCAAACTTGACATGAGAGAAGAATTACTATAAAATTAATAATGAAGATAAATTAGAAAGGACAAATTATGAAAGACTTTACACCTAAACCTAATGTTACATACCACATGATTCCAAATCGAATTACCAAGATATATTATCAAGCCCAACGAGAAGTTAAGTTACTTCACCCTGACATTTCTTACGAAGATTTCTGTGAAGAAGTCAATCAGCTTTGGGAACACCTTGCTAAAAATGAAGGTATGGATATATACGATAAGAAATATTATGATGAGCCAATGGAATGGATACCTGTAGATGAACCTAAATGGGTAGAGACTGAAGTTGGGAAGCAATATGTAATGGAGATGAACAATGAGTAATTATACAAAGTTGGTAAATGACAAAGCAATCGCAAGTTGGATTGCAGACTCACTACAATTAAGCAGAGGTTCACTTGGAATGAGAGCAACTGTTGAGTCATTGGATTTAAATGATGCACTCACTCTTGCTAAGATACTAGACATCAAACAACCTAGTGGTAATCCTCTACTGAATATTCAAAATCTAGACCAAGAGTTTCTGCTCGAAGCAGACGGAAGTCCTCTCATGGATACAATACCTTTTCCCCCAAAAAGTGGATTAATTTGGAATAATACAAAACGTAAATGGGTAGAGGACAGCAATATGATGAATGGAGAACTTAAATGAGTAGAGGTTGTTTATTTAAAGTTGTTTTGATACCATAAGACAACTCCTTTCTAACCCCCTAGTTGCAAGGCTGGGGGGGTTTTATGAGATGTGATAAGTGTAACTATCACATCCCTATTTCCCATCCTTTCCTATCACCACAGGACGTGCTAAAACTTCAGGGTAATTCATTTTAAAAATTGAAGCTGGGTGTTTCCTTGTTTCCTACAATGGTGACTTGGGTGATTAGGGTTACGGCATTCTGTTGGAGTATTTCATGCTTTTTCCTGTTTGGGTTGTGTTCCGTGAACCACTAGAGCGAAATCATCATCAGTATTGATAGCATGAAACTCATTGTAATCTATCGGAAGTTCTGTATCATTTTCACTTGTAACAACTTCGGCTACTTTAATATCCATTTCATTTATAAGGTTATCGTGTTTACCACCTTTTGATAAGGTTAACTTTAGATTACTAGGGATAAGCATATGAAAACTCTTTACTGTGGCTAACTCTTTAGTATACGCATAGAATGTAATACCATCATTACTTAACCAATCAGCAACATAACACCACGCTTTAAAGTAATCAGCAGTATAGAAATCACCACCTATATGAATCCTTACATAATCAGGTTTAGGATAATCTCGTAGGGAATCTAGTATAAGTTTTGCTAACTTCTTATAGTCATGTCGAATCGGATTAATTAGATTGAAGTTATGCCATACCATTTTACCCACACCCAACCTCGCCTCTAAACTAGCAGAAAAACACCGAAAGGTTTGGTTATTACCATCTTTGATTTTTCTAAGTTTAGGACTAAACCATGTTTGGCATTCATTAGCTGATGGACAAGTATAACCACTAGGTAACCAAAACGATAGAACTACAGGTTTAAAGAAACCATCATGCCATTTGTTAATCTTAGTTAGTTTAGTGTTAGGTTCTGTAGAGAACTTTAACTTATTTGTCTGTATTGTTTTCATGATATATTAATTTTACTATGTCTTTTAATTTATGTCAAATCCTTAAGGTAAAGGGCTTGAGTTTATGTTAAAACCATAGGAGACTAACTTTTCGCTTACAAGCCCTTATACCAATACTTATACCTCTTTACCTGCAGGTCTATCTTTTTTATTGAATGGCACATCAACCCTGTAAATCTTATAGGGATAATGCCCAAGATTAGGGATATTATCTGTTATCATTCGTTCAGCGTCTCTCTTTTTGAGAGTTCTTGGCACTCTGACCATTACTCCATCTATCTCATCTATCTCATCATTGACTGCCTCTCTATCAATCCTTAAGGTATATACAGACATCTTTCTATCTAGGTATTCTTGATGACTCATTAATCACCAACCTGTAAATTAGGAAAGCTGTGCTTTTCAGGGAAAGCTATTCGCAATCTCGTAGGTAATACTTTAGTGTCTTGGCAAACGTCACAACATATGCCGTCAGCTACAGGTGAAGCGTTATGTCCGTGACCAAATATGATTCCATCGCAAATTATACACCTCATTCTTTCACCTCATTTACATACAGCTTACCCTCTCCTAGTTGAAAGGTCTTTTTTAATTCATTTGTAAATTTGGTATTGTGAGTTCTATCCCAAAGATGTGCATCAATTAGTTGAAAGATGTGTTCCATTGGATTCAGACTCATAACCTTATTGAATATATCCAAAGGTAGTTCTAAGCACCCTCTGATATACTTATTGGTTTTTAAGTAGTGTTCTTTCATAGCAGAATCTAATACAGCTTTCTGCTCAGTATTTAGTTCTCTTGGCATTGTTAATCTCCATTGGTTTATACTATTACTTATATATTACTAAATAGGTTAGCCTCTGTCAAATCTATTTTTCAACCCATTTACGGTAAGGTTCAGAAGCCGTGCAGAGAAAGGATAGCTAAACTACCCCCCATACTACTATATAAGTATCACATATAACTATCACATCGAAGTGCGATTTCCCACCTATCTTCCTAGATGTTTCCCAACCTAAAACTTCGCTCCCCTTTCCCATATAAAACTTCAGCGTGTTTGCATTTAAAACTTCACGCTATATAAGTATAAAATTTGGGGGGAGCGTGTCTAAAACTTGGGGAGTATACGTGAGAGTAGGGAAGCAAAGTGTTGTGTCGAAAGGAGTATTACTACCATCACATTGAGTAACCAATCAAAACTCAATAACAAGCACACAATCGCCTTATACTTCCCTCTGTAAATTCTGTGAGAGAGCAGACAGGATACAGTATATAGATTAAACCTAACTGTATTCTGTGTAAGGTTATACTATTTAATTTATATATCTTCTGTTCATCATATTGTTTTTATATTTCTTTAGCTTTATTATAATCTTCTTATAAAGGTTATATAGTCTATTATCTATTGTAGCATAACCTTGTTGTCTTAGCAATATTGGTTTACCTAGTGTAGACCTTATGGGATATTCGGATGGCTTTACTCTACACATTTTATTTTTCCCCCCATTTTTTCATCATCATCTCTCCTATTTCTTCGGCAGAATACTTGTTCTGATTAAATAAATATTGCCAATAATCTTGTTTGTTTTCAAATATAATTTTATCATCTTCTGTATCAAAAATTATATTTTCTAAATCCTTTGATAATTTCATCTTAACAATCCTTTATCTAATTGTGCTAAAGTAGTTAGCCACGTTACTAATGGGTTAACTTTAAATGGTTCTTTAATCTCTATGTAATTATCTATGGTTACCATTTCTTTTACCACCCCATCTCGTTTAGCTTTAGATTTAAACCAATGTTGTTCTGTATCTCCCAAGCCAATTCCATATTCAATACCAAAGACATAACCATTATTGTTATCATCATCTTCTATATATGGATAACCTTGTTTGATGTTATCCCAATGTAGTTTCTGTATTGTTAGTTCTTCTTTCATTTTTTTCTTTTTTTATTTTTCGTAAAAAATGATTTCATTAAAGCATCAAATGGTTTTGCCATAATCTTATCGTCATCAATCCCACAATTACATTCTTGTATTTTTTGCGTATCTCTACCTAAAAATAGTTCGTTTTGTGTATGCCCACCATACCAACTATAAAGTATGTCCTCTTGTATTTCTTCCATATCGGTATGCCAATCATTATTGTCAGGAGTGTCAACTACAAATACATTTAGTTGTGGTTCATGTCCATCAGAATCTTCACAAGTAAAAGTGTTAACTACAATCCCTTTCTTATTTTTTCTATCGTGAAAGTAATTCCACTTATCTAAACTACAACTCATTACGTTGTTCTCCTAATTTATATGCTTGAACGAACAAATCATCTAGTAAATCACAATCCATTGTATGATTATGTTTATCTCCAAATTCAGTTAATAATTCACAAGGTTTTCTGTCATTAAGAAATTCATCTATACTCATGCTTTCTCCATATCAAAGAGTATAGCCATTGAGTTATTATCATCTATGTATTCTTCTGATGATTGAACCTCATAGTATACAGGGCAACTGTTAAGCCATTCTGTAAACTTAGAATAGATTATCATTTGTTTTTTACCTTTCATTCTCCCACCACATAATGACTATGATTATTTCGTTCTATTAAATTTATATCAGATAATGCTTTAGAAGTATGAACGATAGTATAGTCGTGTATCTCTAGGTATTCTTGCATAAGTTTAACTGCTTCTAATCTATCTGTTCTGCAAGGAAAGTTATCCCCATTTGCGTTACATTGTAAGCAAAATGCTAAATCTTTACCTAACTTAATTAATCTTTCTACTTGTTTATCTGTTAATGTATCAGTCATCATTATCCATATCTAGTTGGTCATTATATTCATATTGTATCTCATCATAAGTCATACTGTCAAATCCTTTTACTCCTCGTCTATGTGCCATCTCTAGTTCTTCTACTAAACTCTCTTTAGTTTTATCAGGATTATCCCAATCCTTTTTGTATATATCTATAGTTTCGTCTACCATTGATTCTTTGGATTCAATCATCTTTTCTATTTCGTCATTAATATGATTATGTATATCTTCTGTTTGCCACTTTTCTATTACTTGTATTACTGTTACTTTATCGTCAACTTTATTTGTTTTATACTCAAAATCAGTATTACCACTAACTGCAACAATTTCCCCATTAACTATTAACAGATAGTCATCTATTTCGTAGGTGTGTATTTCGTTATTCATATCTTCTCCATTCTTTGGATAAGCCATTAATCCATCTCCTCTGTTAATTCTTCATGTAATGTTGCATTTTCATAATCTTCATCTTCAAGCAGTAAGTTTCCATCAGGACAATCATGCCATTCATCTGCTATATCAATTCCACCATTCTCAAGTATATACCTTGCTTGTTCTTCACTCTCTGCTACTATCCGATATTCATAAGCACAGGGAACTATAAAAGTATATTCATATTCTTTAGTATCTCCATATTCATCTTTACTCATACGTTCATATTTAGACATATTCTATCCTCTCTCATAAGGTATTTGTGCCATACCGAGCAACTTGTATATATCGTTAAGTGTTTCTTGCCCACTACTACTCATTCTATCAAATTCCCAACCTAAGTCATCTACTAATCTCATAAGGTCATTTAACTCTACATCATTCATGCGTTCTCCTTTCTCATACTTTGTGCATTCATGCATAAAACAATAATTTCTTCTAGTATTGATTCGTATATACTTTGCATATAATCACTACCTAAATCTTTTAAGTCTGCAATTAGTTCTTCTAAGTTCTTTGTAGTTTCTTCATAAGTCATGCGTTCTCCTCGTCAAAGAACTCGCCACTTGATTCTACTTCGCCATTATCTCCATATACTGTGCCTGAAAACCTAGTAGTAACCTTTAGCCCTTTAAAATCTTCGGTGTTTGTATCGTAGCCTTTATCTTTTAGAACAGTGTATACTTCTCCTGTAATGTCGTGTTCTATGTCCACATCAACATGGCATAAGCCACACTCTGAGTAATAAACTCTGTCTACAACATCTTGTGGTAGTTTCTTGTTTGACTCAAGCGTAAACATTCTTGTGTCTTGTGAGTATTCTTCTACTTCGTATTCGTAATTACTCATGCGTTCTCCTCGTTATACATCAACACCTCACTAGCAAACAGTTTTGGTTCATATTCTCCATTTGCTATTTCGGATAATGTATCTAGTGTTCTTTGTAAAATTGTTCCATCATCTTCGCCACCTATCCAATTTCTAATCATCTCTGCTGTTACTTCACTCATGCGTTCTCCTTGTCTAAGTCATCATAAGTTATACAATCATCACACATAGGAAAACTATCCCCATAGTATGTGAATGGAACATCATCAGGTATTTGTTCGTTGCAAAAATTACATTCACTCATGCGTTCTCCTTGAAGTAACTACTAGTTGTAACTTCTGTTATTACTCCACATTCTTTTGCTATCATGAAAACAATATGATTAGGCAAAGCCTGAAGCCCCTTGTATACATGCTCCCATTTTTTAGATTCAGAATTCCACTCTTCAAGTTCATATAATGCGTTGGTAATATCTGTAATTAATCCACTCATTCTTGCTCCTTATTATGATTGTTTTCTTTTGTATCAATTTCAATATCAATATCTGATACAGTTTCTAAAATTGTATTTTCTTTAGTTTCTGTATCAGTTGACCATGTGTCATCAGCATTTTTTGTGCATCTGTAAATGTTGGCTTGTATGTTATTATCTTCATCAGCATACAAGTTCAAATCATATTGAACACCATCAATTTCAAAGCCATGCCAATCGTCAACGCTTATAGTTGTAAAAATTTCTTGTTTCATTCTTGCTCCTTGCTTGTTGGTCTGTATTAAACAAATTACAACTATCGCATTTTTCAATATGTTTTCTTTGGTAGTCTTTTATAATTGAGTTACTCCAATCAACAGTTAAATAGCCTAACCCATTACACATATTACATTTACTCATATTTATTCTCCTCTACAAAATGTTCCATTATCATTCCCTCTACAGTATCATAGATAGGGTCGAATAAAGTTTGCCCCCACTTTGTATATTGAGTACCATCTCCATTAGGATTATCTTCAATGATGTGGTCATCTTCAATACAAGCATATACAAGTTGTGGGTGTATATATTCTGTTAATATATAATGTGCTATATCACAAGCTAATCCAATTCTTGTATCATCACTTATAATTTCTTTACCCATTTTTCTCCTGTTATAAAATTCATTACTTTTATTCTAACATAAAAAAAGAGAGTGTCAACCCTTTCGATTGACACCCCCCCATTAGAGAGTATATATAGCATGGTCATTATCTACCACCTATAAATCTTTTAATATCTTTATTTATCATATTTGATTTCTGTAATTCTTTTCTTGTTGCTCTTGCTTGATTATAAATATCTAGTGTTACCCTCAAAATTTTGTAATTAACATAAGTTAATAAGAATGTTGTGAATGTAACAATGATAGATGTCCAAGCAATAACTATAAGATTAATGTTATTTGTATCCATCTTCTTAATTCTTCTCCTCTGTTAGAAAATCATTTTTCTCTAAAGTATATGTCCATTGATGTTGGTCATAATGTTCTGTTGGAGAAAGTTGGTTCAAAGTTCTTAACCAATATCTAATATCTTTTTGCTTCTTAAGTTCTTGAGAATAACTATTCTCTAAGAGTAAAGAAAGAACTTTTCTTTTAAGTGATACTCCTATTAGTTCCCCATCTATTTTGATATAGCTTTGTGCTACTTCCCTTAAAGCAAGTAAATCACTTTCATCTACTTCCACTAATGCTTCTTTTCCACCATTTCTATTGTCGGTAGTAAATAAAACTGCTCTACCAACTTTTTGTATTAAATCAACTGAAACAGGAATTGTCGCTGAACCTGACATATTCCTTAATGTTGTTAACCCTTGCATTTCTCTACCATCAATAATGACTGTAAAACAATCATCTAAAAATAAACATTCTTTTCTTGTCAAAGAGATTATTTTAGTTGCCCCATTTGTAAGAAAACTATCTCTATATTTATTTTGTGGGAGATTATCATCTTCAGGGTGGTTTCGTCTAGTATTTTCTTCCATAGTTTATACCCCCTATCATATACTATTATACTCTATTTCTTAATCTTTTCATCTAATTCATGTAGTTTAACTTGAATTAATGCTATTTCTTTTAAAATCACTTCCATTTTATCATCTGCATCTTCTTGCAGTTCTCTAATTTGGTCTGCAATCTGAATCATATATTCCATTAAATTACTCATCTTTATCCTCTTGTTGTTCATTCCATAACCACATACCAAAGTCATATCCTCTTTTATAAAAATGGCTAAACAGAAACTCATCTAGTTTCTTCTCATCTCTACGACCATGAATCAAAGCATCAGTTATACCATCACGATAGAACTGATACTGCTTTGTTGATGTAGGTTCTAACCATTGTCCAAATATCTTCTTAATCATTAAAACCACCAATCATCTAAACTTTCTGTACATACTTTCCACCAATCTCCTGTTCTACTTAAGATTGTTAATATAGAAATTTCTGCTTGAATAGGTGTAGTGTGAAATCCAATTTGTCCATCTACTCCTTGTACCATATCAAACTCTATATTAATATAATTCTCATTTTTGTTTTCAAGTACTTCATTAAAAAGTTCTTCATCATCTGTTTCAATTTCTTCTCCAAAGTATTCAACTTCATTTATTCTATCTAGTTTGTGCCAATTTTTAGGGTGTCCATTAAACTTTTCTATATTGTCATAGTCATTTACCCACATTTTAAAGTATTCAACAAAAGTATTTATATCTCCCTTTGCTCTATCTGATAATTCAAATCTTGAATAACCATCATCTGAACCTACAACTTGTATAAAATATTCAGGTCTATGTAATAGAAACTGTTTTACTGTTGTAGTTTCATTTACATTATATTTATAAACACCTACATTATCCCATGTTCTATATTTATTAGTCATCTTTCTCCTCTTTTATATTGTCTTTAAACAATGAATACATTGTATATGCTACATCATTTTTCTCATCTTTACTCAACTCATTTACCTTTCATCATACTAACACCACACACCCATCTGCTACACTAACTATAAAACCTAAAAACATTATCCAAAGTAATGCTGATACAGGACTTTCAAAACTCATATATTATTTCTCCTCTTTCACTCAATTTCTTATTCTTTAATTTTATCACACTACAATCCAAAGTCAAGCCCAATGATATTGAATGTCTGTTGGTTCAGTCCAATTATACTGACTATAGAAATCATAGTCTTTACGTAGAAGATTAGACCTATGTGAAGCATGAACTCTATCATCTCCAATCCAATCAGGTAAGAAATTATCTTTACTAGGAGAAGTAGTTTTAATCATTTTCATAGTATTATTGTATCTACGTTTAATCCATTCATCTATACATATGTTATAATAGTATGCTAATGCATTAGGATTATCTTTCCACATATTGTTTATAGGGTGGTGTGGATATCCACCTTTACCTTTAGTTATTTGATTGTAGGTTTGCATAGCTTCTACTCTTTGCTTACCTAATCTTCTGTAGTCTAAACACCTAACACTTTTTTCAATGTTAGGGTAAGGCATAAATGTTTGCATAAATCTCCTATACTGTAATTTGTTTCTTATTAAATTTTAGCATATATTTTAGCATTGTCAAGTCAATAAAAATTTCCCCTACCCAAGTTTATTTGAGTAGGGGAAGTGAAATGGTGTTTACTTATATGGATTTTTACCCATTAATATTTTAAGTGAACGCTTTAGTTTCCAAGTAATTTCTTTTAACATATTTGTTGAGATTTCCCAAAGAATTACTAATATGTTCTTGGTTTCCAAATTTCCTCCTTGATTAGTTTATAAAAAATCTAATCTATACAACCACACTCACCTCCACAACATTTGTTTCCTTGTTATTTTTCTTCATCACATTCGTATTTACATAGTCCTTCTTCTTCACAGATACATTCATCTAAATCACATTCTTCATCTTGGCAACAATTTTCTAGATTACAACATTCAGTCTGAGTCATTTTTATTCTCCTTTCCTAGTGGTTTCCCATCTAGAATATCAAGGTTGGTTTCCTTGTTCTCCCTTTCCTTGATATTTTTTTGAATATCATATTTAGTTATCTGATGAGGGTGAGTTCCCCATTTCCTTGATTTTTTAATAAGTGCCATATTTTGTGTCCTTTGTTTCCTTGCTACGTCTTCCATAGCTTCCTTGTCCTATACCTATGTTTTGTTTCCCAGTAGTTCTTGGTTTCTTTTTGTTTCCTTGAATTTCATAGATAATAGCTTCATCATTTTTTTCAAGAGCTTGAGCTTTTTTCTGTTGATGTTCGGCTATCTTCTTACCCGCATAAGCCCCAGCAACTTCCCCAGCAATTTTTTTAGTAGCTGGTTTTGCTATTATTCTTCCTAGTAAAGGTAAGATTTTCTCTATGTCTGGGTTTCTCAAACTATCTACTTCTTCTTCCTTATGAAGAAAAAGTCTTTTTAAAATTTGATAATACGAGTTGTTCATTTCCTCGTTTCCCTTACTTTTTATCTTTAAGCTTTAATTTTTCAGTGTCTTCTCTAGTTTTGTTAGATGATAGAAGTGCTCCCACTCCTGCTCCAGCAAGTGCTGGAAGTATCCATTTTTCTAAATCCTTATCACTCATTCCTTTAATATCTTCAGCGATCTTGTTCCGCTTTTCCCTTCCTTCGCTTCCTTCTGAAAAATCGTCATAACCTTCTTTTTTAGCTTGAGCAGTAGCAATAGCAAACGCATCGGTTTCCTTGCCCTCCTTTTCCATCCAATTTAAGAAACTCTTTGTTACTGGAAGGACTGCTTTAGGAGGTGTTAGAGCTTCCTCATAATGATTTGCTCCAGCTTCCTCACCTGCTTCATTAACAACCCAAGGAACGTACTTTGGGTTTTCCATTATTGGAGTGTACCTTGCAAATTCCGCTTCCAATTCCTTTGGAAATCCTTGTTCGTCTAACAGATTATGGTGGACTCTTTCTCTACCATGATAGTTTTCTAGGGTAGCAAACATCTTATTTCCTACTAATGGATCACTATTCTCTTTTGAAACCCAATTAAAGAAAGTCTGAGTAAAGTCTATGTTTCCATTTGATTTTAATATCATAGTAATATCCTCTCTTGATTTTGAAGTTGATTTATTTAAACAACTACCATCTGCACAAGAACCTTGTGCTGGGTTGTCTGACTTGAGTAGATCAAAAGAAGCTCCTTGATTCACTCCTTTCTCACATACAGTTACTTCTGCAAGTTCCAAGTCATCTACTTGCATATAAGATTCTAAGCCTTTGTTCATATTCTGCATTTTAGTTGCTGAACCAGCAATAGAATATGACTTTAGCTTTCCTTCATTTATTTGTTCTTTAACTCTATCTGAGATTTTTGTATCATTTCTCATTTCAGTTATAAAGAACAAACCTTTATCGTTAACACCACTTTTAAATATTTGTCCAGCTTTGTTAATATAAGCTGGTAAAGCCCAACCTACTTGTACATCTGAATGTAAAACCATAGCATTCCTAGTTCTAAAGCTTTTCATATAATTATCGAAAGCTTTTTCTAAGGCAACTGTAGTGATAAGATGTCCTTCTCTATCTACTAATTCAACAGACGCTGGACCTCCTAATACTACTGGTTCGGTGTTTTCCTTTTCAAATTTTATTGCTTCCTTTTTAAATGTTTCATCATTAGGATAAGCTCTATACAGAGTCATAATCTCAGCTGGGGATGCAATTCCTGCTTTATATAATCTTTTAAATTCATCTAAAGCTTTAGAAATTTGCTTGAGTGTTACCTTTCCTCCTTCAGTTTTTTCTAATAAAGCTAATGAAGCATTGTCAGATACACTTTGATACATATCCCTATTAGTTGTAGCAATTTGTTCTGCAGTCATTGTCATGACAGTTTTCTCCTTATCCTACTGGAAATGATGTTCCCCAAATTACACCTTCATAGCCTGTGCTTGAACTACTGCCATAAACAGAGACATTCTTTCTGAAGTCTAATGGGTGATTACTTGAGAACCAATTATGTTCTGTAGTATCGTTACCACTTAATTTAATTGCTGCTGTACTTGCTTCTGCAGTACAATCAAATGCTACATATAATACATTAGAAGCATGAGTGTTTCTAATACTAATTCCTCTAATTACTCCTATAGGTGAAATATGTCTTGATCTTGATAGGTTTGCAGTGCCTTCCCATTCATATCCATTTCCACCTGCTAGGCTTCCATCTATATAATCAACAACAGTTGAATCTTTTCTAACATCCCACATCAAAGAATCCCAGTACATATCAATATCGTGTTGAGTATTTGAACAGAATTTAACTCTGTAAGTTGCTGGGGTTTGGCTTGACGGAATATTGTATGCTACACTTACTCTTTGGTAAGATGTACTTAAACTAACTGCAGTTCCAGTAACTAGAGCAATTCCATCAGAATCTGTGATTTGCACTACTGCATCACCTTCAGCAGTTGCTCCTCTTACCATTCCTGAAGCTACTATCCATCTATCTGTATTTTGATTTAAATCGGCTCCTCCACCAGCAATAGAAGTTGTAGTAACATAAAATCCTTCTTTGGCTGCAGAGCCAGTAGGGTTAACTGTAAGTTCTGCTGAACCTAAGTGAGGGTTTGAAGTAGTTCTTGATATAGCTGAACCATCTGCTGTAAATTCGGAGATGGTTGTGTGTTCAATTGAGGGGTTTAAAATTTGGTTTATTCCGGGACTACCTGTAGTAGCCTTTTCCCAACTTGCGGTAGTTCCTGCAGCACCACCTTGATCTAATTCATAGTATGGACCTGCATATATATTGATTAAATCAACAGCACTTGTTCCTACAGTACCACTAAAAGGTACATATCTATCATAGGGAGCTACGGAAGTTCTAGTACTAGGATCAGTATTCCATTCTTTCCATTCCCATGATTTATCATAACTATTTGTAAAGCCTGCCATTTAAGTCTCCTTTAAATCTATCCTAATTTATCAGTATATCTACGAAGCTGCTCAGAAAGTTGCTCTAAGACAGCTTTAATATCGTAGATTTATTTATTTTCTTCTAAGTAGCCACCTCGATTAAAAGATGGCTACTTAATTAATTATTTATTACGCTGGGTAACCGTAAAGTACTATTTTGAATTTACCTGCTGTATAAGTATCGTTAACATTATCAGTATTACCAGTTGACAAGTACAAGTACTGGTCAGCAGCTGGCATAGCTGTTAATCCCGCTGTCTGGTATTGGTTGGCATGTAAACCACCCACCCAATCTTGTCCAGCATCGAACAACTTTGTACTGTTAGTAAGTCCTGTATATACTGCATCTTCAGTTCCTGTGGCTTCATCCCCAGATACTAGGTCAATGTCAGGTTCACCACCAGCCGGGGTTTCTAAGCAAGTTATTTCCCCTGCAAAGATTGTTCCATTAAGGGCAGCAGTAACCTGTCCAATGTGACTGTTAGCAGTAGAGTCTACTCCAATAATATCTGTATTAGCACTTGAGTCTAGACCCGTTATATCCATAACGATAGTTGTAGTAATCAAGTCTCCTGCAACTGTAACATTAGCTTTATAGAGAGTGCCTGTACCAGTAGTAATACCAGTACCAGCGGTGATGTTTTGCATTCTGAAAGCAGTTTCATCTGTGCTTCCAAATAATAAAGTCTCGGCATCAGCCAAGTAGTTCCAATCGTATCCTAACGCTAGTCGGGCTAACCCTCTAGTATCGCCAGTCACGCTTGATTGTTTAAATGTATGTTTAGACATTTTTTATTTCTCCATGTTCACATTTATATCTGTGAAAGACATACCGTTCACATCATCTTGAATATTACGATTTGTACGCCACATGGCTTGCTTTATAGATTTCTTAAAAGCTTTTGTTGCTGAAGTATCGGGTAATGAAGCTTCGATTAGATTCATTACTTCTCCGACCATTCTTTTTGTCTGGACATCCAGACTCTGCAACACACCATTTTTATATACAACTCTCATTATTCACCATTACATTACATCACATTCATTTTATAATAATGGGTGGGGAGAACTAGCTCCCCATCCCATAAAAGTTTCTTGTTAACTAACTAAAGATTATGTATTTAAATCAACAATCTTAGCTTGTACAAAGAAGTTGTGACATCGCATTTCTGCCATAGTGTATAGTAAACCTCTGACTACTAACGCATTAGCTGCGAAGTAATCTCTGTTTTCTATATACTGTGTTGGTTGTGCCACAGCTATTTCAAGGTAGTCTGTGTCCAAAACATATACGTTTGAACCCAAAACTGCGTCAGCTGTACTAACACTCTTTGGAGTGTCAGCATCTGGAAGTATTGGAATACCTTGGTAAGTAGCAAGAACTAGACCAGTACGAGTTCCGGGGAAGGTTCTTTCAGAACCAACACCAACTTGGTACTCTTCCTGTCCTAAGTATCTCTGTTGTGATTGTAGTAATCTCTCAAGTTTGAAGTATTGGTCGTGACCCATAACGATTAGTTTAGGTTCTCCACCATTAGTTCTTACTGATTGAATACAATCATCAAGTAGGTTTAGAGATAAATCTCTTCCTGTACCGTTGTTATCCTTAACTGTAGCAGCAGCGTTCCAGTTACCTGCAGCTCTGTCACCAAATGTTAAGTCATACGCTTGTACTCCACCGCCTGAAGCGAAGGCTGCATTTGAGTCATATGACCCACCAACAACAGCACCATCTGCCTGAACGATATCATCAATAGATGTCAATCCTGCTCTTGACACAACAATCATACCATCACCGTCAGCAATAGTTATTGAATCAGTTGAAGCATGTGTAACAACACCAGTAGTTGTATTCACACCACTCACTGCCATCCCACCTGTATCAATGTAACCATTTGCAGATGTATCCCAATAGGCAACATTGTCACCTATCTTAATATTTTTTGCGACAGCTGCTGGGACAGTACCAGTGGTTGTAGAACCAGCTGATACAACGTATCCAGAGCCTGCCATTAATTCTTCGTTAATTTCTTTAACGTGGTCAAGTTGTGCGTTTTCGTTTTCCAATGCTAGAACATCACCAACACCACCTTCTAGCTGTGCAGTAAAGACTGACTTCACTGAAGCACCGAAAGTAGTTGAAACGATTCTAGGCAAGCTAGATACGTTTGCAATGTTAGAAATGTCAACTGTAGGGAGTGAACCAGTTTCAGTTACAGGTCTTGATCGACTTGAACCTCGGTCAGTTCTTATTCTCCAACCAGCTGTGTTGCCCCAAACAGTTCTTGGGACAGCATTGAAAAAACGAGTTTGGTTGTTTAACGCATGCCAAACTTTCCTACCATAGGTAGTATTAAAAATACCTGTAGCAGTGTCCACTGTAAAGTAAGTCTGTTTCTGTAAGTATTCAGGTCCGAATACAGACGAGTACAAACCTCTTTGAGACTGAGCAATATACTCAGATAATGATGGATTTGCCATAATTAATTTTCTCCTCGTTTACTAAAATTTAATTTATCCAAGTAGTTCTCTAGGAACACCAGTAGTGTCACCAGTATCTATTTTGTGTTGTAGGTCTCTTAATTGCTTGTAAGACAAGCCAGAAAGTTCGTCTGCAACATCAGTACCACTTGCAGCACGTTTTACAAGTGGAGTAGTTCCATCTGTACCCAGTGCTTCGTTATTCATAAGAGCTGGTCTCTGAAGACCATTCTCTTCTCTAAAGCCCATCTTGCGTAGTCTTGATTCAGACTGCTCTTCGATAGCTTTTTCCATGTTTGCTTCGTAGGCTGCGACAGTCTTTCTTAAAGCATCGAGTTCTTTCCTCATTGCTTTCATTCCGTCATCATCCTCTTCGTCATCGTTATCGTCTGCTTTTTCGACATCCTCTTCGTCTTCATCTTCAGCTTTGTCAACAGGCTCTTCATCAGAACCGTTATCGTCATCTTCAGCTTTGTATGAAGTTTTTTCTTCTTCGTCTTCATCTTCCATGTCTGCAGCTTGGATTACTGACTGCTGATCTTCGATTTTAGTAGTCGGGTTAGCGGCTGCTTGAGCATCATCATATCGAGGTGCTGCTGCCTTTGCTTTCCTTTCTTTACTACCATCAACATCCATTCCAAGAGGGTTTTCCTCTTTAATCATAGAGACAACTTCTGAAGCTACAGCCTTTACTAAGTCTGATTTTTCAGCTTCTATCGCTTTCTCTTCCTCGTCTATTCTATCCTCTTCCTCTTCTTTCGTAAGTCTTTCGTCCATCTTGGCAAGCACTTCTGCTACAGCAGATAATGCAAGGTTAGTACCTTCCATATGCTTCTCCAAATTTTGTTCCTGTGACATATTTACGACCTCCTATGTCCTTTCCAGTCCATTCCAGACTAAAAATAATTTATTTTTTTAATTCTCAAGGTTGGTCTTAGCCACCCCCGACCTTCTGAATTATATTATAAAAGGGTATATTTACCCTATCTGTTATATTATACTACATTTTAATGCATTTTTACCATAAATATTACGAATTTTATATATAAATTATATATTATTCAGTAATTTCTGCACCAGCTTCGCCTGAAACCAACTTAATCATTTCATTTCTATAGTCATATAGTGGGACTTGAATGAGCTTCTTGAGTTTTTCGAGTTGATTTCCTTCTGGCATAGATGCTTCAACCAAATCTAATATTTTACCAACCATGCGTGAATGTCTGGCTATTATATACTCTTGTTCAGCTGTAACTTTACTAACGTCTACCATGTTATTCCTCCTTTATATTGATAAGAATCGTCTTAGAATTTCTTGTCTTCCTTTCCCCAATTTCGCTGGAAAAGAAATTCCCAATACTTTACTAACGTCTCTATACTTTTTTCTTTTAATTACTTTTCTATAAGCATCATCAATAAAAGGTCTAGGACTTTGAGCAATTGTACTTACTACTTTCCATTCACCTGTTTCTGGATTTAACATTGGTCTACGACCAAAGAATTTTTTTGTATGTGCTTTTACTGGAACAGTATTAGACATTCTTTTTAAATTAAGTAATGATCTTAAATCATCATAGTTACCCTTTGGAGGTCTATTAGGATTACCTGTTCCTATTCCTTTAGCATCAATTTTTAAAGCTAAAGGACTTTTCATTCCTCTTCTCCTTCTTCTATGTCTTTTCACTTTTTGTTCATAGTATTGTTCATCTGATTCTTTTCCATCATGTATTAATCTAGCATGTGGAGCTTCATATATAATTTCAAACCCTCCCATAGTTGGGATAAGTTGCCCACTGGTTTTTAACCACCCTGAATTTTCTGGGCATAATCTCTGAGATTCAATAAATACTTCTTCTCCAAGTTCTTGAACAGCACCTAAAATATCAGCTTCGTTATCATCCATAACTTATTATACCCTTTTTTTCAATAAAATTGTCTATTACACTAAGTAATTTTACTGCAAAGGAATAGACTCTTTTATAATCTGTCTTGCAGTTAATTTATCAAATATTCTATTTTCAAGTTTGCTTCTATTAAGTACTGCTAATGTTGCTCCTACACCAATTGCTAAAGCTCCTGCAACAGGTAAACTTTTAATAATAGAATTTCCTATTTTCTTTGATAACATTTTTCATCTCCTTTTCTTTTTTCTATATTTTTAATTAATTTATAATAACAATCTTAATTTCCGTAAATATTTCCAATTACTATAATTGATACTATGCAACCAATAATTAATGCTATTTGTAGAGTAAAGACTATAAATTGTCTTTTAGTCACACTAACTTTTTTAATTTTACTCACTCTCTAAAACCTTCATACCGAGTGCTATAATTCCACCTGTACATCCTGTAGCAATTTCAATGTGTCCATAAATCACTCCAATTGCACTTAAACCACCAAGTACAATAATAGCTAGAAAAATTTGTGGTCTTACTTTTCCCCACATATTAATGTCCTCCATTTATCGTTTTATCTTTTAATGTTATCCAATTTCTTTTCTAATAGTCTCCGTAACTTCTTTTTTCTCCACTTGGCAATAAACCAGCTGCATTAAGTTGTTTTAAAACCTCAGCAAAACCCCCGTGGTCAGACATGATAGTTCGCATTTCATTTTCTATAAGTGCATCTTTAGTTGAAAGCTCTGCAATTATTTTTTCTATATCATCTATTGCTTCTTCTAATTCTGATGGGTCAAACTTCATACTGTGCATTTCATCCATCACTAGAATTTTTTCCTTAATATTTTCTAAATCCTTTTGAAGAACTGCAACATCAACTGTAGTAGCTTGTTCTTGTAAAGCTCCAACAGACTCATTCAAAGAAGTAACATTTGAATCAAGTTGTGCAACATACCAAATAAGTCCAAACGCTTGAACTATAATGGCTATTACTAATCCTATTGATACTTTCATATTCTTTAAATTATCCATAATTTTATTGTGTTGCAGGCTCAGTTAACAAAACTTCTCTGTTATCATTAACTTCCCAAATACTAGCCTTTGTGCTTGACTGCACTTCAAATTCTTTAGTCGCAAAGTTTTGGTCGTGTCCAGTTTGATTGTATTGAATTGTAAGTAACCCTATGTCAGCCTGTCTAATTACACAAGTTCCACCTTTGCTTACAATATTTGACAAATTTAATTTATTAATCTTAGCATTTGTAGAAGTTAACGAACCACTATCAAGCCAGATTCGGTCATATAATCCACCTTCAGTTGAAAGCTTCTTAGCCATAAAGTTACCACCACTAATTCGCAAATCTCTAGACGTTCCAATAGTCTGTGCAATAGACTGACCATCAGATATGTTGTGTTGAACTACTACTTTATAGGCATTTATATCACTTAACGTAAGAGTCTTACAAGTGTTTCTTTCAAAAACCAACTCCCCTATTTCTAATCTGGTATTCATCCCAGACTTTCCTTCAATTAAAATAGCTTCTGTCTTTCCACTAGGTAATGCTGAACCAGAAAATGCAGTACCAACAGATACATTAGATATAGTTATTTCTTCTACAGGAGTAGTACCAAGAACAATCCTAAGCGTATTATCGTTAGGGTTATCTTTTCTCCACGCCATAAGTTTTTCTAATTCTTCATCTGGATATTCACCGGGAGCAGAGTAAATTCCCGGAGAACGGTTTTCAAAACTTCTTTCAATTACAATTTCATTTACTGCTACTGCTGTACCTGCTGTACCACCAACTGCCAATAAACCTATTGCCATCTGGGGGTTAAGCCCAAAGGCTCTAAGCATGCTATATGGAGATTTCATGACTGTGAAGAATCTTCTCCATTTAGTTGATTCTGAATTGAGGTATTCTATTTTATTAAATATCCAATCTCTCAATCGTTTAAGGTCTTTATATAATATTAGTGGAGATTTTAAAATATTCATAGGAATTGCTTTTAATATTTTAATTAATTGTGATAAACTTCTAAGATGTATTGCAAGTCCTAAGAGAATTGTAAATGCTGATGCTCCTAATGCAAAATAATAATATGCTTGAATAAATTCAAAATATTGCATAACTTTAGAATAAGTAATAATTCCAAGTGGTGTTTGTATAGGGGCAATATTCCACCATAAGTTCACAGGATTAACTGTAGTAATTGCAACACCTATTGTTCCTATAATTACAGTTAAAAATGTAAATATATTTAATGCTATATTTCCAATTTTTTTAAAATTCGGCAGTCTTAATTTCATGTTTTGGTCCTCTTAGCTAGTATATTCTCCTACAATTAGCATTATGGTTACGCTTCCTCCAATGAAGAAGGCAATTTTTATTATATCTATAGTTGACATATCCTCATTTATAACCTTTGATTTGAATATTGATACTAATTGTCTATATTATTATACTAACTTTTGGCTCTAAACTTCCGAAAAATACAATAAAATTAGCTTATTATTTGGGGATTTCAGTTAAATCTTGTCCAAATATATATGCATCAACTTTAGACGATATTACATCTTGACTCACTGCACCAACCATTTGATCTACTTGAGAACCATCTTTGAAAATTAATAGTGTAGGGAGAGACTTTATTTCATAAATTGATGCCATAACTGGATTCGCATCTACATCTAACTTACATACCTTTAATGTTCCTTCATAATCCTTACTAATCTTTTCTACGTATGGAGCAATCATTTTACAAGGACCACACCACGCTGCCCAGAAATCTATTAATACTGGTTTAGAAGATTCTATAACTTCGTCTCCAAAATTTTCATCATTTAATTCAATTACATTACTCATATTTAGTCCTCGTTTATGGTAGATTTGTATGCCATACTTCTGGTATAACATCATTAAATTCGCTTTCTGTAGAATCGTATCTATTTAAATATATGATTTCCTTACCAATCTCTCCATATTTTGGATGGTAATATAATACAAGTTGTCTTGGTTTATTGATTGCTTGAACTCTTTGCATAGCAAATTCATCTCCACCCTTCATGCAGCCACACAAATGTATTGCTCCTGTACCTATATCTATTTCATCTATTCGGTGAAAATGTCCCATCAATACTGTATCAAAGTATGTTGACATTCCTGATTGTTCAAGATTTTTAATCTCAAGATTTCTAATCTCATCTTCTAATCCTCTCCTGAATTGAAGTACATTTCTCATGTTTAACACACCTTTAGTAATAGCAGTACCACTACCAGCTCCATTTATAAAGTCTCCATGTGTTAAAAATATTTGTCTGTTAGCTACTTCTATTGTAGTTGAGAATGTTTTTGGAATATGGAATTCAATGTTATCTTGATTTCTGCAGAAAGCTGCAATCCATTGATATAACATATAATCCCAATCTTGATGCTTATCTTTCATAGGAGGTTTCCTAGTCATACGACCATGATTACCTACTACACAAGGAACTCTCATTTTATTGAAATGAGGAGCTAGAAACATTAGAGCTTGAGCAATAAGATTTGCTCCCCTAATCATTTGTCCCATACAATTGTCAACATTAGTTCTAGCAAGTTCTTCATGAATATCACCACTAATCATATCTCCAAGCATTGGAACCACAAGTTCGTCAACTTCTGCATAAGTTCTTCGCATTTCAGCAAGAGTTAATACTTGATTTGCCCATCCATAAAGCCTTCGGTTGAAGATGTCAATGTTGTAATGATTCAAACCTGCCATTTGATCACTTTCAACTCTATCTCCAACATGAGTATCAGTTAAAGGAGCAATCATACTTTGAGCACTGTTACCCTTAGTTTTTCCTGAAGGCTTTCGAATCTTCACTTTTTTAGCTTTATTAAATGCAGGTGCTAATTTAATAATTGATTCTTCAAAGATTTCTTGTTTAGCTTGATCTTTGATTGTAGTCTCATATAATTTTTTGAAATACCTAGATTCCGCTTTATAGGTTTCTGCTTTTTTACTCATCTTAATATGATAAGTAGGGTCTACTTCAGGATCTAATAGTTCATCTTCTTGATCTAAATAAACCTCTTTGTCGTACCATCTTTGAATGTTGGTTCGGTGTATTTCTATCCCGAATGCTGATTTTAGCCATTCCGATAGACTTGTCCACGTTGTTCCCGCTTGTCTTCTTCTTACCAGTTCTGATTGTGCCTTTACCGGTATCTTTGTCTCTCCTTTGTTCCACATGTTTGCTCCTTGCTAATTTTAGTATTATTTGTCTTCCACACTGCACACATTTTAAATCATTGTCTTCATCAAAGATTATAAAACCACCACATCTATCACATTTATTTTTAGTGCTTCTATTATATTTTATCACATATTTTGGATTTGTCAAGCTATTTGATACCTTTCAACACCTGTGGAGTGTACCACATGTTGTCCCCCTTTTCTAAATATTGTTCTATATTATTATACTAGATTTTGAGGAGTATTTCCTCTATTCATCTGTAGAATATGTTTCTTTTTGTCCTTTAGGATGCACTACTTCTTTTACATGCTTTTCTTCTTCAATCATGTCTTCTTCTTTTTCATCCTCATCTTCATCAAGTACTTCTCTTTCTTGAAAAGTTGTTTGAGTAGCTGCCCCACCTACTTCTTTATCTATAGTTAGATATTTGTCTATAAATTTATCTAATTCATCCTTTTTTATTTCAGGATTATCATCAATATTATCCATCTTGCCTCCTCTTTTATAAGGATTAGAATCATCAGCTGATGGAGATAAACCTTTTAAAGTAACTAATTCAGGTGTATCTGCTGACATAGTTTCATCTTCAGTTGAATGATCTCTACCTTCTTTTCTAGATTTATCATCTAAATTTCTAATCTTTTGTTCCATATCTTTTTGTTCAATCACTGCTGATTCATCTTCTTCATGATTAATTTCACCTTTAAATTCAGAAACTTTTGGAGGTTCTTCATTACTATTAGGTTTCTTCCAATCTAATTGTTTCCTACCTAAATTGCCCCCATAACCTCTAGTTGGATATTCTGCTTTTCTAACAGAATCAACTAATTGAATTAATGCGTCAGATGTTAATTTACTTTTTTCTACTGATTTAGGCACAGGACTAAATTCTCTAAGAAATGCATCTAATCTTTCAATACCACTCTTCTTTGTTTTTGGTTTTCTGATGTGAGGTCTACGTCTTTTAGAACCTCCACCACCATAAGTAGGAGTAAATATACCTGAATCGGTAGATGTGAATACAGTTCCACCACCATCTCCAAAGCTTCCAGAAGTGGCAGCTCCTCCCCCTTCTTTTAATAATTTTAATAATTTATTAAGTGTTTTATTCTTCTTCTTCATCAATATCTTCCTCCCGTCTCTTATTTGAGGCTGATGGGGCGTAACTTATTGTATTAGTAGCATTTGAGGGTAATGGAGCAAAGGTAGCCTTTTCAACATGACTTACTCCTGTTGAGTCTAAATGTGCTACGAAATCTGTATTTCCTTGAATGAACCACATTTTAGAACTATCTGGACTAAAAGATTTAATCATAGGAGATATATATCCTTTATCCGCTAATCCTTCAATCCATGTTTTAGTATAATATTTTGGTCTAGGTCTCATATGAGGTGGAATTTTATCTAACCCATAGTTCCTATCTTCCTCTTTCTCTTTCCTATTTTCAAAATAAGTGTCTATATCTTTCTCTTTTTTCCTAGTTGGATCAAATTCTTTGCCATCATAGGCTTTATCTAATTGTACAGTTTTAAGTGGAACTTTCTCATATTTTTTTGTGCCTGTTAATTCTCCCATTCTATTTTGATAGTCATTTGAAAGTTTTTTGTTTTCGTTATCTACTTGATCTTTTATTAAAACTTGATTGTTATTTTCATCAACATAAGAAAATGAACTTGGCATAATATAAGACTTTAAAGTCATATCAGTGTTCCAAAATTCACCTTTAGTATCTGGGTGATTTAATTGTCTTGCTGCATCAGTAGCCATTCGTTTTTGAAAGTCTTGAAAATCTCCCTTTGTCTTTATAAAAGATAAATTTTTTGCTTTCTCAATAAATTCAGTAACATTTTTAATTGTCATAGTAGTTGCTTTTCTATGTCTAAAATTATGATTTTTTATTACATGACCCTTAGCAACTTTCATAATCTTATTGTGATAGTCCTTTACGCCATCTTCATCATAAAATTTACCATTTTGTTCAAACACAAAATCATCATCCTTCTTAGTTTTCAATACAGTTGTTAAACCTTTTGCTAATCCTTTATGTTTAAAAGAACCAGATTGAATAGTTTTATTTTTTCCCGGAAAATTATATCTAATTGTATCACCTTTTATTGATATGTGTTTCTTTTTAAATGTAGAAGTTGCATATGACTCTGCTACTTTAGGATCTTTTATTTTTTTAATTGCATCAGCAGGATTCCCTATCCTAAGCCCTGTTTCCATCATTATACCTGTAATTAAAGCTCTTACATCAGGTGTTTCACTATTATATTGTTTATCAAGTTCTGTAGTTAATAAAGGTAATTGTTTTCGTAGAGCTTTTAGTTGATATTCTTTTTGAATATCTTTTATTGCTATAATTTCTGGGTCGGTCATTCCCGGACCGTGAGATCTACTTAGATTTCCTGTAGCTTTATTTTTACCTTTATGTAGAAATTCATCATATGGATCATGGCTTATATGCATATCATGTATACCCCATGGAACCTTTTTACCCTTTTTACCTTCACCTGTGAAGTGTTTATGTGTATCATGATTGTCATCTTCGTGAGCTAATCTAACACCAGTAATAAATTTGTCACCCTTTTTGGTTTCTGTCATTGAGTTAGGATCGAAAGGATCATGTCCATGAGTTTTTATAGGGAATTTTCCAAAATACATAGAGTTAGGATCTGTGACCATACCACCTTCAGATTGAGGTACATTTTCCCAACCCGGTCTACACCATCGTGTAACTTCCTTACCATTTTTATCTGTAAGTTTTCTTGGAACTAACTTTAAGTTACGTCTTTTATTATCAAATAATTCACTTTGTTTATTTTCTATTGATTCTCTATGGGCTACTTTATCTACTTTCCAAGAAACCTCACCAGTTTCTGGATGTATATCTATCCCATCATCATCAGCTTTTAATATATTTAACCAATTTTTTAAAACATTATTGGATTTTTTTGTGAAAGTTGAATTGTATGCTTTTGCTCTTTTTAAAGCTGTCTCTTTATCAGATTGTTTTAATTCACCTTCAATAACTAAAGTATTGAGATAGTCTTTAATTTGTCCTATCTGTTGCCCACCACCTTTTCTATTAGGTTTAATATCAAGTTCATCCATTATTTCTTTACCACTTAATGGAGAAAGATTAGAGGAACCTTCACCTTCAGCTTCTACAGGCTCTAAATTATCAATTCTATCTTGAAAGTTTACAATATGTGAAGTATCTGCATCTGTATTTCCTTCTTTACCAACTTCATGAGCAGTAGCTAAGTAATTTAATTTCGCTACGTCATCTCTTAATTTAAGTTGTATTCTTCTATGATCTCCTTCTGTTTTAGCAGTTTTAGGAGAAGTGTGGTGTTGAACTAATTTTCTAACTGTATCTACAATATCAGCAGGAAAACGTAACATATTAAGTCCTTCTTCAGTTAATTGAGCCCCCACTCCTTCATAGTTATTAAACGAACTATTATTTTTATCGGCAGTTGCAGGTTTTCCAACATTGTGATATAATATTGCAAGTCTGGTAGTTAAATCAGGATATTTTTCATCTTGTTTAATATGATGTTCTAAAGCTTTCATTGTATGATTCCAGACATCATTATCATGTCCATCCATATTTTGAACAAATCCAACTGTTCTTTGCAAAGCTGGGTCAATATATTTTAAAATATCATTTTCTTTTAGAAAGTTTAATCCTTTAGTTGGATCTTTTGAAAATAATATAAGTCCAAGTTCTTTTCCAATTCTTTCTTTTGGTAAATCCTCAAGTAAACTTCTATGTTTTTTAATAGCATCAGTAACTGAACTATGGGGTTTTAAATTTAACTGCCCAATAAATCGTGCTGCTCTAAACATTCTTAAAGGATCATCTTTAAAAACTTTATCACTATCATCTTTAGGTGATCTTAAAATTCCTTCTTTTAAATCTTTACGTCCTCCAAAAGGATCAATAACTTCTCCATTAGGTTTTTGAGCCATTGCATTTATAGTGAAATCTCTTCTGACTAATTCAGTTTCGATATCTGTGTCCGTACTTAAAATATCAATCAATTGGTTTTTACCTAAATTGGCAGTAACTAAATTAGGTAAATTTTTACCACCTTGATAGAATTTTGTTTTAACGGTTTTAAGAGCTGCTTCTACATCTTTTTTAGGACTAAAAGTAATTACATCTACATCTTTTGGAGCTTTTCCTAATATAGAATCTCTAACTGAACCTCCAACTAAATAAATTGGAACTTTAGAATCAAAATTATTTAACCATTCATTTACAAACTCAGGAACTTCTGGCTTCACATACACAGTAGTTCTACGTTCAAATGGAAGCCCTTGTTTAGGGTGAACAGTTTCAGAAATTTTTTTGGGGATTAAGCCCTCTCTACCTTGTTTCTGTATCCAAACCATATTATCTCCTAATAATCATGTTCTTCATCTTCAACTTCTTCCACATGTGAATATTCATCTTCTTCATCTTCTTCATCTTCTTCATCTTCTGCTTTTTCCTTTGGTTTATAGTCAAGAAGTTCATCTAAATCTTTAAATCCACGGATACTTTTTTCCATTTCTTCGCCTTCTTCACCACCTTCTTCACCAGCTCCCTCTTCAATAGCTGATTGCATTTGAGCCATTTCAGCCTGCTGTTTAGCCTGTTCAATTTGCTGCTGTTGTTGTTCTAATTGCATTGCTTGTTGTTCTCCTTGCATCTTAGCTGCTGGAACTGCTTCTCCACTAACTAGAAATTCAGCCTCTTTTATATCTACTTCAGGGTCTTTCAACTCAATAGTAAAGCCTAATTGTGCTAATTGATTTGCAATTGCAACTTTTTGTTGAGCATGGGAAATAATAGTTGCTTCAGCTTTTTCTTCAGGTTGTGGTAATTCAATTTCCCAATCTGTAATTCCAAAAGCTCTAAACAATTCAGGAAAAATTTTGTCGTGGAATAGTCTTTGATCTGATTCTACCACTCTACTCATTACTGTTAAGTTTTGTGTAGTGTTTGATAAACCACCAAATGCTTCAGGTGTTCCTTGCCATGTAGGAGATACTCCCCACATAGATGCAATTCTTTCTCTAATTTCTTGTTTAATTGGCATATAGTCCATCTCTTGAAGAGTGTGGAACAATCTTACCATATCAACTCTACCTCTATTGTTTCTAGATGATACTGCTACCATAGGAATAAAGTTTGGATCAAGTCTAGTTTGAGCTGCAATATGAGCTCTTTCTCTTCTCAAACTCTCAGGATCATCAGTAGTTACCATAATCATAGAGGCTGGCATTTTTCTTTCAAAGAAATATCTATATAAATTTTTATCCATACCTATTAGAGTCAATGCTTTTTCAAACACTGTTAAAATAGGAGACCATCCATAAGTTTCAGATGGTGAGAATTTAGATAAATGTATTACTTCTGAATCTGCCAAATACATATGTTGATTCCTGTGATAGTATTTATACATTGCAGGAATTCTTTTATATCCTTTTTTAGATTTGCCCGGTTCTTCAGCTATATCAGTTCTGTCTAATGGACAAATAAAATGAGCATTTTTTGGAAGTCCGGCAGCATCTAAATCAAACTCTACTAAAGCTGGGTTTAAACGTCTTATTTCTTTAACTTTAGCACCGATTTTACCATCACCCAACTCTTCATATTCTTTAGCTAAATATAAAAATCCATCATCAATTGAATTAACATCAAAATGGAATTGTCTTAATACTTCTTCTAAACTTTGGTCAAATACATTCGCATCAGTTAAAAATCTACTAAATCTAGTTAGTTGAGCTTTATCTGGGTTTTTAACTATTGGGACAATTTTCATACCCCTTCTAAATACTTCACCTGTAATATGTGTTAATGGACCTCTAATTTCTTGTACAGAAAAAGTAATAGTCTGTAAATCCATTACAAGTTGTTGGCGATACGCCATTTGATGTCGAACCCATGTATTGACTACATGATCCAACCCAATAGTAGGAGCTTGTCCAGTATCCCCAGCAGATTTCATAAGCTGTAACATATTAATCTGTTCGTTCAAATTTGAAATAGTCTTAGCTACTTGAGGCACATCTGGAAGAAATTCTGATATTTTAGCCATATTTTTTACTTATCCTCGCTAATTTTTTCAACATCAGCCATACCTGCTAAATTAATAATTGCCTGAATAGCTCTGTCTTTTATTGCATAATTCTCTGAGTACTGAGGTTTTTTTGGTTCCTCTTTATATTTTACTACATTTCCTTCGATTTTCGACAGTTTTTCGTGTAATTCTTGATTTTCACGCTCTAAGGCGAGTAAATCATCCTCATTTACATTATTTCCACCTAATGAAGCGTTTTCTAACACACCAAGCCTAGTTGCCTCTTTAATTAAAGCAATAAATGCTGCCTCTGTAATAATTTGTACTGCATCGTTATCATCTGGAATGTCATCTTCTGCATCTAAATCTTTTAATGCATCACTCCACGAATCTAATATTCTCCAAGTCTTAGTTGCTTCATCTTTTAAAGCAACATATTGGATATCTCTATCTCTTAATAAACTTCCTATAGCCATAATTGACCTCCTATTTTCTATACTTTACTGTTTATTTTTATTTTATGCCACATGACACATGCTCCACCCACATGTTTTACAGGTCTCACAACCTGACTCCATAATAATTTGAGGAGACTCACAACAATCAGATGAAATAGGTTTAAAGGGGATTTGTATAGAATTGAAAAAATTTAATTGATCATTCACAATTTCTTCTTTTTCTTCTGTTCCTTTAACCAAAACTTCTTTTTCTCTACTTCCTGCTCTATAGACTGTAATACCTTTACAACCAAGTTTCCAAGCTGATAAGTAAGCTGACTCAACATTATTGATGGATGCTTCATTAGGAAAATTAATTGTTTTTGAGATTCCAGAATCACAATCTTCCTGAAAAACTGCTTGCATTTCAACGTGATCTTCTGCAGATATTTCTGGAGCTGTAACATATATTTCTTTAGCCCATGTTGGTACATCATCTCTAGTCTGTAATGACCCTCCTTGAGATAGGTGCTCCATTAAATCTTCTGAATAGAAGTCATGTGCTTTAGCATCTGTCTCAAAATATTTATTTATATAATATAAAGTTTGTCCTTCTAATATATTAGATTTTTTCCAAGCCAATGCAAAAGTTGGCTCAATTCCACTAGAAGTATCTGCTAACATAGAGATAGTTCCTGTAGGTGCAACTGTTAGACGACAAGCATTTCTATATTTCTCATCTTCACCATAGTTACTTTTATCCCATGCAGGAAAAGTACCTCGTTCTTTAGCTAACTTAATTGATTGTTTATTAGCTTTGTCTCTGATAAAAGACATAATATCTTTACCTAATTTATGTCCTTCTATACTATTATACTTAATTTTCAGCTGAATTAACAAATCTGCAAATCCCATAACACCTAAACCTATTTTTCTAGTAGCTTTAGTCATTTTTTCTATTTCTGGCGTTGCATATTCATTAGCATCAATTACGTTATCTAAAAAATGTACAGAAGTTTTTACAGATCTTTCTAATTCTGACCAATCAACATTATTTTCATCTTCATTATAAAATTTTGCTAAATTAATAGAACCTAAATTACATGATTCATTTCCTAATAATGGTTGTTCACCACATGGATTAGTCGCAATCATTTCACCATATTCTTCTTTAACATGATTATCTTTATTTATATTATCTAAAAATACCATGCCCGGTTCTCCGTTTCTCCAAGCCCCATAAATAATTTTATTGAATACTGTTTTAGCATTTAGTTGTTCAACAACCTCATTATTTTTTGGATTTATTAAATTATAATCCGAATTAGATTCTACTGCCTTCATAAAATTAGCATCTACTCCAACTGAAATATTAAAATTGTGTATTTCACCCTCTACTTTTTTACAATCTATAAATTCTAAGATATCAGGATGATATATTGACATTACTGCCATATTTGCACCATCTCTTTTTCCACCTTGAGTAATCATAGATGATACTCTAGAAAGTGTTTTTAAAACTTGTATTGGTCCACAAGCAATTCCATGAGTTGTCTTTATCCGATCACCTCTTGGTCGTAATTTAGAAAGAGAAAACCCAGTTCCTCCCCCAAATTTTTGAACCATAGCAATGTCATGTGCTGTTTTCATGATACCTTCCATACTATCTTCTAAAGGTAAGACAAAACATGCAGATAAAGTTCCTTGATTAGTTCCTGCATTCATTAGAGTTGGTGAGTTGGGGATAAATTTTAAGTCTTTCATTATATCTATAAAATCTATCGCAGTCATAGATGCTTCTGGAGCCATTCGTCCATACAACATATCAAGTTTAGCAATCGCTATTCCTACCCTTTTAAACATTTCTTCTGCGTTTTCAATAATTTTGTTGTCTTCATCTTTTAAATAGTATCGGCTTGTTGCTACTGTTTCCGCCTGTTGTGTTAATTGCGTAACCAATTTAATTCTCCTTCTATCCTCTGTAACCACAGTACAGACATAAATTTTTTTCTTCAACCCAGAAATTGGGCATACATACCAACTCATCGCAGTTGGGATTTGGGGCTTTTTGTTTTTCTTGCTTATCTTTATTATACTCATTTCCTGTCCATTTTGACAGGTCTGGTAATTTTGCTTCTTCTTGTACTGTATTCTTTTCTTCAGGCGACACTGCTTCCAACCAATCAGTCAAACTTCCTAAGCTTTCATATTTATAAACAGTTGTTTCATAACATGCTTGTAATGCCATAGCAATCGAAAAGAATGCATCTCCATGACCCATTGGAGTCTCAGGAGCTTTTAAGTCATTACTCACAGAAAGAATCTGTTGTTTTTGTCTTTCATCTTTTATTAAATGTAAATTATCTGAATGAGTATATTCTTCAAATATTTGTGCCATAGTTCTTTTACTTTTTTGTGAAAAGGTCATAGAATGCCACACAGGATCTAATCCTCTATCTTCAAGTTCTCCTCTTGTATTATCTATATATCCTTTATGTAAACTAAAGTTTTCTGCTACCTCATTTAAATATTGTATTTGTTTTGAATAGTCCCAACCATCTAACCATGATTGATGGACTTGTTCAATCTTTTCATCTCTTCTTCTAAAAATTACTAAGTGTGATGGGTGTCTTTTCTTACCCACATCAAATCCAGCAAAAAGTTGATCACCAGCTTCCATTTTAAAAGGTTGATGGACTGATACACTTCGTAAAGTTTCATCTTCACATTTAACTATATCTTCTTCATGAAAATATGCCTCAGTTGAAAAATGAGGTACTAGTAAAAACTCTGAAGCAAATGATTTAGGTCTTGCTTTTTGTTGTTCTAATAACCATTTTTCATTATACAATTCTGGCATCAACACTTTTCTATCGGGTGTTGGATCGAGAGCTGGTAATACTCTTGATTTAAATCTTTCATCTTTTTGTAAATTACTTAATAAGTCTCCGGGCATCATAGGAGTACCTAATACAATTACTGGTACACCCTTTAAAGGAATGAACATACTTTCCGTCATAAAATGATCTTCTACTTTTGTTATCTGTCCAGTATTTAAAGGATTCTCAGGATCACGCAATACATCATCGGCAATTAAAGCTCCATTAACATGCATACCACGTTTGAAAGAGAATAAACCACCATGCATTATCTCCATAGGTTTTTTATTAACATAATATCTAAATGAATAATCTGCCTTTGGAGAACGATTATCCATAAGTTCTGTCAAAATAGGATTTCTACTTACAGCTTTATTTATTTCAGACAAATGATATCTCGCCATACCATCACTGTATGACAAATATAAAACAGAACAATCTCTTTTAGCCTTTAAAAGTCTCCATACACTAAAAGCATGCCCTAATACAGTCGATTTAAAATGAAATCGTGGTAATACTGCAACATAATTCAGACCTGTTTCTAAACATTCCTCTATATCTTCAGCTAAAACACCTACATGCCAAGCTCCAAAATACTCAGGGTTGTCAAAACTCTGTGACCAAACATCTCTAAGAAACTCATAAAAGCTTCCAACTTGATAACTAACATTTCCAGTAGTTAATCCATCAGCTAATCTACTAAATGCATCTTGAAATGTAACTGCCTCTTGCTGTTTTTTACTGAATGTCATCTCTTTCCTGTACTAATGTTTTTAATTTGGTTGCAATTTTAGTTAATACTTGTTGATCTGATATCTCATCAACTAATACATTAAGAACATCTTGAACAAATTGTAGATTTACCATTCCTTCAATTGTTTTACGTTCTCCTTGTATTCCTATATCCAAAGCTTTAACTGCATCAAAAGCTCTATCAAACTCTAAAGTATCTAATTCAGAACTTGCTTTTTCTCTTACATTTTGATATGTATCCAAATGTTCTGTTTGAAGTCTTGCAAGTCTTTGACTATGTTTTTCTTTTACTATCTCTTTTGATTTAGTAGTCATAGCCGCATTTTCACCTTTCCAATTATATTGTCTTGCCCAAGCATAAATAGTTGGGGCTTTAACATCTGTTTGAAATTGTTTATTTACGGATTCCGCAATCTGAGCTCCAGTTTTATTATCTAAATACAATTCTAAAGCTGCTAATTTTATTTCTTCGGGATAATTCTTAGGCATTATTTACCCTTCCATTCAGTGCCAAAGGCAGCCGAATCAGTAAAATTTTGATCAGCACTTTGAGATTCAATGCTTCCACCATAAGGGGTTCCATCACTTTGTAAAAGCCTACTCATATCTACAGTACCTGTTTTATTAGTTGCTGCGTTAAAACATTCAGGAACTTTCTGTTTTGCTCCAGTTGTACCAATAATAGTTTTAAATCTTATGGCTATTTCATTTTTATCAGTTCCACATACACCTTTAAAGGATTCATCTTTTGTACCAATAGATTGATATTGAGGATTATTTAATATAGTTCCTATTTTTCTACTAGCTCCTTTTGGAGTCTCATTGTGTAGACAATCATAATAATCACACCATACGACCTTAGCATACTTCTCTTTAAACTTTTTAACAGTCATACCTTTTGGTAAACTATCTTTAGGTTTCTCTACCTTCTTTTCAACTTTCTCATGATAATAAAAAGTTGGTTTATCATTTACTTTTTTATAATTACTGGGTATTGCCATTTTCTTTTCCCTCCTTTAAACCATATAAAGCAATGCAAGCTGCATCTGCAAAATCTTGTTCCTCAAAATTATCACCCCATTTTTCAATTGCAAAAGACATAATATCGGATTTGGAACAATTTCCTTTACCTACTACCTCTTTCTTCCATTTAGTGTTATCCACCAACTGACAAGGTGTTCTATATTTATTGCAAGTAAGTTGAACCCCACCGACAACTCTAGCTATTTCAATTGTAGATTTTGGATTTTGTATGTAAATTGCAGCTTCAACAAAAGCTTTCTCTACTTTTATTTTACTTAATATCCCATCAAAATTATCAGTTATTTTAACAAATCTTATATCAAAATCTTCCTTATATTTACCTGTTTTAAATCGTGTTACAATTTCTTCTTTATCATTTAATACTACGCCATGTACAGTTCTAGATGAACAATCCAATCCTAATATCATTTCTCACCTCCATATGTTCTTAGAGCTACAATTCTGCTTATAGTATTATATGCAGTTGTATATGTATTTAATAAACCTGCAAGTTCTCTCACAGCTATTTCTTTTTCAATTATTTCTTTTCTCCTATTTTCAAGTCCGGGATATTTGCTAAATATTTCACCCCTAATTTCTTCTTTTACAGGTTTCTTTTTACCTTCATTTTCTCTTTCTTGATATAGGGTAAACATAGCTTTTGAATAACCTTCTTCAAAGGCTGCTTCTAAAGCGTTTCTTTCTGATTCTCTTCTAGAAATTTCAGTTTCCAAATATGCTTTGTAACTACTATACATAACTAGATATTCTTCTAGCTTTGCATTACCAGCATTATATACATCAGAAAATATTAAATCTGTTCTTTCTGATTTATCTACTGTTAATTCGGGAATCATTAATTCATTGATTGATTTCCTAGCTCTCCCTAAAGCTTTTATGGGAGTCCATTTTTCATCTTCCATTATACCTCCTTGCATTTACACCACTTATCACCTGTACATTTTTCAGGTAATTTAGTCATGTTCATAATGTTTAATAATCTTTCTATTATTCCATTCCATACATTTAGATCTAGTTCTTCTACAAATGCTTTTAATTTTTGATCATTCTTATTCTCATATAATACAATACCATGTGTTACAGGAAATTTTGCTGTAGCGTTGTAAAGATTCATATAAGTCTGTAGTTGTAAAGCATGGTCTGGTTTAGCTTGTTTTAAATTTTCAAAACCTCTTGTATTTATAGATTTTAATTCAAGAGCTACAGATCCACCATATTTCTCATGTCTAATAAGAAAATCCATACGTCCTGAAATTGGAGGCATTTCATTTTTTAAAGAAATCTCTCTACCTTCTAAAATACCCATTCGTAAAAAATATTCATTCATTCTATCTTCTAATGAACCCCCATTATCAAATATCCTAGTCAAATTAGCATCTATAGTAGATGGTGGTAACATTCCTGTATATGCCATATATACATATCTATCACAAGTATTTGAAATTAATGAAGGAAAAAATACTCCATGTCTTGGAGGAGATTGTTTTTTTGTAAGTTGTGTTTCAAAAAATTTCAATAACCATCTATCTTGTTTACCATTAGGTTTTACGTTTGCTTTTTTCCCAAGCTGTTTAATGCCTGCCATAATTCCTCCTTAATATCCTCTTTAGTTTGAGACCTAATATGAATAACATGTTCTATTCCCATATCTTTTAATTCTATATCTCTTTGCCTATCTTTTTTTCGTAAATGTCCCATTACTCCATCAGCTTCTATAACTGTACTAATTTCATCAATATAAAAATCAACAGTATATTTGTCAAATGGAGCTTGAGTTTCGTATCTAAGTCCAGTTGAATCTAAAGCTTCTGCCACTTTTAATTCTTGTTCAGTATAATCTCTAGGAAACATCATTTATTAATTGCTCCTGTAATTCTGGTTTATCAATAAAGACTTGTTTAAGACCATTCATACCTTGAGCTCTTACATCATTATATGTATACCATGATCCTGCCTTTAGGACTAAACCTCGTTCAATACCTTCTCTAATAAAACTTTCTAAAATATCTATTCCACCTTCTACTCTAAATGGAACAGAAGCGGCTTTCCAATTCTGACCACCAACTTTAGTTTTTCGTAGTCTTACTTGCATATCAAATCCAACTTTCTCACCAGATTCTTCAATCCATCCATTTCTTCTAACTTCTAATAAGAAATGAGCAAAGAAAGATTGAGCTTTACCACCCGGCATGTTTGCTAATGCAGTAGGTCCCATACTAGCTCTAACCTGATTAATGCAAATTAAAGCAGTTCCACTATGTAGACTTGGTAATAGTCTTGGTAAAGACGAATTAACAAATCTTGCTTGCCAAGCCATAGGACTAAATGAAAAATCTTCATCCATATTTTGAGCAGGGACTAAACCTGCGATACTATCTAAAATAATCACATCTACTAATCCTGTTGTTGCTAATGCTTTAATAGTGTCCATAGCTTGCTCACCACTTGTTGGTTGACTAACTAATACTTTTCCTGCGTCTATTCCACATTTTGCCATCCAATCTGCATCCCAAGATAGTTCTGTATCAATCCATGCTGCTCTACCACCTTGTTTTTGTACTTGAGCAACTATTTGTGATGATAAATAAGACTTACCAACATTAGTTGGACCGTAAATTAAAGTCATTCGTTTCTTTGGTATACCACCACCAGTCAATGTATCAAGAGCAGGTATTCCAAAAGGAATTCTACCATAGTCAAAAACATTACTATCTCCCAGCGTTAAATTAAGATTTTTATCTTTTAATAAATCTTGGATTGCTTTTTCTGCATTGTCTTTCATTCTTGTCCCCTTGTTCTAATTGCTTCTGCCCAAGCAAAATATACAGCACAGGCTTGAATAATTTCTTCATACATATGTCCATCATCTTCTTCGTAAATAGCTCTGGCTACTTCACCATTCTCTTCAGTTGCAATTACATTCCAATACTGATCAGAATGGTTAGTTTGATCTCCATACATTTTATCTTGTCTTTCTCTTTCTTTAAGAACATCTTCTAGTACTACAGCTCTAATTACTTCACTCATTTGATTCCTCCAATATTTCATCCAAACTATTATCTAATTTATCCTTTACTGTTTTAAATATTTTATCAGCATACTCTTTAGATTTATTTAATTGTTCATCTAAGGGAAGTTCAGTATCAATATCATGTATATCTACATCCATTCTTCCATATTGATTTGTACTTAGATCACCTATCCTATAAGTAAACCCTAATTTTATTCCTACTTTAGCCATTTTTATAGCCCTCCTTTTTTTTCCTGTTCTTTGTACTTTTATTACCAGTAATATCAGACCATTTAAATCCTTCTTTTTTATATGCTTCATCTGGTCGTCTAGGTATGCGTTTTAAATCTTCATATAAAGCAGGATCAGTATTCTTAGCCTTCTCTATAGCCTCATTTAATGCTCCTATGCCATATTTATCTACACAGTTTCTCCATTTTCCGGGATTGAAATGATCTTCACTTTTTGGTTTTATATAATTTTTTATTAAATTTACAGCTTCTAAATATGGAAGTTTCGTTTTTCCACCATATGCTCTTGATTCTCTTTCAGTTTTTGCTCTATGATGTTTAAGACATAATAGTTGACATACTTTCATCTCTTTTACAATTCTTGATATGCTTCCCTTTTGAATTATCTGACTCATTTCAGATTTTTTATTTTTAGCATCTATATGATCAAATTCCAACCATGAAATTTCCGGACCTGTATAATTTTTCCTCCTAGGATTTCCATTAGTTTTTATTACTTCACCTGTATTATAAATTAAATAATATCCCCCTTCATCATCTTTTTGTCTATCTCTATTAAATGCATAATATGAAATGGGTCCTACTACGTCACATCCGGCAGCTTCACAACCTCTTGGACTTGTGTTACCATAGTGTTCTTCCCATGCAGTTATTTTTTTTGCGAAACGATGTACTCTCATGTGCCCATTTGTTTTTTCTAAGGTACCATTTTTATTAACTTTATAGTCCATGTTCCACAAATCATATGGTAACTTGTCTTTATACTTGTCATAAACTTCATCTTTATATTTAAGTTTATAAGTTTTTTGAGATGTACCATGATGATTAATATATGTACTTTCAACATTAAATTTATTATTATTTTTCATTTTTTATAACCCCTTTCTTTTCTTAACTTTTGGATTAATCTTAAAACTTCTGGATTTGAGATTAATCTAATATTTTCATGCTTCATATCAAAATCACCATTAGGTAGTTTTGGATAATCATCACTTTTAATTTTTTCCAATAAATATTCTTTATGGGTAATATTACATTTACTACATTCACCAGTTATAAATCCTTGAGGGGAATCAGGGGCACGTCTTTCTTTAAAAATAAAATAATGAGGATTACAAGTAAATTCCTCTAAAGTTTTCATACCATCATCAGTATCGATATAACTATTACTTTTAGACTTCTCCATTTTTTATTAGCTCCTTAGCTATTAGCATATCTATGTATTGTTTTGCTTTCTTTAAATCTTCAATTCCATTTTTTTGTTTCCATCTAGTTATATATTTTATTACATTACCTTCTGCAAAACCTAAATTGTTATCATGAATGTAATCAAAAGGTTGAATAGCAAGATTATAATGCTCAGGATCTATATCACTGTCAAGATCTGTTAATCCAACTTCAATATCTGCCATCTTATATTTATTATTATATAAATTTGCTGCCTCTTTCTCTTGTTTAATATGTTCTGCATCAGCCATTTCTTTTCTCTTTTTTTCAACTAAATAGTCTAATGGATCATGATTCATTTTGTCTACTCTTCCTTAATTTATTTAATTTCTTTTGTTGACGTTCTACACTTTTAGGTTCAAATTCTAAATGTTTTCTATAAGTTTCTAGAATACCTTCTTTTTGAACTTGTTTTGTAAAACGTCTTAATAATTTTTCAAAACTTTCGTCTTTTTTTAATTTAACTTCCATATTAGCTCCAATCTATACTATGTACTAATTCTTTTTCTTTTGCTGGTTCCTCAATAATAAAACCAATCTTATCGTTTTCAGGTTCAACCCAATTTAATTTATCATAATCTTCTTTAACTGCCCATGATGGATTACATAATTCTATATCCACCTCTAAAGGTATACCTAAAGAATTCTCAATTAATAAATCTCTTATTAAGGAAGGTAATTCATCTATTTCATCTTTATGAATCTCACAAATTATCTCATCATGTACTTGCAACAATAGATTACTTTTATAATTTTGTAAAAGCTTATGTACTTCTATCATTCTTTCATTAAGAATATCAGCACTTGTGCCTTGTACAAGATAATTTATTCCTTTATAACCTAAATTTCTAGGTATTTGGTAAACCCTACCATATTTATTTCTTATCTGCCCCACTCGTTCTACTTTTTTGACGACTGCATTAAAGAATTCTCTTGAACCCTTAATCCCATCAAAGTATCTTTTCTTATAATTAGATGCTTCTTGAGCAGGGACACCTAATTGTATACCTAATTTTTGATTTCCTATACCATAAATAGTTCCAAAAGTAATACTTTTTGCAGTTTGTCTAAACATTTTAAATGTATCATCATCTTCTGTAACATTAAATGCTAATTTTGCAGCCTCTCCATGAAAATCTACATTAGATTTAGTTAACATTTGATTAACTTCCTCATTTCGTAGATAACTTAAGAATACTCTTACTTCCATTTGTGAATAATCAAAAGAAACTAACCAATAATCATCTCTTGGAACAAATAAATTTCTAATTGATATCTGTCCTTCATTAGATTTATCGAAAGATTCATCTCCAACAAACGTCCAAGTGTTTAAAACCTCATCACTTAATCCTTCAACCCTACTTGTTTGACCTTTTGCGGCTAATGTTGCATTAATTCTACCTTTTAATTCTTCTTTATCAGTTTCAGTTAATTCTTTATCTATTAAATTAAAGTGGTTTCTAGGAATATTCTGTAAATTAGGATTCCTAGAAGATAATCTACCTGTTAAAGTACCCCAATTACAAAAAGTTGTATGTAGTTCATTCTTTACTAAAAAAGGTTCTAAATACGTAGATCTCAATTTCTCTAAAGCTCTATATTGTCGTACATATCCAGCAATAGGGTCATTTATTTGTACTAATGCGGCTTCATTCCACGATTGCTGCCCTTTTGCAGTCTTTTCAGGAGATAATATACCTCTATCATTTAATACTTCCCCTAATTGTTGTGTACTATTAAGATTAAATTCCTTTCCTGCAAGTTCTAAAACTCTATTTTGAATCTCATTTTTTCTTTCCTCTAATTTAATCATGGTTTCATGAACATATTTATTATCTATCCCAATTCCACACCCTTCCATAGCATATAAAACCTTAGTTAATTCAATCTGCATCTTCCAAACTTCTTTTTGATTAGACTTCTTTATCATATTTTGCCTATCATTGAAAAGTTTAGCAGTATAGAAAACATCTTTCTCACAATATGGTCCTAGTAAATCTACAGGAGCCATGGAGAAGTCCTTGTGCCATTTATTAGAACGTAAAACTTTTTTAGTTTCTAAATCATATGCACAATGAATCTCACCATATGCTCTTTTTATTGTGCTAGTAAGGTCTAAATCCTTAACTGTAGACGATTCTGTGAGTCTTACCATGGTAAGCACGTCTATAAGGTCTTTATCTCCTACTAGTAAACCTTCTTTTTCAAGGAATCGGAGATCGAACTTGATGTTATAACCAACAAGGTGTTTAGCTTTGTTAAGCCACGCAATTAAGGCTATTAAACACTCATTAGGAAGGTTGACTCCCACTTGTTGATGGCGGAAAGGGAAGTAGAACGAATCTACTTTGTTATCAAATCCAATCCCGATTCCACATATTTGATGATTACCATAGGAATCAAAACCATTTGTCTCCACATCCACTACTACTGTATGAGTACCTAGTGTTGGAAGTATTTTATTAAATGTATCTTGATCTCTAATTATCATTTAAAATAAATCATCCTCTGTATCATCAGTACTAAATGTACTAGTTTCACTTTCGCCTTCAGGTGATTTACCATATCTGTCCATGTAATAGTCCTTGATTGATGGTAATTCACTAATTTCAGACGTTTTGTCTTCAGGTATCTCTGATGCTCTAGTAGTTGCTGCAACAGTGTATGAAGTGTCATACATACCTGCACCTGTTCTTTTTATTCTAATTACACCTTTGTTTAATTCTCCCCAATCATTGTAAACATCTACAAGTTGGTTCCAGATGTAATCACTTCTTCCGAAGCCTAAAGGTACAACCTTAAAGTCATTTACGACTTGTTTGTACATTTTCTTACCACTTGGACCTTCAATTTCTTCCCAATCATCTACCTTTTTCTCAGCATGTATGATTTCATGAACGTAAGCCCAAAAAGCGAATTTGTGTGATGGTCTAGAATCAGATGGCACAGAACTTGTGTCTACTGAATCATCTGATAATAGATTAATCCATCTATTACCTGACCTGTATGTATACAGATAGATTTCATCTAATAAAGCGTCCCCTTCTTCTCCTGAAGCTACTGGAGTAAGAAACGCTTGGTCTCCGTCTTTAAACCAAATCTCTTTTCCAAAAGATTGATTATCTGATGGATTTAATACAGCTTCTCTTTTTTGCAAAATTTTTGCTATTCCTGACATATATCCTCCTATATTACCAATAATGTCTATTTGCTATTACTTCATTGAGTAATGCCTTGGAACGTACATCTTGTACGTCCTTATATTTTTTCGGTATCTTTATATATGATACCATAAAACTAGTCGATATGTCAAGCATTGCTCTCGATATCGCCCTTTGTCCTGCCTCGTCATTATCAAAACATAAGATAAATTCCTCTGTTCGTAATGACTTCAAAATGTCCAACTGTTTTCTAGAAGTAGTTGCTCCTAAAATAGCAACACTTGGATGCCCATTTTGAGTTAACCACATTGTATCAAGAGAACCTTCAGTTATACAGATGTATTTTTTAGGTTCTGTTAATTTATATGCTCCAAATATAACTTCAGATTTTCTCAATCCTTTAGAATACATATACTTTGGGATAGCATTTATCCTTCTAGTAACTGATCCTACAAGAGTTGACTCTAAATTATGTATTGGAATCACTAAATCTTGATATTCAGTAGTTCCACATCCCCATTCTCGTAAGATTTGTTCAGAAAAACCTCTTTCAAATATCCAACTTGGAAAAGTTGAAGTATCAGCTTCCATAAAATACTCTTCTCTTTGTTCAATAGTAGCTTGTAAATCATCAAAAATGTCAATGTTAAAATCCATTTGATTATCAAACAACATTTTTTCAAGCTCTACACCATTGCAATCTAAATATTTTTTTAAGAAACTTTTTAAGGTTCCCTGTCCACATCCTGCGAAGCAGATCCACACACCTTTATCAATGTTAATTGAACACGAAGCTACACCATCTTCATGAAATGGACACCTGATAGAAAATTCATCAAATTCTTCAGGTACGTCTATTCCTGTATCTAGTAATATTTGTGCCCAGTTTACCATTATGCTGCCTCTTTTATTTTTCTAATTACGTCCCAATACTCTTTCATTAATGCACTCTGTTCTGCCTTACTGATCTTCTTATCTTCAACTGCTTTTGCAGCAGTATCTATAAGCTGAACAACTTCAGGTATTACATCTGAGTACCTATTAAAGAGAGAGTAATATTTCATAATCATGCTTAAAACTTTCATATATCCTCCTTAAAAGTCTTCATTGTTATTCCAGACATCCTCATCTGTTTCTTCTATATATCCCTTATCAACATCCCAATCCATTATAGAACTATCAACTGAAAGGACTCCATCTCTATATTTTTGGTATTGGACTAATCTCTGATTCTCCTCATTCTCAACTCTACACATTGCCATTGCTACATCTGAAGATCTAATTAAAGCATCTCCAAATGCAACTTGATCCGCTCTAGGTGGCTCAAACATATTTGCAGCCTCTCTAGTAGCTTGTGTAGAAACGAATACAGGAGTATTAGTACTAAGAGCAAGAGTCTTCATACCATAAAACAATGAGTGGGATTGTTCCCACATTGCTTTTTTACCATCTCCCGATGATACTAAATAAATTCCATCTAAAACAACCAACTCAGGATTGTGTTTTCGTATTAATGCTGCAATACTTTCTAAAGAAATGCTACTTTCTCCTTGAATATGATCACAGATTAACAGTGGTCTTCCATTTAACTTCTGTAAAAATTCTTTATACTTATCTTCATCTATTGGTTGACCTGTTCTAAGAGCCGAGTGTGAGAAATTGTATCCCATCATCTTAGCTAAAACTACATCTGCTCTTAAACTAATAGCACTTACAGGCATTTCTGTTGAAATTAAAAGGGTTTTATGTCCATTCATCATAGCAGTAGCTGCGACTTGAATACACATCCATGTTTTACCAACTGTAGGTCTAGCAAACAGAGCAATTAACTCTCCCGGCATCCAACCAACACCTGTATTATTCAATGATTTAAATGGTGTAGGTATACCCATTATACCTTCGCCCATTTTTCGTTTTTTACTTCTACCTTCCCACTCTGAAAATCTATTCTCTGCATCTGTTTCATAGGAAATAACATCTTCATCATAAGTAACTTCGATATCATTTAAACTAGATTGAATGTGAGATAAAGCTTTTTTAGGGGTTTCTTTTAATAATTCTTTATTAGACTGAAATGCAGCAACAATGTTTCTAAATAAAACTTGATCTTTAAATGAATCAATTGCATAATCTAAATTGAGGCTATTAGCAGTTGGATCAATGGTAGGAAAATTTTCAACTAAAGTATCAGATGAAGGAAATGTTCCATAATCATCAAAATGTTTATTAATGAATTTAAAAGCATCTCCGTGTTTAGCGAAATCTTTTACTGGATGTTTGAATTTTTTTAATGCTTCTTTATTATCTAGATTTAAAATTATGCCAGATTCAATGTATTCATAACTTTGCATTCTACTCCTCTGCTATATATAGTACTCGGTTAGAATCAGTATGGACATAACATTTTACATCATTGTTATCAGCTACTTTGTCTGCTATTAATTTTGCACTTTCTAAGTTATTCGTTGTATCTATTGTCATTACTTTCTTAGTCTTATTATGTATACTTATAATTCTATAATTATTAATATTATTCTCTATATTAATTTTATCATAAGAATTGGATTTGTCAACCCCCTTGAACAACCCACCTTGTCTTTTACGCTTCATTAAAAATTTCCTGTAATTCTTTTTCAAGAGAAGCAAGACGCTTTTGATCAGTTGCAGTAGGCAACCATTTTGAATTTAAAATAGTAAAAGCTCTCCATTTCTTTTTAACTGAGGGGTTAGGAGAAGACATAATTGACCAATATAATTTAGGATCATGATCAGTAAGATAATACTTAATCCCATTAGTAAAATAATTAACAGAAATACCACTACCATTCCTAACTATGAAATTATACATAGCTGATAGAATCTCATATGTAGAATATTTATCTAAAAGAAGTTTTAGGGATCTTAATTCATTCCCAATAAAATTCTTAGGTTCATATTCTTGTTTATGTTTTCTAGAATATAGTGCTTTAAATTCTTCAAATAAATCTTTTGAATTATATAGACTTTTCTTCTTCGGTTTCTTCACCATAAAATATTGTCTCCACTTTAACTCTTAACTTTTGGCGAATTCTATATGAAGATTTAGTTAAATCTTCAGAAATTTCGTCCATTGTCCAACCTTCTAATCTTAATTCTATAAATCTTTTCTCTTGATCAGTTAAATTAAATTTGTTTAATTGATCTTTTAATTCTAATGTCTCCCATTCTTCTACATCAGAATGAGATATTGCTTTGCTTATTATTTCAGGTAATGAATTCGATTCATTATCATAAAAATTTTCATTATAACTAACAGTAATTGGTTTTCTTTGTGCTTTAGTAATTAGTGTTCTAATTGCATTCACCATAGTGGTATGTAAGTAGGTATGAAAGATAGTTCCTCTATTAGGATTAAATGCCTTAGCGGCTTTCATAATAGCCATTCTAAGTTCTTGTGCTAAATCCTCTCTATCATACCCACGTACATATGTTGTTTGAAGCATTTTATGAATTTTAGGTTCCCATTGCCTAATTAATTCATCATTTATCTCCATTATCCATCCATAGCCACGGTAATAACCTGTGGTTTTGCCTCCTTCGTCTTAGGCATGTTAATTGTTAAAATGCCATTCTTGTAGACTGAAGTAACTTTTTTACTATCTACACCATAATCTTTTACAGAGATTTCTCTCTTGTAAGATCCTGTTCTAATACCTTTATAAATATATGTACCTTTCTCTTCTTCGTTTTCAGCTGCTACATCCTTAGCTTCTATAACTAGAATGTCTTTATCTATAGTAACTGAAAGATTACCTTTTTCCACACCGGGTAAAGAAATCTTAACTTTATATGCATCTTTAGATTCCACAATATCTAGCGGATATTTTACGGTAGCCCTTGAAGCTGACCATTCTCTGTTCAAAAAATCTCCAAAAATATTAAATGGATCTGTACGGTTTGTTGTATATGCCAATGCCATATTTCCTCCTATATTTAGTTTAATAGGGTATAGTTTTACCCTTTTACTTAATTATATCATATAACTTGAATTTGTCAAGCTATTTTATTATTCTGACCTCGCTCTATTCCAACATTTTAAATCACAATAAGCATGTTTAGAACCTTTTTTTCCTGATTGGAATATTTCATGTCGTGATCTTCTAAACAAATTTTGACAATAATCACATTTTAATAACGGATATTGATAATTATATTTACATTTTCCACTACAAAATTTACGTCTTTTAACGAAAACCGTATTGCATTGAGGACAA
>Ga0208010_1000014_pt1 | contig 60553 bp, 70 predicted proteins | sample 2_EtaG_FD_184074 | JGI IMG/M metagenome (GOLD analysis project Ga0208010, IMG submission 184074) | Marine viral communities from the Subarctic Pacific Ocean - 2_ETSP_OMZ_AT15125 metaG (SPAdes) (version 2) | ecosystem: Environmental > Aquatic > Marine > Oceanic | place: Pacific Ocean | collected... | reverse complement strand
GTAGCTACTTTACTTGCAAATGCTGTAGCTGATACACGAAAAGAATTGGGTGTTTCATCTTTTGAAGCTGGTAGAATACAAGCAAGATTGGGAGCTGCTTCAGTTGTAGGTAAACTTTTTGGTTTAGAATCTGCGGATATAAAAGAATCCTTTAATGCTATTTCATCTACACTAGGTGGAATAAATCAAACATCTACTCTTAGTGTTTTAAACTTCGCAAAATTTTCTATGAAAATAGGTCTTGGAGCTACAGAAGCAGCCAATTTATTAAAAACTATGGAGTCAATGTCTTCGGCGAGTAGGGAAACACTACAATCTCAGTTGGAGAGTACAGCCCAACTTATTAGACAACAGGGAGTCGCTCCTGGCGCAGTAATGAAAGATGTAGCAGCTAATGCTGAATTCTTTGCGTTACATTCTAAAGCTGGAAGTGATAATTTATTTATAGCTGCCGCTCAAGCAAGAAAACTTGGTTTAAATTTAGGTACAGCATCACAAATTGCAGAGGGTTTAATGGATTTTGAATCTTCTATAGCCGCACAAACGGAAGCTTCTGTAATGCTTGGTAGAGAGCTTAATTTTGACCGAGCAAGACAATTGATGTTGACAGATGATATAGCTGGAATGATGACTGAAGTTAGAAAACAAGTAGGTACGGAAGCCGAATTTGCAAATATGAGTAGATTAGAAAGAGAAGCTACAGCAAAAGCTCTACAAATTTCTACACAGGATTTAAGTAAGTTGGTTGCTGAAGAAGAAACTGCTGGAAAGGTAGCTGCTGAAATAAAATGGTCATGGGTAGGAATAGGTGCTGCTATTGGTGCAATAATTGGTATGATTATTGGTGGTTTAACAATGGGAGTAGGATTACCTGCGATGTTCAGTGGAATGGCAGCGGGTGCAGCTGGTGCTGCAGGTATAGGTGCAGGTATAGGAGTATTAAGTGGTGCTGCGGTAGGAGCTATAGCAAGTTTTCAAGGATTACCAGTAGGAACGGGAGTTAATATTACAGGCGGAGCAGCTATGGCTCACGCAGGAGAAACTATAGTAAGAACTGAAAGTATTAATATGGATAAAACTAATCAGTTGTTGGGTGATTTGGTAGTATTAAATGAAAGAATGATTAGAAAGATTGATGGTATAGGAGTATCATAATGGGTTTAGTTGATTTAGTATCAGACTTGAGACAAAAACCTACTAATTTAAGTAAGATTAGTGGTAGGTATGATACTGACCAAAAAGTATTACCAATGGAAGATACATTTGGAGAGAGAAACTCTGCTGGTGATTTTTTTCCTAATATACATCGTCCAGGATTTGATAAAAACCCAATAAAATTTGAATCTAACTATACAGGTGAAGGAATACCAGAAACACCACTACCTGCTACATTTAGATGGAGAGCCCCTGATAATGTTAGTATGGAAAATGTTCCTGTTGTTATGTCGGTTAGTGATTTGGTTTCAAATCGTGCAATAGAAACTAAAAATAGAGTAAGTAGTTTTGCTTTTAGTAATACAGAGAAGAAAGGGTTAGACGAGTATTATAAAAATTTAGATAAAGAGGGTATTTTAGGAATTCGTAGACGTGGTAGTGTAAGTGATTTTGGTAAAGAACCTTTTATAGTAAGACAAATTGGTAGTAGGTGGGGTATTGATATAGAGGATATAAAAAATCCTAATGTAGAGGTTTTTGGTAACAAGATAGAAATACCATTAAGACAAGGTGTACAGTTTTTTGATAATTTAGTAGGTGATGTTTTTGGTAGAGGAGCTCCTGGTTTTAGTGGCTTTATAGGTAGAGAATTTGCAGATGCTACGAGAAAAGGTAGATTTGTAACAACAGGAAGAGGAGTTTCATTTTTAGCTAAACAGATAATATTACAAAAACAAAATCCACGATTTGAAACTACAAAATGGAATCCATTAAGCTTACTTTCTTCACCAGGTGTATTACACTTACAACGACATTTAAATGTACCAAATACTAGTGATACCAAAAGTGATTGGCAAAATCTTTTAGCCATTGGAGGTTCATTTGCAAGTACGTTTTTACCAAAAGGAATTAATGAAGCTGCAGGATTAATTTCAAATTATTCAAATGTTAAAGATTTTGCATTTGTTCCTGGTCGAATAGGAGAAAATGGGGATGGTTCAAGATTAACAAGATTTACAAAACAACTTATTTTGATTGAAGACCCTCTTTTACAAAAAACAAATATGTGGGTTGATAAACAATTTAAGAAAGTAGGTAAGGTACTAGGACCATTCAGTTTTCTAATGCCAGACCCACCAGTTGTTAATAGTTTCGGACCATTTACACCACTAGTTGATTTATTTTACGAATTTACAGGTACGGGAGTACCTAAGGCTAATAGAAGAGACGGTGGTACTCATCCAAGAGCATCTACTATAGATAGATATTCTGTTTTAGCTTACGGTAATTTACAGGGAGAGAATAGTTATACTAATCTGGGTTATAAGTCTCCTTCTGAAACCGATGCTAGTGTTTTAGAGGTTCATACTAAGACTAAAAATGCTATAGACCGCTCAGCAGTAAATGCTGAAAAATTACGTTTTAGAAATAAAGGTAAAAATAAAATGAATGTACTGGATGGTCAGAGTAATAATAGTGCATTAGCTAAATTTGATACAGAATTGAATAGTATAGTTAAAACTGATACTATGGATGGAGTTAACGCAATGCCATACGGTGGTAAACTTACTGATTTAGATAAAAATAATACACGTGATGATTTTATACCATTTAAATTTAGAGATGCAATAAATGGTAAATGGTTAATTTTTAGAGCTATACTAGGTACTATAACAGATACTCTTTCACCCGATTGGAGTTCGGATAGATATATAGGTAGACCAGACCAAGTTCATGTATATCAAGGTACAAATAGACAGGTTACTTTTGATTTTAAGATATATCCCAATACAAAACAGGAATTATTGATTTTATGGGATAAACTTAATTTTCTAGTTGGATTAACGTATCCCACGTATAAAAACAATAGAATGGTGCCACCCTTTACTTATTTGACTATAGGTAAGATTTTTAATAAAACACCAGGGTTTATAAGTGGATTAACAGTAAATATACCAGAGGAAACTACTTGGGAAATTGATAATACACGTCTTAAATTACCAAAATATGTAACTGTAAATTGTGATTACACATATATACATAAAAATCTACCGATGACTACAGGTAAACATTATGACTTACCTTGGCTTAAACATTATGGTAAGTATGGCACTTATAATGTTCCACCAACTGTCAGTTCAGGTGGACCTGCTAGGACTAATTATACTGATTTTTGGAAAAAAGGTTATGACTATAATACAGAAACTTGGTTTGAAAATCCATTAGGTGCTGTAACAGATTTTATGAATCAAAAGTTTGAAGGTTTTCTTAACAAAAATTTCAACGATTTAAAGAAACAAATTTTTAGACGGGGTTAATTATGGGTAGATATGAATTTACAAAAAAGAAAAAAGATAAAAAACTTTTTTATCAAGTTTTATCACCTACACTATATCCAGGCATACCTATAAAGGATAGTGATATTTATATTTATCCAAACGAGGGAGAACGTTTAGAAAGTATAGCTTATAAATATTATGAAGATACTAGTCTTTGGTGGATTATAGCTAGAGCTAATGATTTAGGTGACGGTAAAATGTCATTAGACCCACTTAAACAAATTAGAGTACCAGTTGATACGGAACCTATAATAGATCAATTAGAAAAGTTAAATAGTCAAATATAATGATTCAATTAGCTCCAATAGATAGTTCAGTACAAAAAACACTTGAAAAAAAAGAAAGGACTCTATCAAACAAAAAACCTGGTCAGATAGAGGATGATATTTTTGGGCTTAAGAGTGAAATAAACGATAGTTATACTGGACTTGCTGTTAGAAGTACATTTATAAAAATGACTTCTTTGGTTGGTAATAAATTTGTTGTTATACAGGGTGGAGAATTGTTAGAGAGTGAAACTTATCCCTTTCAGAATGAGATGGCTGGTGGGTTGACAACAAAAGATTTACACTCTAATACATTGGGTACTATATATGGGCCTATACGAGATAAAAATTCACAAAAAAAGACAGCAAATATGTACTATAGACCGATTTCAGGTTTAAAAAATATAGATGTACAATATAAAGGTGGATTGAAAGCTTTAAGGGAAGGTAATATATCATGGACTTGTTATAATTTTGAAGATTTGGAAAGATTGACACCACATTTTCTGTGGCACGGTAAAAATATTTTAATAGAATGGGGATGGTCGTATCCAAACTTGGATACTACTTCTGAATGGTTTCCTAGAACCTTTAATTTAAATACTTATTTACAAAGTGATAATGTTGAAGCAGAATTAGTTAAACACATAAAAAAACAAAGAGGTAATTATGATGCAATGTTGGGCACAATTACAAATTATGAGTATTCGAGTAGAGATGATGGTGGGTTTGATTGTAATACTAAAATAATATCTCGTGGAGCAAATTTATTTAAAAATACATTACCACCGATTGAACAAAAAGTTTTAGTTAGTACAGAACAAGGTGATAATAAAAAAACTATAGTTGAAAATTACATAAATTTCAAAAGTTACTTAAAAACGTTAGGTCAACAGTTAAAATTTGTAAAAGGACAACATCAAGAAGTTTTAACCGACGCAGATACAGAAGAAGAAGTAAAGAGTTATAGTATTCTTTATGAAAACAAAAATGGCGTTGAAATGGGACCTTACTGTACATTGGGATATTTTGAAGATAATATTCTTAGTAGATTTTTTGGTTTTGTTTCAGACGATAAAACTTTATTTGAATTTAGAAGTATAGAACAAGATACTGACGGAGTGTGGCATAGTACACAAATAGCAAATCACAATTTATTGTTTACAGCCCATCCAGACACACACGCTAGTGATGACAACGCTTTAATTATCCCAGGACAGTTTCCATATGGTATTGAAAACGTTTCATACGACGCAAAAAATGAAAATTTAACAGTGGGTACGGGGGAGATGAGAACTTATAGAGGACCTTACTCTGTCGAAGGTATCAAGAAAGTAGCCGTAACAGAAAAATATATAAAGTTAAAGAACAAGACAATGGAATTTGAAAAATTCGCAGTACCTGGTACTAACAATAAAAAGGGTTATGTTAGAAATCTTTTATTACATTATAAATTAATTGAAGATGCGTTTGAAGATGCAGATACTCTTGAAAGTGGTATGTCTAAATTGTTTAGTAATATAAATGCTCATTATGGTAATTTTTGGAATTTTGAATTGAGTGCCTCTGAAGGTGGTAAGAGAATGAAAATAATAGATAAAAATATAACACACACTGATGCAATAGATTTCATTGAAACAAATAACAGTAAAAATAAAGAATACAATACAGAATTAAAACTTTTACAAAAGAAATATAATTATGACGGTATGTATATTTTTCCAGTATGGGAAGAGGGAAGTTTAGTTAAAAGTCAAAATTTTACAGCAAAATTACCAGATAAAATGGCTTTAGGGGCATTATATGGTAGTGGAAATAAATTTCCTAAAAAAACTGAGGAAACCAATGTTCAAAATTTTTCTACAAATGAGGGAGCGGGTGATACAGCGGCTCAGGTATTTGCAAGATTATTTAATCCTAATTATGATGAAGATGCAACAATATATAAGGATGCTTTAAATAATAATATAAGTTTACCCTACCACGATAATAAAAGTTTTGGTAATTTGAAAGCATTACCAAATGAACCTTTAAGTGTCGGACCATCTAAGACTGAGACTATAAAAAATGGAGGCCACAAGATAGATGTAGCTGCTATAGTGAATACTGATTCAACCCTAGCCATCATAAAAGACATAGACGAAACATATGAAGAAGGTGAAGGTGATTTGTCTATTTTATTCGAAAATTCCGAATCAACCACAACAGAAGAAGAAGTCGAATCAAATAAAACTGGAGGAGTTGTAGACTCTGAAATAGCAAAAGCTTTTCCCGAATTTGTAGGTTTCGACCCTATGAATAGTATACAGCCAGTGACAGTGACAGTGCCCGCAGAGTCTACAGGTATAACACCTGATATTTCACACCTTGATGTAGAAGAAAGAGATGTTATATACGGAGATAAGGACGCTATGGAAAAATATGGTACGAGAGATGTAAAATGGTATGGAAAAGGAGGTGCTTTAAGAAAAGAATATCAGAAAAATATGTTTGAAAAAATAAAAAATGATGAAAAAGGAATTCATAATACTATTGACCCACTATTGAACATAGAATTAGAATTGGAAATAGACGGTACTGGTGGTATATTTCCAGGTAATGTTTTTCATTCAAGTTATTTACCGAGAAAAATAAGAAAGAGTACAGTTTATCAAGCAATGGATGTTAATCATAGAGTAGATTCAAGTTTTTGGTCAACAACTATAAGAGGTCAGATGAGATATGCTGGAACAAAAGTACTTGAAAAACAAAGAGACGCTATAGCTAAGATTGAAGAAATGATCGCCAATCCAGAGTCTATATTATTAAATACACTTACTAAGGATAGTGACGGTAAAACTTTAAATCCAGATATTAAAGGTGTACAGAAACGGAAACCTGAATTACGAGGAAAACCACCTACTTTAAAAGAATTAAGTGGTGCAGGAAGTCCTATACAAAGAGTAGGGTCAGGGTAAACATTTAATAATATGCCAACAATAAAACAAATACATGACAATACTGAAAGAGTAATAGAAAGTGCGGGTGAATCTGAAAAACAAGAGTTTAGATATTATGACGGTTCTTGGCTTCCAGCAGGGACACCATATCATATTCACTATACTATAGACAAAAAAGAATATTTTATGACGGGTGATGTACATAGTAATAAATCAAGATTGGTACGAAGAGTTAAATATCAAGGTATGTTAGCTCAATATAGGGAAGCTAAAAGGGGTGTATTAAGTGCAGAAAAGTATTATACCGAATATAAACCACAACCAAAACCGATAGATTATACTACTGGTTATTTTTATAGATACTTTGCTAAACAAGCTAACAATAAAAATGCCCCAATTAAAGAAATATCATATAAAGATTATGTAGCTACTAATTCATTTTATACAAAGATATCTGTGAAGTGGAGATTAATGGCCCCTGTACGTGAAGAAATAATTGATAGTAATACAGCTTCTATTTTAAGAGCTGAAGAAGAAATGGAGTTTATTACAACTAAGGTTACAAATATGATAGAGTTCTATAGAGAACCTCCGACACCAAGTGAAAAGTTAAATATGAAATTACAGAGAAGGACAACAACAAGTACTCCTTCTTCTGGTGTTAGTGGTACAGTCACAGGTACAGGTGGAGGTTACTAAAAAAAATTGATATTGAGAGTTTAATTTAATATATATAAGAAAGGTTATAAATGAATGGTTGGGTATTATATAAAAATGTAGTAAGTGAATCTTGGGAAACTCAAAAACTTGTAGAAGAGTTTGAGAAACAAGATATTAAGATTCGTGTAGTCAATCCACAAGATGTAGATATTTTTGTGAGTAGAGATGACAGGAAAAGTATCTTGGTTGCTGGAAAGGCAAGAGGACTTCCTGACTTTGTAATTCCACGAACTGGTAGTGGTACTACATATTTTATTAAAGCTATCATAAGACACTTAGAAAGACTTGGTGTTGAATTAATAAATGGTAGTGCTTCTATAGATACAGTTAAAGATAAGTTATACACACAACAAATATTAGGTGAATCAAACCTACCAGTACCAAAAACTCTTTTGGTAAGACACCCAATTAATGTAGATTTCGTCGAAAAGAATATAGGATTTCCAATTATTGTAAAAACGTTAAGTGGTTCGTTTGGAGCTGGAGTATTCTTAGCTGAAAACAAAAGACAGTTTCAAGATTTAATTAAATTAGCTGAGATAACTTCAAAGAGTTATAACATTATAGTTCAAGAATTTATCAAAGATTCGTGGGGTAGAGATATAAGAGTTTTTGTTTTAAATAACAAAGTAGTCGGTTGTATGATGAGACAAGCAACTGATGGTGACTTCAGAGCAAACATCACAAGAGGTGGTGAAGGTATCCCATATCAAATTACAGAGGAGATAGAATGGTTAGGTGGAGAGTCAGCGAGGCTATTACATTTAGATATAGCAGGAGTTGATTTGTTATTTGATAATGGTAGTTATAGAGTATGTGAAGTAAATTCATCACCAGGTTTTGAAGGAATGGACAAGTATACTAATACAAACATAGCCGAACTAATAGTTAATTTTGTAAAACATAAGGTGGGTTATACAAATGAAAATAATTGATAGTTTTGGTGAATATGAAGAGTTTATAAAAAATTATCAAAGTAGTAAAGGAAGGTGTCTTTTAATTCCAATACTATCTGACCACAACTTACATCCCTGTGAGAATAGATTAAGTTTCATTTATATTTTTTTAAATCATACGAAGTTTATTGATTCTGAATATATTTTACCATTTAATCATACGGAAGCTGTGTGTGGAGTAGACCTTGAAAAAGTAAAATATGATTTGAATACTGAAATTTTTAAATATACTTATGACAAAAAGAAACTTAGTCACTTTATGAAATTAAAAAATATGTTTGATATAAATTTATTACATTATATGAATTATAATGAACCTCTTTATATTGAAGATATAACAACACCTGTTCACGATATCTTTTATAACAAATATAGAAATGAACGTCAGTTAAATGACATAATTCCAATAATGAAACATATTGAATATTGTAGAAAACTTTTAGATAAATTTTCTAAGTATCACGTAACAGCTTATATGACAAATGGGTTTGATAAATATAACGAGGAAGTTTTAGATAATTTACAACATATAGAATCCAACGGTTTAATGACTCTAGATGGATTAAAACATACAGAGTATAACATCTATACTTCAACGGGTAGACCATCAAACAGATTTGGTGGTATCAATTACGCAGCACTAAATAAAACTGATGGTAGTAGACGGAAGTTTGTAAGTAGTTTTGGTGAGTATGGTAATTTGGTAGAATTTGATTATGACGGTTATCATTTAAGATTGATAGCTGATATAGTAGGTTATGAGTTTCCGAAAGAATCTGTACACGGATATATGAGTAAATATTATAAATGTGATTATGAAAAATCAAAAAAATTATCATTCAAATATCTATACGGTAAAACACCTAAAGAAGTGATTGAAACAAATGATTTTTTTAGAAAAGTAGAGAAATATAAGACACGTCGGTGGGATGAGTATAGAAATAAGGAATTTATATTAACAGATATTTATAATAAGAGAATATTTAGAAGAAATTTATTTAATATGAACAAAAATAAATTGTTCAATTATTTAATACAGGTAACGGAAACCGAGAACAATATGAAAATGTTGAATACTCTTATACCTAAATTAAATAAAAATAATGTGGAGAGTAAATTGATATTATATAGTTATGATTCATTTCTTTTTGATTACGATAACAGCGACGGTGAAAATTTTTTACAAGATATAAAAAATGAGATTGAACATGAAGGTAAATATCCGACGAGTGTAAGTGTGGGTAAAAATTATCATGAGATGGTGGACGTAACAGAAAAATTTAATGAGAAGTTCAATACTAAATAAAATATTATTAGATTGGAGAGAGTCAGTCAAGTCGGGTGTACCCGATACTACTGATGCTACACATCTATCCAAATTGTTTGAAATACTAGGACAACATGGTTGGCCTGGTGAAGCTCGTATGGAGTTTATAGGTAATATAGTAGAACAGAAGAAAAAAACTATTGACCCCGAAACCCCCGTAAAATATACAATTAAAGATAAAGATGGTAAAGATATTCAAAAGACCACTACATACGGACAAGCTATTAAAAGACATACTGACTCACCAGCATTCAAAGCAGCTGATGCTTTAAGACAGAAAGGTACGGGCGAAGAACCAGAAAAACCAAGAAAAGGTTTAAAACCTTCAGATTTTGAACGGGATTTTGATAAAGAAAAACCTAAAAAAGTAAAAAAACCAAAATCAAAACCAAAAGTTGATAAAACACCACAAGAACAAGAATTATCAAATGAGCAAACAAAGACTTCTGATTTAAGAGATAAAGGTGTAGCTGGTGCAGGTGGTGAGACTGCAAGTCAAGGTGAATCAAGATATTGTGGTGCAGTTGATAACCTTGATTATGATAAGTTCAATAAAGAAAATGCAGAAGATATTAAAAAAGAAAAGGATGGATTGGATTCAAGAAAACCTAACTATCCATCAACAAAAGAAGTACGAGATTTAGCAGCAATAGGATTAACACCTGATTCTGATGAGGGTAAACAATATATTGCAAGTAGAGAAGTTTGGGCTAACCAAGAATTAAAACGAATGCAAGAAATGGATAAACCAAATGTATTCTCAAGTTCAACTGGTTTTGGTGGAAGTGATAATAACTATAAGACTTGGATGAGAGCGGCGTATGACGGAGCACTCGCCACACAAGAACATTTAAACGAAAGTAGAATGGATACTTCACAACCACATCAAACCATACAATCCACTACAGAAATAGATAATAAAGTAGAGGCAGATTTAGAAAAGAAATTAAAAGAAGCAAAAACTCCAGAAGATAAAAAGTATTATGAAAGAGAATTAAAATCATTTAAAAAATTCAGAACTTATCACGACACTTATGTTGTTGGTAGAGATGAAAATGGTAGAACATTTATTGTATCAGTATCAAATAAAAAGGATAGTGATATGAGTGATCCTCAAAATAATACTACACCATCTGTTAGATTTGAAGTTATGAAAAAAGATTTCGGAACAGAGACTGCTCAAACAGTAACTACTGCTATTGATGATGGAATAAAGAAAGTAACTACTGTTACGGAAGAAACTAAAAAGAGTTCTACAAAAGTGGAAGTTGATGATGATTTTGTAAATGTTGCTGAAGTTGCAGCTCCTAAACGAGTTAAACAAATAGGAGAACGAGGAAATAAAAGGAAAAGATCAAAAGAGGGAAAACCAAGAGCAGGTAGTGAGTTAGGTTGTTATTTAGAAGATAATGGTATTTCAGATGATGATTGGAATAAAATGTCTACTAAAGAAAAAATAAAAAAGACTCAAGAATTTATGGGTGATGATAAGTGGCATGGAAAAAACGGAACTAAAGTTTCTTATGAACCTTATGGTAAATTATTTATTAAGGTTGGTGAAGTTGATACTGGTGGCCATAGGTCATTAAATAAAGTAAGAGCCGAACTTAAAAAAAGAGGACAATCTTCTTCATTAGAATCAAAAAGTGTTAAAGACTCGGGCCAGATAAAGAAAGCAGAGCAAAATTCAGTAAAAGAAGCACACCAAAGTGTTGTTAATAAAGTTACTGAGGCAGATGAAGAACAAGGATTTCCAAAAGATGATAAGAATGGTCCACATACACAGGCTTATGTAAATACCGTTATGGAAGCAATGCACTACAATACATACATTGATATGGAAGATGACGAAGATGATAAAGTATTATTACAAATGGGTATCAATGGTGCAAAAGCAAGTCATATTAGAAGTTGTTTGGCAAATAAGAGTGGATATGAAATTCCACCTGGTGATAGAAAAGGATTAAAACAACATTTAAAAGAAACTTGTACTATTGAGGCTGAGACTGGTGCAATTGTTATTAATTCAAAAGATGAAAGTGGAGACAAGACTCATATAGCAGATGATACTTGGAGAACTGCGGGAACATCACAAAAAGTTGCTAGTGGATTTGGTGAAGATATGAAATCTTGTGTTAAAAGTAAAGTTAAATCAGATAGAGCTGGAATATAATGAAAACCCAACTCCTCTGTACATTCACCCGTAGAAACAGATTCTATGATACTGTAAAATTAATCATAGAATGTAATGAAATTGTTTTTGATAAAATTTATGTGTTTCAAAATGAAGATGACCATCACCAATTAATTTGTACTTACAATGTAGAGTACGATGAAAATTTTATAGAAGGAGTACCTGACACTATATCACTCCACAGAAAGAAACAGACAAATACTTTATATACAATCAATGCATTGAATGAAACTATTAGAGAATTGAATAATGGTAAGTTAGATAAGAGTTTTCCAATACCTTGGGAAAGTTATCAAAATAGTTTACTACTGACAAATGAAGAAGGCCTCAATAAAATAAGGACAAGAATTTATACTATAGTAGATGTAAAAACTTGGGATAATACCGAAAAATAAATTGTATTTTTCGGAAGTTCAATAATATATATTATTGATGAAGGTTGTTTTAATAACAACTATGAATTGTAAATTAATAAATAATAATAAGGAGATACAAAATGGATCTAGACGCAATTCGCAAGAAACTCACACAACTACAAACAACAAACACACGGACTTCAAATCTTTGGAAACCCTCACCTGGTAGAACTCAGCTGAGGATTTTACCGTATAAGCACAACAAAGATAATCCGTTTATTGAGTTGTACTTTCATTACGATTTAGGAGATAGGTCTCATTTATCCCCAGTCAGTTTTGGTCGCCCAGACCCGATTGAGGAGTTTGCTGATAAGTTAAAGACAGGTGGTAATAAAGAAGATTACCGACTTGGTAAGAAACTTGAAGCTAAGATGAGAACCTTTACTCCAGTAGTAGTTCGTGGTGAAGAAAGTGAAGGAGTTAAGTTTTGGGGATTTGGTAAGATGGTTTATCAAGAACTACTTTCTATTATAGCTGACCCTGATTATGGTGACATTACTGACCCTGTAAATGGTAGGGATGTTTCTGTAGAGTTCAAGACAGCTGAAGAAACTGGTGCTTCATTTCCTAAGACCACTATTCGTGTAAAACCTAATCAAACACCTCTCACAGACGATTCTTCTTTGTTAGAAAATCTCTTGGATAAACAGATGGATATTCGTGAGATATATCAAGAAAAAACTTATGATGAGTTGACAGAGATATTAAATGATTGGTTAAATCCGTCAGACGAAAATACAGAAGGAAGTGAAGGAGTAGAAGAATCATCTACTGTTACTGAAAATGTAGTATCTGACGCATCAGCTGCATTCGACGAACTATTCAATAAGTAGGTCTGAAAATGACTTCACGAGATGAGTTAGCTAGTATATTAGCTGACAATCTAAATAAACAGTTTAGCGAATCAAAAGTAGCTTACTTTCTTGATGGTACGGATATAACACCTACCGATATAAAGGAGTTTGTGTCCACAGGTTCAACAATGTTGGACTTAGCTATTTCAAATAAAGCGCACGGTGGAATAGCCGTGGGTAGAATCACTGAAATTAATGGCTTAGAATCGAGTGGTAAATCATTACTTGGTGCTCATATCCTGGCAGAGACACAAAGACAGGGTGGGGTAGCAGTATACATAGATACAGAAACTTCTGTAAGTACTGAGTTTTTAGCAGCTATTGGTATTGATGTAAACAACATGCTCTATCTTCATTTGGAGACAGTAGAGGATGTTTTTTCAGCTATAGAGGAGATAGTAGCTAAAGTACGTGAGTCGGATAAGGATAGACTAGTAGCTATACTTGTAGATTCATTAGCTGGAGCTACAACTAAGGTAGAGTTGGAAGGTGACTTTGATAAAGAAGGTTGGGCAACAGCTAAAGCTATCATTATATCAAAAGCTATGAGGAAAATCACACAGATGATTGGTAGAGAGAAGATAGCTCTTGTCTTTACAAATCAGTTAAGACAAAAACTTGGTGTGATGTTTGGTGACCCTTGGACTACAAGTGGTGGCAAAGCTTTACCATTTCACGCTTCAACTCGAATCAGGTTAAAAAATCTTGGTCAAATCAAGGATACTGGTAAGAATACAATTGGTATGAAAATCAGAGCTCAAGTAATCAAAAATAGATTAGGACCTCCGATGAGACATGCCGATTTTGATTTGTATTTTGAAACAGGTATTGATGACCCTGGTAGTTGGTTACGAGTATTAAAAGACCACAAGTTAGTTAAAAATAGTGGTGCTTGGTATACTATGGATGACCATACTGGAGAAGAAATCAAATTCCAATCTAAGAATTGGTCAGAAAAATTATCAGATAAAGATTTCAAGAATCACATCTATGATATGATATGTGACACTCTTATTCTGAAATATGACCAAAGCTTTGGAATAGATGATGTAACGGTTACAGTTGACGAAGTAGAAGATGTTTGATGCCCAATGATAGATATATTTCTATACTCGAAGAGATAAAAAGAAAAGGCGGTCAAGTAGATAACGGTGAACCTAATGATAAAGTACTGATAATAGATGGACTGAATACCTTTATAAGAGTATTTAGTGTTTTACCAACTACTAACGCTGATGGAATTCACGTTGGTGGAATAGTTGGTTTTCTTAAGTCAGTTGGTTATTCCATAAAAACGTTAAGACCCACTCGTTGTATCATCGTATTTGATGGTAAGGGTGGGTCTCACCGCCGCCGAAAACTATTTCCTGAGTACAAGAAAAGAAAACGTACATCATATAGAGTAAACCGTGTCGAACAGTTTTCTTCACAAAAAGATGAACGACACAATATGATTCTACAGCTCAAAAGGTGTGTAGAATATTTAAGTTTACTTCCTCTTACGATATTCAGTACTGAAAACATAGAAGCTGACGATGTTATAGCTTATATAACAAAACAGGTACTAACAGAAAGTAAGATTACTATAATGTCTACAGATAAAGATTTCTTACAGTTAGTTAATGAAAGAATTTCTATATGGAATCCTGTTAGAAAAAAGTTATATAATCCCGAAGGCGTCTTAAAAGATTATGAGATAGCACCAAACAATTTTCTATTATATAGAGTATTAGATGGTGACAAATCAGACAATATACCAGGAATACGGGGAGCTGGTATCAAAACAATACAGAAGTATTTTGATTCTGTAATGGAGAGTGAAAATTCGAATGTAAAAGACTTGTTGGTATTAGCAGAACAAAAAAAAGACGAGTTTAAATTATATAAAAATGTATATAATAATAGGGAGCAAGTGTTATTGAACGAGAAGTTGATGCAGTTACATAATGTTAATATATCAGCTTCAACAAAAACAAAAATTGTTAGACAGGTAAATGGTCCTATACAGAGAATGATAAAGTTTAAGTTTCAAAAAATGTTTATGGAAGATAAGTTATATTCTGGTTTACCAAACTTAAACAGTTGGTTGATGACTACTTTTAATAGGTTGAATAGAATGGCAGAGAAGTCTCATGGGTAGAAAACGTATATATTTTACAGAGGACGAAAGAAAAGAAGCACAACGTCGGTGGCAGCTGGAATATTATTATAGAAATAGAGAACGATTGAAGAAAGAAGCTAGAGAAAGATATAGAAAAAAGAATTATCAAATAATGGAAAATGAGAGGGTTAAGAAATTATATGGAGAGTGAGCTAATAAATGACTGATACATTAACAAAGTTTGGTTCTTCATTTCAATCAAAGATTATAATGTCTTTATTGAGTAATAAAGAATTTATACAAACTATATCTGATATTATAGAACCAAGTATTTTTGATTCGGATGCAAATAAGTGGTTGGTTAAATCAATAAAAGATTATTTTATAGAGTATAAAACACCTCCGACTCTTGAAGTGTTAAAAATAAAAGTAGGGGAAATAGAAAATGATATATTAAAAACATCGGTTATAGAGAAATTGAAAGATGCTTGGAATCACAGAGAAGCTACAGATTTGAATTTTGTAAAAAAAGAAGTTTTGACTTTTTGTAAAAATCAGTCATTAAAAGAAGCTATTGTAAAGTCAGTTGACCTGTTACAAAATAAAGAATATGATGAAATTAAAGTAATCATAGATAAAGCGTTAAAAGCAGGGACTACAAAAGATATTGGACACGATTATTTAACTAACTTAGAGGAACGATTAACTAAATCAACAAGAGATACTATTAAAACTTCATGGGATATTATAAATGAAATAATGGATGGTGGTTTGGGTAAGGGAGAACTTGGAGTTATTGTGGCACCAGCAGGTGTGGGTAAAACTTGGTGTTTACAAGCTATCGGAGCGAGTGGGGTAAAACAAGGATTATCAGTAATACATTATACATTAGAATTAAACCAAAGTTATGTGGGTCTTAGGTATGATACAGTTTTTAGTAGAATACCTACAACAAATATAAAATATTATAAAGAAGAAGTTGAAAAGAAAATTAAAAAGCTTAAAGGCAATTTGATAATCAAATATTTTCCAACCAAGTCAATTGGTGTTCAAGGAATAGAAGCTCATTTGAAACAAGTAGAAATACAGGGTATAATTCCAGATTTGGTTATTGTAGATTATGCTGATATATTAAGAGGTGTGGGTACAGAGAGAAGATTTGTTTTAGAAAATGTGTATGAGGATTTAAGGGGATTAGCAGGAGAAGTTGATATTCCTATATGGACAGCTTCACAAGCGAATAGAAGTTCATTAGAAGAAGATATAATTGACGCGACAAAAGTTTCAGAATCATATGCAAAAGTTATGATTGCGGATTTTGTGGTTTCATTATCAAGAAAAGTAGAAGATAAAATAGCGAATACAGCACGACTTCATATAATTAAAAATAGGTTTGGGTTGGATGGAGTTACTTATCCAGCAACTATGAATCCAACTACGGGAGTACTAGATGTGTATGATAACCAATCTGTATATGGTAAGGAGACACAATCTAAGATGGATAATTCCGAAGAATATTTAAGAAAGCAGTTAGCTAACAAATATAATGATATGAATAAAAATGTAGATGGTTTTGAATGATAGATTATAGTATATATTATATTTACTAATGACACAGAAAAACAAATGATTATAATTTAAGGAGATTTGTTATTTATGGATAAGTTTCAGTTGTCAGAAAATTTCATTAATAAATATAAAAGAAAAAAACCACCATTTGGTTTTAACGGTTTAGGTGAATTGGTTTATATGAGAACCTACTCAAGAATTAAAGAGAATGGAAAAAATGAGCAGTGGTGGGAAACAGTTCGTAGAGTTGTAGAGGGAACATATACTATGCAAATGAGTTGGATTAATCAATACCAACTTGGTTGGAATCCTTGGCAAGCACAGCGGTCAGCACAAGAAATGTATGACCGTATTTTTTATATGAAATTTTTACCACCTGGTCGTGGTCTTTGGGCTATGGGAACTCCTATTACAGAAGAAAAGGGTCTGTATGCTGCTTTGAATAACTGTGCATTTGTATCTACATCAACAATTAAAGAAGATTATGCTAAACCATTTTGTTTTTTAATGGATGCTTCAATGTTAGGAGTTGGAGTTGGTTTTGATGTAAAAGGTGCTGGTGAGGTTTTGATTAAAGGTCCTAATTTAGGTAGAACAACTGAAATATATGATATTCCAGATACAAGAGAAGGTTGGGTAGAATCTGTTAGATTGTTGTTAGAGTCATACTTTCACGGTACAACAATAGTTGAGTTTGATTACACAAAGGTACGTCCTGAAGGAGAACCAATCAAAGGTTTTGGTGGGGTATCCAGCGGACATGAACCTCTAAAAGAGGTACATGAAACTGTACGACAGGTATTGGATGAAAATATCGGTTCGCCTATTTCTATAACAGCTATTGTTGATATTATGAACTTAATAGGAAAATGTGTAGTAGCTGGTAATGTCCGTAGAACAGCTGAGATTGTATTTGGTGACCCATTTGATGAAGAATACTTGGATTTAAAAAATTATAAAGTAAACAAACATAGAGAAACATACGGTTGGACTTCAAATAATTCAATATTTGCTGAAATTGGTATGGATTATAATGATGTATGTAAAAGAATAAATGGTAATGGAGAACCTGGTTTCGCTTGGTTAGAAAATATGAGGGGTTATTCCCGTATGAAGAACGGTGCAGATCACAAAGACCATAGAGTAGCTGGTGGTAATCCTTGTCTGGAACAAAGTTTGGAGTCCTATGAACTTTGTTGTCTTGTAGAAACATTTCCAGTTAATCATAAGAATTTAGAAGATTATAATAGAACATTAAAATATGCTTATCTCTACGCTAAGACAGTAACACTTGGTAAAACACATTGGCCTGACACCAACAGAGTTATGTTGAGAAATCGTAGAATCGGATGTAGTGTGAGTGGAGTAGCTCAGTTTATAAGTAAAAACGGATTAGAAGAGTTGAGGTCATGGTTAGAAAGTGGTTATGACACAATACAGGGTTGGGACAAAATGTATTCAGATTGGTTAGCAGTACCACGTTCTATTAAAACTACATCAGTAAAACCGAGTGGTACAGTTTCATTGTTAGTAGGAGCTACACCTGGTATGCACTATCCTGAGAGTCGTTTTTACATACGTAGAATGAGATTGTCTAAACATAGTTCCTTGATTGAACCATTAAAAAAAGCAGGATATAAAATAGAACCAGCCTTTGGTTCAGAAGATACTACAATGGTGGTAGAAGTACCAGTAGATGTAGGTGAGGGTGTAAGAACAGCTAATGAACTTACAATATGGGAACAATTCAGTTTAGCCGCATTCTTACAACGACATTGGGCAGACAACCAAGTTAGTTGTACAGTTACATTTGACCCAGAAACAGAAGGAGACCAATTACCAAATGTGTTGAATTATTTTCAGTATCATTTGAAAGGTATTTCTTTATTACCTAGGTCAAATGGTGGTGCATATAAACAGATGCCTTATGAAGCTATTGATGAAAAGACATATAAGAAGATAGTTAAAGGATTAGGATTTTTGTCGTTTAGACAAATAGAAGGTAATGAAGCTGTTGTAGATAAATTTTGTAATAATGATGTGTGTGAATTACCAGGAGAAGTATTACAAAAAAGTTCTTGACTTTCTCGTGAAATTTTAGTATATTAAGGTTATAATAATGTATCAAAATATTCATTTTGACCCATATAAAAAACAAATACATCTTTGGGATGATGAAAAGGGACATATAGTTTTCCCTTATAAAAAATATGCTTATGTAAAGAATAGTAATGGTGATTCTGTTTCTTTGTATGGTGATAAAGTAAAAAAGGTATATAGGTGGGATGACGACCAACCTAATTTATTTGAATCCGATATAAATCCTGATATGAGAGTATTGGTTGATATGTATACAGATTCCGATGATATTTCTATAGGTCATAGAAAGATGTATTTTGATATTGAGGTGGAAGTTACTGAAGGTTTTCCAGATCCGAAAAAAGCTGATAATAAAATATACTCTATCGCGGTGTATGATGACGTAACTGATGAGTATTTTTGTTATGTTCTCGGTGAAGGTAAGGACAACTATAATACTAATAATATATTTGTAGAATTCTTCTCCAGAGAATCAGCTCTACTAAACAGTTTTTTTGTAAAATATAATGAAATAAAACCGACAATTATAAGTGGATGGAATGTAGATGGATTTGATGTACCATACTTGTATAATAGAACAGTAAAAGTTCTCGGTAAAGATATAGCCAATATGCTTTCACCGATTCACCAGGTAAATTGGAGAGACTGGCAGAGTAGATATATTATAGCTGGAGTATCTTGTTTGGATTATTTGATTCTATATAAAAGATTTACATTCATACAAAAATCATCATATAGATTAGATGATATAGCAAAGGAAGAAGTGGGTGATGCAAAGATAGGTTATGAAGGTACATTAAATGATTTGTATGAGACAGATATACAAAAATTTATTGATTATAATATTAACGACGTTAAGCTTATTAAAAAGTTAGATGATAAGTTGGATTTTATTACTATAGCTCGTGGTATTTGTCATTTGGGTCATGTTCCTTATGAGGATATTTTGTATTCAAGTAGATATTTGGAAGGAGCTATATTAACATACCTTAAAAAAATTGGAGTTATAGCACCAAATAGAGACCCGAAGGGTAAAGAACTTATAGGTAGAGATGAAAAGATAATAGGAGCTTATGTCCAAGAACCAAAACGAGGTAAACACGATTGGGTATATGATTTAGATGTTACATCTATGTATCCCTGTATTATTATGAGTTTAAATATATCACCCGAAACAAAAATAGGAAAGGTTATTGGGTGGGATGCAAAGCAATATGTAAAGGGAGTTAAGAAAACCTATACTATTGAAATGGGTGGTAAGGAATGTGGTAAGTTTACGACTGAAGAATTTCAGAAGTTTTTTGGAAAGAATGAAGTGTCTATTTCAGCGAATGGTATTTTATATAGAAATGATAAGAAAGGTCTTATTCCTACAGTATTGACTACGTGGTTTGATAAGAGAGTTGAATATAGAAAATTGATGAAGAAGTTTGGTGATGCGGGAGATAATGATAAGTATGAGTATTTTAAAAGACGACAACATATTCAAAAGATTGTATTAAATTCTCTGTATGGAGTGTTGGGACTACCTATTTTTAGGTTTTATGATACTGATAATGCTGAAGCGGTTACTACAACGGGTCAATTACTTATAAAATATACCAAGAAAATTGGTAATCATTTTTATAATAAAGAACTTGAAACTAATGATGATTTCTGTATTTATGTTGATACTGACTCGGTGTTCTTTTCAGCTTTACCATTAATACAAAATAGATTCAAAGATAAAACTATGAGTGATGTAATGATGACTCAGAGAATTTTAGAGATAGCATCAGAAGTTCAAGAGTTTATTAATGATATGTATATTCATTTTGCGAATAGATTTTGTAATGTAAGTGAACATCGGTTTGAAATTAAACAGGAGATAATAGCTAAGAGTGGATTGTTCATTACCAAGAAACGATATGGTATGCAGGTTATTAATGATAACGGAGTAAAAACCGATAAAATTTTGGTAAAGGGGTTGGATACAGTAAGAAGTAATTTTCCAACAGCAATGAGAACTTTATTAAAGAAAGTTTTGGAAGATATATTGATGAATGTACCAAAAGATAAAATTGATGAAACAATAGTTGGTTTTAAAAATGGTATGAAGAAAATGGGGTTTGATGAAATTTCTATGCCGACAGGAGTAAAACGTATAGATAAGTTTATAGAGAAAGGAGATACAGGAAACTCAGTTATGACTTCATATAAAAAAGCAACTCCTATTCATGTTAAATCCGCGATGGCATACAATGATTTACTTAGGTATTATAACCGAGATAAAAAATATTCTTTTATAAGTAATGGTGATAAGATTAGGTGGGTGTATTTAAAACAAAATCCGTTGGGTATTAATACATTGGCTTATAAAGGACACGAAGACCCAATTGAAATAACAGATTATATTAAGAAATATATAAATCACGATAAAATATTTAATCAAGTATTAAAAAAGAAAATAGATATGTTCTATGAAACTATGAAATGGGGAACTCCTGTGGATAAAGAACATTCGATAGAAAGATTTTTTTGATTTTAGGTTATTCTATATATATGTATATATGGTTACATTAAGGAGAAGTTATAATGAATAAATCTACGTTAACCAGATTCATTGAGAAATACCATCTTGGAGGCAACACAAGTTCTGTTGTTCTTAATAGTAAAGATAATTCTTTGAGTACACGTTTTGTATCAAGGGATAAATCTTTACTTGGTAAAGTAATTCTCGATAATTGGACTTTTGAAGATGTTGATATGGGAGTCTATGATACTGACCAGTTCTTGAGATTGTTGTCTGTTCTTTCAGATGATATACAATTAAGATTAAATGTCATAGACAACAAAGCAGTGTCTTTAATGTTAAGTGATAATAAAGCATCTGTGAATTTTATGTTGTCAGACTTGTCGGTTATTAATAAACCACCCGAAATGAAAAGAGTACCCGAGTTTGAAGTAAAGATAAAAGTGGATACTGATTTCATAAAAAAGTTTGTCGTAGGTAAGACAGCTTTACAGGATACAGATACATTTACTGTATTAACAAATGATGTTGTTAAGGTGGTTATTGGACATTCTAATATTAATACTAATAGAGTTACATTACCAGTAGAAACGGAAACATATGAAGAAATAGAGAATGTTTCATTCAATGCTGAGTTGTTTAAGAACGTACTTATTGCTAATAAGGAATGTGAAACAGCCACACTTGAAATTAGTTCAGAAGGTTTAGCTCGTATCAATTTTAAAATTGATAATTACGATGCAACATATTACTTAGTAGCAGTTGCAGATGTTGACTAACAAAATCTATCAAGGACATTCGTTAGAAGTTCTAAAAACATTTCCAGATGAAAGTATAGATATGTGTGTTACATCACCGCCGTATTGGGGTCTCAGGGATTATGGAACCAATCCTCAAGTATGGGATAATGAATTTTATGAAGGTGAATGTGAACATGATTGGGGGGAGAACTTACTACATCCAAGTAGAGGAAATCGTGGTGAAGTTGTTGAGACAAAACATGAAGTAGTTGGTATTAAACAACCCCATATTACAAATTCTCAAAATTGTAAAACGTGTGGGGCCTGGAAAGGTGAACTAGGACTTGAACCAGATTTTAATTTGTATGTTAAACATCTGTGTGATATATTTGATGAAGTTAAAAGAGTTCTTAAAAAGTCAGGTAGTTGTTGGGTAAATATAGGTGATACATATTATACAAAAAGTGGTAGTGCTTTTAGTGGTGATAGATTGGCTAAAAAAACATATATCAAATCTACTGGTATTAGTAAAGCTAATAAAGTTAGAGGTTTGGGACTTTTACCAACAAAAACACTTACACAAATACCAAGTAGATTTGCTATTGAAATGATTAATCGTGGTTGGACATTAAGAAATGAAATTATATGGCACAAACCAAGTTGTATGCCAAGTAGTGCTGTAGATAGATTTACAGTAGATTTTGAGAAATTATTCTTCTTCACTAAGAGTAGAAAGTACTATTTTAAACAACAATTAGAGCCATTAAAACCTCTGAATAGGTGGGGTGGTCCAGTAATAAAAAGGCCACTAAATACTAAGGTAGACGTTGATAACAGCCCGTACGCGGTGTCTTACCGCACAAGAAATATGCAACCTAAACAAGAGGGTAGAAACAAGAGAACGGTGTGGTCAATAAATACAAAGGGATTTTCGGAGGCTCACTTCGCTACCTTTCCACCAGAATTAATTGAAACACCCATAGATGCTGGGTGTCCAGAGACCGTTTGTAGTAAGTGTGGTAATCCTAAAGAGTTAAAAATTGAAAATAAAACAGACTCATCTGAGAGAAGAAAAATAGCAAAGAAGAAGTTAAATGAAGATATAAAACAGGGAAAAGTTAAAGTCATAGCACCACAATTTAGACCTAACAATCCAGCGTCTGCTTATGAAGATTTACTGAGAGAATATTGTCAAAGAGAAGGGATGAGTAAGGGGGAGAAAATTATCAAAGGTTATGAACCTACTTGTTCTTGTGATGTAGAATTTACTTCTGGAATAGTATTAGACCCATTTTTTGGTAGTGGAACAACCGCAGAAGTAGCTATGGAACAGGATAAGAAATGGGTTGGGATAGAATTAAATCAAGAATATATAGATATAGCCGAGAAACGATTGAAAAGTCCAACAAGAAAATACAAGACGAGAAAGAAAAGTGAAAAGTTCTGGGGATAATATTTATAAGAAACACTCTTTATGGGTTGAAAAGTACCGACCTTCTAAATTAGATACCTACATTGGGAACGAACATCTCAAAAGTAAAGTGTCTATTTATCTAGAGAGTGGTGACTTACCACATCTTTTACTATACGGGAAGGCTGGTACAGGTAAGACCACTCTCGCTAAAATTCTGACGAAACAAATTGAATGTGATCATTTGTACATCAATGCTTCTGATGAAAATAACATAGAGACAGTAAGAACTAAAATAAAAAACTTCGCCTCCTCAGTAGGATTCAAAGATTTAAAAATAATTACGCTCGACGAGTGTGACTATATAACTCCTAATGCACAAGCTGCTTTAAGGAATCTAATGGAAACCTTCAGTAGACATTGTAGGTTTATTTTAACTTGTAATTACGTCGAGCGTATAATTGAACCAATACAGAGTAGGTGTCAGTCATTCCACATAGAACCATTAACAAGAATGGAAGTGGCTCGACACTTGGTTGATAATATTCTTAAAAATGAAAATGTTGAATATGAGTTGGAAGATATTAAGGTTATAGTAGATAGTAATTATCCAGATATTCGTAGAGTAATAAATACATCCCAAAGAAATGTTGTAAATGGTAAACTTGTTTTGGATACTGAGAGTATATTACAAAATGATTATAAATTAAAACTATTAGAAATATTAAAAATACAAGATAAGAAAGATGCTTTTAAAGGTATCAGACAATTACTTACAGATAATAGAGTAAGAGATTATGCTGATTTATTTAGATTGTTATATGATAAGGTTGATGAATATGGGTCTGGTCATGTAGCAGAATGTATTTTGATAATAGCAAAATATGAACTGAGTGATAGTCAGGTTGTAGATAAAGAAATCAACGCTATGGCTATGTTAATAGAATTATTACAGGAGATAAAATAATGAGTACAAAACCAATGAAGCCATTACCACAGGCACAAGTTAAAGTAGATTTAAGAGATGCAGAAACTATTAAATGTAATAGTTGTGATAATTATTTATTTATTAATTCATTTGTATTAAAAAGATTATCAGCACTAGTATCACCAACTGGACAGGAAACTTTAATTCCAGTACAAGTTTATAGTTGTGGTAATTGTGGTAAGGTAGCTGAAAAATTTTTAGAAGGTAGTGGATTAGGACTTGAAGAAGAAGAAAACTGAAAAGAAAAAAGAAGAAAAGAAACCAGAACCAAAAAGTGATTCACTTTTTACTAAAAAATCTGAAGCAGGAAAGGGAGATGCACCTAGAATAGGAATAAGTCAAGATGAATGGGAAAAAAAGTGGGAATCAATCTTCGGTAAAAAAGAAGAGTCTGTTCGACCACGTAAATCAAATAACGGGAGTTCAAAATCCTAATTATTGGGATGAGGTTTCAGACGAAGATAAAAAATCTTGGTCTAATTACATGGTTCATAGATTTTTATCTATGAAAACGGAATGGATTGGGTTTGTAAATCAAGTTCAAAAGTATACATTGAAACCAAAAGATTTATACAAGTTGTATGTTGATGTAATCCCTAAAAAGAAACAATGGCTTCGTTATGTTAAGAAAAAGAAAGAGATGGATTTTCCAAAAGAAATGTTAGAAGTTGTTGGTAGATATTTTGAGGTAGGTTTACAAGAAGCTCAGGAAATGGTAGAGTTGTATTATACAATAAATAAAGATGAATTGAGAAGTATTTTAGAAATGTATGGTAATGATAAAAAGGAAATAAACAAATGGTTAAAGTAATAAAAGAAAGTAACAAAAAGAAAACCGTTGATACAGTTAAAATATCACCCACAAATTATTTAGAAAAGAATTACCCAGTAATGACAGAGGAGTTTAGGAGATTACAACGTGAAGATTATGAATTGTTTTGTCAGAAACAGAGTGATTATGGTCCATCAAATATAGCAATGGGAACTAATTTAGAACGAGAAGAGGATATCAAATTGTCAACTACGGGTTTAGTTGTAAGGATAAATGATAAAGTTAATAGATTAGTTAATCTTGTAGTGAGACAGGATAGAGAAGGAATTTCTGAAACTGTTAAGGATTCGTTTCAGGATTTAACAAATTATAGTACTATGGCAAGGATTGTTAGAAATGGAAAATGGGGTAAGTAATGTATATGTTCAAATGTAAAGCTGGTATTTATAAATCTAAGTCTTATTTAGGTTTGATGTGGGAAATTTTAAAACATAGAATGTAACATTTAATTCACGACGGAAAGTGGATGGATTAATGAAAAAAATAAGTTATAGTCAATTTTCAATATGGGACAAATGTCCGTGGCGTTGGAAATTAAATTATATAGAAAATCTCAGAGAATTTACTGATAATATATATACGTTATTTGGAACTTCGATGCACGAAGTTGTACAGGAATATATTACAACGATGTATTCTGAAACAGCTAAAAAAGCTGATATGTTACCATTAAAAACTATGTTGTTGACTCGTATGAAAGAAAATTATTTGAGTATTATGGATGAAAGAGTTCAATATAAAAATGATCCTACTGAAATTACTACTCAGAAAGATATGGCTGAGTTTTATGAACACGGGTGTCTAATATTAGATTTTTTAAAAAAGAAACGTGGTCAATATTTTTCTAAACGTGGTTATGAATTGGTAGGGATAGAAACACCTCTTGATTATGATATGGGTAATGGTATATGTTTTAAAGGATATTTAGATATTATATTAAAAGATACTATTAGAGATGTTATAAAAATTATAGATATTAAAACTTCGACAATGGGTTGGAATAAGTGGGCCAAGAAAGATAGGTCAAAAAGTAATCAATTACTGTTATATAAACAATTTTATTCTAAACAATTTAATCACCCAATGGATAAAATTGAAGTTGAATTTTTTATTCTAAAAAGAAAGTTGTATGAAAATGCTAAGTTCCCTCAAAAGAGAATTCAGTTATTTGTACCAGCAAGTGGAACTCCGAGTATTAATAGAGTTATAAGTAGATTAAAAGAGTTTACAGACGAATGTTTTGTTGAAGGGGAATATAATACAGAGCATATTTATAATAAAGTACCAACGACCAAAAATTGTCGTTTTTGTGAGTATAAAGATAGACCAGATTTATGTGATAGGAAGGCTTGATATGGGATATATTAAATTGAGTTTAAGAATGAAACTTAGTGAATTTATTGGTTCTAAAGAAAGTATTATTATAGAAAAAATAAATGAAATATATGAAGATTTAGCAAAACCATTTTTGTTAAAGTTATGGTATGAAAAAAATGAAATAGAAGCAAAGGAACTTCGTAGGTTTTTAAAAAAATGGGAAAGTAAATTACGTTACAAAACTCTTGTTAAAGCAAACTCTTCTACAGGTCCGAATGAATTTACGTGGTTTGATATAGTACCATTTTATTATAAAGGAAAGGGACACAATAGATTTCAATATGTGTATAAAGAAAATAATTTTGATGCATTCTTAGAGTCATTGAATGAGTTTAATAGAGCAGCTAAGTTTTGTACATCACCTAAACCACCCAAGAGAATACAAAAGAGAAATGATTATGAAGATTAAAGTGGGTATAGTAGGTAGTAGAAAATATACAGACAAACAAAAAATAAAGAATTTTGTTTTTAAATTAAAAGAAAAGTATGGAAAAGAAGTAGAAATTGTGAGTGGTGGACAGAGATTAGGAGCAGATAAGTTAGCTAAGAAATATGCTCTTGAATTTGATATGAAATATGTGGAGTTTCCACCAGCTCATTATAATTACAATCAACATTGTATTACAGAAAAGTATAACTATAGTAAACCATATAGTGTATACAATTATTTTAAAAGGAATAAAGAAATAGCAGATTATTCTGATTATGTTGTAGCTTTTATACCAAAAGGTATTAAATCTAATGGTACTTTGAACACTCTTAAACACGTGGGAGAGTTAAATAAAAAATCGGTTATTATTAATTAAAATAGATATTTATATATACATATATATGGAATTATTATGGAAGTAAAATTAACTACAGTCAAAATATTAATTGACTTATATAAACAATTTAAAGGTAGAAATCTAGACGGAGAATTTACGTTACAAAAACTTGTCAATCGCTCTATGGATTTGTATGTAAGAGATGATAAGTTCAGAAAAAAAATAGAAAAATATGACGCACTTAAACCGAGTGGTAGTAGATTATGAAGAATACAGGTAGTATGCCAAATAATAAAAATGTTGAGAGATTACTTCACGATATGCATAGAATATTGGTTAAAATGGAAGAACACTTGAGTGTCATAAAAAAGAGTGTTCATAAAGAAGAAGTTAAAAAAGAGTTATTGCACGATTAATTTTTAAAAGAAAGAGGTTATTATGTCTAAAAAGAAAATTTTAATTTTTTCAGATGATCTTCGTATGTCCTCTGGTGTTGGTACTATGACAAAAGAAATGGTTATGGGAACAATACATCAATACGATTGGGTACAGGTTGGTGGAGCTATTAAACATCCAGAGGATGGTAACGTAGTAGATATGAATGATGCTGCTAGAGAGGAAACTGGTGTCAAGGATGCTAGTTTGACTATTTATCCTATTAGTGGATATGGTAGTCAGGAATTACTAAGACAGATGATAGTCAGAGAACAACCAGACGCTATTATGCATTATACAGACCCAAGATTTTGGCAATGGTTATATGAAATGGAACATGAAATAAGACAACATGTTCCTATTTTTTATTATAATGTATGGGATGATTTACCTTATCCTCAATATAATGAATTTTATTACGAGTCGAGTGATTTAATTATGAATATTTCTAAACAAACGGTTAATATAGTTAAGAATGTTTGGACAAAGTATCCACCAGAAGATTGGCAGGTTACTTATGTCCCTCACGGTATAAATGATGATTTATATTTTCCATTAACTGAATTACATAGTGAGTGGGGAGAATTTGAAGAATTTAGAAAACAAAAGTTTGATGGTAATAAATACGATTTTGTTTTATACTACAATAATAGAAATATTAGAAGAAAAATGACAAGTGATGTAATACTTGCGTTTCATACTTTCTGTAATACATTATCAGAAGAAGAAGCTGATAAATGTGCATTGTTAATGCATACACAACCACGAGATGAAAATGGTACAGACTTACCAGTTGTAGTAGAAGCTATTTGTCCAAATAGAAATGTATACTTTTCAGATGATAGGTTAGATTTTAAGGAAATGAACTTTTTATATAATATAGCTGATGTAACTATTAACATAGCTTCTAATGAAGGGTTTGGTTTAGGAACGGCAGAGTCATTGATGACAGGGACACCTATTATAGTAAATGTTACTGGTGGATTACAAGACCAATGTGGATTCAAATATAAAGGAAAACATTTAGATGAAAATGATTATAGTTGGGTTCATTCATTACATAATGATAAGGAATGGGAGAATAATCCTGATTTAACTCACGGTGAGTGGGTCAAACCAGTATGGCCTCGTACTCGTTCATTACAAGGTTCTATGCCGACACCTTATATATTTGATGACAGGTGTAGGTGGGATGAAGCAGCAGAGGCTATAAAATATTGGTATGACCTTGGTAGTGAAGAAAGAACAAGGTGTGGTGAATTGGGTAGAGAGTGGATGCACTTAGAAGAAGTTGGAATGACAGCTAAATTGATGTGTAAAAGATTTATGAAATCTATGGACACGGCTTTTGAAACGTGGAAACCTCGTAAAAGATATTCATTGTATAAGGTATAGGAGTAAGTTATGAGTGATAAACCTTTGATGTTAGTTACAGCCCCAGTGGCAACAAGGTCTGGTTATGGTTCTCATAGTAGGGATTTGGTACGTTCATTAATACAAATGGACAAATTTGATATTAAAGTATATCCAGTTAGGTGGGGTAATACACCAATGAATGCATTGAATATGCAAGACGAAGCAGATAGTTTAATAATTGATAGACTTACCGATAATAAATTACCGAGACAACCAGATATTCATGTACATATAGTTGTACCTAATGAGTTTATGCAGTTGGGAAAATATAATATAGGTATTACAGCTGGTATAGAAACTACAGCGTGTCCACCAGACTGGATTGAGGGTATGAATAGAATGGATTTGAATATAGTTCCTTCAAAATTTACAAAAAAAGTATTAGAAGGTTGTGTTTATCAGAAACATGAAAAGGATTCTAACAGACCACTCGGAGAAATAAGATTAGAAAAACCGATAGAAGTTTTATTTGAAGGGGCAGACACTAATATTTATAAGAAAACAGATGAGATAGAAAAATCACTACATTATGAGTTAAAGAGTATACCTGAAACTTTTTGTTTTCTTTATGTTGGTCATTGGTTACAGGGTAGGATTGGTAATGATAGAAAAGATACTGGAATGTTAGTGAAAACATTTCTTGAAACTTTTAAGGATAAGGTACAACAACCAGCTTTGATATTAAAAACAAGTGGAGCTACTTTTTGTGTAATGGATAGAGAGGATATAGAAAGTAAAATAAAACAAATTAAAGAAACTGTATCTGGTAAGAAGTTACCTAATATTTATTTTTTACATGGAGATTTATCTGATACAGAAATGAATGGTTTATATAATCATCCGAAAGTTAAAGCTCATGTTTCATTTACACACGGAGAAGGATTTGGTAGACCTTTGTTAGAAGCTACATTTAGTGAGAAACCCGTTATAACTTCTAGTTGGAGTGGTCATGTAGATTTTCTTGACCCGAAATTATCAGTATTGTTGGGTGGTGAAATGAATAAAACACCTAGAGAAGCGTTTCCAAGAAATATTTGGACAGAAGGGGCAGAATGGTTTACTGTGAATTATCCTAATAGTTCTAAGGTGTTAATGAATGTGTATAAAAATTATAAAACCTACAAGTTTAACGCTACTGAACAAGGTAAAATTAATAGTGGTAAATTTTCTCATACTAATATGACTAAAGTATTTGAGGAAATACTTGATAGATATATTCCAAAAACACCAAAGGAAGTGTCATTAAATTTACCTAAACTTAAGAAGGTTACAGATACTAACACTAAAGTTAGGTTACCAAAATTAAAAAAAGTAAATGTAGATGATAATTAATAAAAATTTAGTAGACGGTAGGTGTAAGGTATGTGGGTATGACCTTGAAGCTAGACCAGCAGGTGGTTTATTTAAAGGTAAAGCGGGTGATAGACGGTTAGTAAAAGAATATTGTGAGGAAAATAGTGATTACCGACATAAATTGAAACCTGTTTGGAAAAAGTGCTGTGACTCTTTGGATTATTATTTAGTTACATTGAAGAATAAGGATATTCCTTTAAGGAAAAGAAAATTATGGAAAGAGTAGTTGATTGTCCCGTATGTCAAGATATTGATAGATGTTTTGAAGAAGTACAAGACGATTTTAGTTCGTTTTTGTGTTTTAGTTGTGGGTTTATGAGTAATTCATGGTATATAGTAGACAGTGACGAATTAAAAACATCTTTAGATAGTTCACCACAATTAGTAAGAGATTTAAGTTTTGTAGATGATGAAAGGAATATAGTATGGTTTCCAGCTGTTTTGAATATGGGAAAACGTGGTATAATTTATCCAGAGGGTAATATAAGTGACTGGTCTTGGAAGTACGCTCAAGTAATTGAGATACCAAAAAATAAGTTGGATAAATATGAGGGGTACGAAAGTATGTTGGATGTAGAAAATGCTACTACTTATGGTAAGTATGAATTTTTACAAGCTTGTAAGGATATGGGAATTACTAGGGATATTCAATGACCTTCTTAGGAATACATAGAAAACGAATTAATAAAAGAATGCCGATAGCTAAACGGGCTATAAGGAAAGGTGATATTATATTCTTTAGATATGAGGGGAAACAGCAGTCAGGTAATTATATGGCATTGGTATTAAGTATATGGCCAGTTCAAGCAAAGATGAGTGAACAGAAAGTACATGCATTGAGTTTGAATAATTTATCCTTACCTTTATTCAAAAGATTAATTAGAAGTATAGGTACACCAGGTATTGTTCAAGATGAAATAAAAAAAATGAGTTATTTTAGAGTTTTAATTCCTGAAGGTAGAGGAGTAAATGAGAAGTTTTATAGACAGAAAATAAGAAGAGTAGCAAGACGAGCTGATGTATATAGAACGTTTAATTTGAGAGATATTAAAACACCAAAATTAGTAGATTATTTATATGATGAAAAAATAGTGGAGACGGAAGATGAAGATTAGTTACGCTATAACAACTCACAATGAAGTTGAAGAGGTTAAACAATTAATACCGTTTGTTTACGAACATAAAAAAGAAGAAGATGAAATTATTGTTCTAGATGATTTTTCTGTTGAAGAAATGGAAGAAGTATTAAACAAGTTTTATGATGATGGTTATGTTACTGTGTGGCAAAGACGTGAGTTACAAAGAGATTTCGCAGCTCAAAAGAATTATGCTAAGGAAATGTGTACTGGTGATTATATATTTCATTTAGATGCTGATGAAATGCCAAGTGAGTTTTTAATTACAAATCTACATCAAATTTTAGAAAGTAATGATAACGTAGATTTGATTTGGGTACCTAGAATTAATACAGTTGATGGTTTAACACACGAACATATAGTAGAATGGAATTGGAGAGTAAATGATAAAGGATGGATTAATTTTCCAGATCCACAAGCGAGAATTTTTAGAAACACCGAAGACATTAAGTGGGCAAGTCGTGTTCATGAAAATATAGTTGGTTGTGATGTTATTTCTCAACTTCCACATAAAGAGGAATTTTGTTTATATCACCATAAAAATATAGAAAAACAAGAATTACAAAATAATCTATATGGGGAAATAATAAATGAAGTAAAAAATACTTTTGTTGATACCCAAAAGAATTATTCAAAGGAGTCATAATGGAAAAGTATAAAAATGAAGATGGTATTGAGTTAAATTATGAAGGTCATCAGGATGACGTACATGCACAATTACTTAAAGAAACAGTACGTGAAGGTTTAAGTATTTTAGATATGCCTGATAAAACATCTTTAAGACAACACCATTATGCTGTAAAGTTGTGTAAAGAATTTTTTGAATTAAATTTTGCAATAAATGACTAGGTTACAATTTGATAAAAATAAAAATACCAAACCCATTTCAAGGAAGAAATGAACCTACTTTTAGACCATTATTCTTTGCTAAAGATGTTCTAAAAGATTATAGTATTGAAATCACGGAGTCTGATGACTTCGATTATTTGTTTATCGGAATGCATGATTTCATGAATAAAAAAGTTTCTTTAACTGAAAGTATAGAGTACGGGTTAAATAATCTCTCCAAAATTAGTGGAGATTATTTTTTATTTGAAGGTACTGATTCTACTTCTTTAATGGGAGCATATGAAGTTTTTGAACAGTCCGACGCTATATATCTTTTTAAAAATCAAATGTTGGGAACATGTGAGGAATATAAAGTACCGTATGTTCATAATAAATGGTTTTGGGGTAGTGGGAGTGATTTAGATTTAAGTTACGATATTCCTGAAGATAGATGGAATCGTATAAAATTTAGTGGTTGGAATATAGGTTATTTAGTACCAGGTTATAGACAATTTCAACCTATAAATGAGAGTAAAGGTGTAGATGTGTGTGCTATATTTCAAGGTAAACATAAGTACAACGAAGACCACACTTCAAGGAATGACCATTTTTATACAGCTCATAGAAATGGTTTATGGGAAATGTTAGAACCGTTAAAACAAAAATATAATATGATATACGATAGATTACCTTTTGAGGAGTATATTAAAAATTTGTGGAATTCAAAGATTTCATTGTCGCCGTTTGGTATGGGAGAAATATGTTTTCGTGATTTCGAGTGTATGCAGTATGGAACTATTATACTGAAACCAGAACAATCAAAAGTAAAAACTATACCTACCATATATGAAGAAGGAGTGACATATATTGGAACTGAATATGATTTTTCTGATTTGGAGGAAAAGATAGATTATATATTAACAAATTTTGATAAATTGAACATGGAAATAAATACTAATATACGAGAACAATACGCAACTAAATACACGTATGAAAATCTTGGAGAATATTGGTACAATTTATTTAAAAATTTAGATAATGTAGAGGAAGAATAATGAAAGTATTAATAACAGGTGGAGCTGGGTTTGTAGGTTCTCATATAGTAAATAGATTTTGTGATAATGGACACGATGTTCAGATTTATGATAATTTAGGTCATACTTCATCTATAGATAGAATTGATACTGATGTTGTTATTTGGCCTTTCAGTATAGAAGATGGTAGGTCTTGGGTGACTATGAGAAGAATTGGAAGAAATTTTGATTTGGTTATTAACTCTGCAGCTGAGACTCACGTTGATGAATCATTTGATAGACCAAAAGATTTTATAAGAATTAACATTTTAGGACTACACCATCTTAGTAGATTTTGTATAGATTGTGATATACCGTTGATACATTTAAGTACTGACGAAGTTATAGGTACAGGTGAAGTGTTACATGAAGATTCTATGACATTACCCACCAACCCTTATTCATTTACTAAAGCTGCTGGAGAATCTTTGTTACATTCCTATGGTTATAGTTATGGTCTTAATTGGAAGTCGGTGAGATTAAATAATGCATACGGACTAAAGCAATTTCCAGATAAGTTAGTAACAAAATTTATATCTCTTTTGTTAGATAATAAAAAATTACCAGTACACGGGGATGGTTCACAATTAAGAAATTTTTTACACGTAGAGGATTTTGTGGATGCTGTTGAATTAGTGATGGATGTAGGTCATAATAGAAACATTTATAACGTAACAACTGATGAGGAATATTCTATACTTCAAGTTACTAAGATGATTTGTGAAGTTATGAATAAAAACTTTGATGAAGTTGTAGAGTATGTAGAGGATAGACCGTCCCAAGACCCGAGTTATAATTCAGTAAGTACTAAATTAAGAAGTTTAGGTTGGGTACCAAAAAGAACTTTGGAAGGTCAACTACCGGCTATTGTTGAGTGGACGAAAAATAACAGAGAGTTTTTTAGTGAATAAATCCGTCTTTATTACAGTTAGAACAAATTCTTCTAGATTGAAGAATAAAGCTTTATTAGAAATAAAAGGTAAATCAACTATAGAACATTTGATAGATAGAATGTTACGTGGTTATTCTGATGGTATGATACCAGGTATAGATAATATAGTTTTATGTACTACAATGAAAAAAGAGGATGATGTTTTATGTGAAATAGCAGTACGAAATGGTATTGATTATATTAGAGGAAGTGAGAAAGATAAATTAAAAAGATGGTTGTTAGCTTGTAAAACTTATGATGTTGATTTCTTTGTAACAGTAGATGGTGATGATTTATTTTGTGACCCACACTTAATAGAGTTAGCTTTAAAGCAGTATAAAAGAACAAATACTGATTTTATTAAAAGTTCAGGTTTAGCTGTGGGTGCTTTTACTTATGGTATTAAGAGAGATGCTTTGGAAAAGGTTTGTGCTATTAAAACTAGAGATGACACTGAAATGATGTGGGTATACTTTGAAGATACTGACCTTTTTCAAGTTGAAGAATTACAAAATGTACCTGATGTGTATAAACGACCACAAGTTAGAATGACTTTAGATTACGCAGATGACTTCAAGTTTTTTGATAAAGTAATATCTTACTTTGGTCATAACCGTATGAGTTTTACAGAGATAACAGATTACTTAAATTTGAATAGGGATATTGTACAATATAACGCGTACTTAGAAAAAAAGTGGAAGTCTTTACAGGAGTCTAAAACTATAGATGTAAGAAAAAATAAAGGTTGGAGATTTACTGGTAATGAGAAAAAGTATTTGAGTGAAGTTTTAGATAATGGGTTTGGAGCAAGTGAAACTGGAGCCATGATAGAAAGGTTAGAAACTTTATTTGCTGAGAAACATAATCAAAAATATGCCATAGGTTTTAATTCGGGAACTTCTACATTACATACGGCTTTGGAATCATTTGGAGTCGGTGAGGGTGATGAAGTTATAGTTCCCGCTCTTACTCCAGCTATGTGTGGATTTTCTGTATGGCAAACTGGAGCTACACCTGTATTTGCTGATGTTAGAGAAGATACTTTTTTGATGGATATGGATGATGTAGAAGATAAAATAACAGGTAAAACAAAAGCTATAATGCCTGTTCATATTTATGGTTTGATGTGTGATATGGAAAAACTATTGAAGATTATTTACCACAGAAAAATCCATATTGTTGAAGATTGTGCTCAATGTTTTTTAGCTACTGATAATCATAATAGGTTAGCAGGAACCATTGGTGATGTAGGTAGTTGGAGTTTTGAAAATTCTAAACATTTGTCTAGTGGGGATGGTGGTATAGTAACAACAAATAATAAAGTATTTGCTAAAAGAATGAGACAGTTTGGTGGTGTGGGGTTTAAGAATATTACAGCGGGTAGTGGTAAGGTTAGAATATCAAGAGATAAATTTCAAGACCCAAATTGGGAACGACATAATGTTATGGCATACAATTATAGAATGCCTGAGTTGTGTGCAGCTGTGGCTCTTGCACAGACAGAGAATATAGATGAGTTTTGTGAGAAAAGAATACAAATGGGATTGGGTTATGAGGAAGTTATAAAAGATACAGGTACTAAGTTATTGATACCTCAGAAAACTCCAGAAGGATATAAACATTCTTATTATACATTTACAGCTTTATATGAAGGTGAGAAGTATGGAATACCGTGGCAGGCATTTAGGAAGAAATATATAGAACTTGATGGTGATGGTATTTATGCGGCGTGGAAAACTCAAAATAGAGAACCAGCGTTTAAAGATATAGGGTGGGGTGATGTTCCAGTAGCTGAAAAACTACAAAAGAATTTGATGCAATTTACAACTAACCAAGCAAATGAATTAGAAAGGAATATTCAGTTGTATGCTCTTAGAAATACAATAGAACATTTTGATAAATGAGAAAGATAGTAATAACTGGTTCTGAAGGTTTAATTGGTAGAGAGGTATCTTCTTATTTTGAACGTAATGGTGATGAAGTATTTAGATTGGACTTGAAGTTGGGACACGATTTAACAGATGAGAATTTTGTTAAGGAATGGTTCATGGAAAATCCTGTGAAATATGTTATTAATTTGTTTGCATTACAACATCATATTACAGATGAAAAAACTTCTACGAGTTTGTATAGTATTGATTTAAAAAGTTTTGATGATTATTTACGAGCGAACTTAACAACATTGTTTTCTGTATGTAGACAGTTTGCTCTTATGAATGCACAGGGAACTATAGTTAACTTTTCATCTCATTATGGTGTGGTATCACCAGATAAAAGACTTTATGGTGGGGGTGAAGAGAAACATATAGGTTACGGAGTGTCTAAGGCTGGAGTTATACAACTTACAAGACATTTGGCTACACACTTAGCTCCCCACTTTAGAGTGAATTGTGTTATTCCTGGTGGAGTAGAATTTAATCAGACAAAAGAATTTAAAGAAAGGTATAGTGAAAGAGTTCCTTTAGGTAGAATGATGAAAGTTAATGAATTAAATGGTTTATTAGATTACTTGTGTTCTGAAAATTCTACATATACAACAGGAACTACTTTTACGGTGGATGGGGGTTGGACAGCATGGTAGATTTTTATAACTTAGATGAACCTTATTTTATAGCTGAGGTAGGTATAAATCATAATGGTGATTTACAAATAGCTAAGAAACTTATTGATGCTTCTTTTGCGAGTAATTGGGATTGTGTAAAGTTTCAAAAGAGAAATCCAGATGTTTGTATTCCTGAGAAACAAAAGGGAGTTATGAGAGAGACACCTTGGGGAACTATGACTTATCTTGAATATAAACATAGAGTTGAGTTTGGTAAGGAAGAGTATGATTATATAGATAAGTACTGTAAAGAGAAATCTATAGATTGGACAGCATCGGTTTGGGATATGGATAGTTTAGAGTTTATGAGTCAGTATGATGTTCCTTTTATTAAAATACCATCGGCTTTACTTACAGATTTAGATTTAATTAATGCTGCGACTGAAACTGGAAAGTTTTTAATTTTGAGTACTGGTATGAGTACCTTAGAGGAAATCGACAAAACCGTTGAAACATTGAAAGGTGGTTATGTTTATTACGCACTTAGGGATTATTTTCATCATGATTTTATGTTATTACATTGTAATTCTACATACCCAGCTCCTGAGAATGAATTGAATTTACGAGTTATTAATACATTACAAGATAGATATCATTGTCCAGTAGGTTATTCTGGTCATGAGAAATACTTAGAACCACCACTTATAGCTATTACGTTAGGGGCCAGAGTAATTGAAAGACATATAACATTAGACCATAGTATGTGGGGAACAGACCATAGTTCAAGTTTAGAGGTGTTTGCTATGGATATGTTGAGAAAGAGATGTGATAAGGTGTTGGATATGTTGGGTACAGATAAAAAAATAGTAACAGATAGTGAAATTAAAGTTCGGGAGAAATTGAGACCAAATGCCTAAATACGATTGGTACAGAGTAACATATAATAAGTTATATAAAGGTAGTAGTTACCACGATAAAGATACGTGTTGTTCACTTCCCATTATAAGAGGTGAAATGCAAACAGATACTATATTAGATTTTAAAAATAGTGTAGAGTCGGGGTCAATATACTCACCAAGTGGTTCTGTAACTTTATTGGATGTAGGATGTTCTAACGGAACAGCCGTTGATTCGTTATGTAGAATGGGTTACGATGCTTGGGGAATAGACCCCGCACCGAGAGCTATAGAATATTGTGAAAAAAGACGTTTAACTACTTGTGTAACTGGTTCGGCGGTTACTATACCATTTGAAGATAATTCATTTCATATAATATTTTCTACAGATACAATAGAACATATTAGACCAAGAGAAGTTGATAAAGTAATAGAAGAATTTTATAGAGTAGCAACTCACTATTTGGTGTTATCTATAGCTTTACAGCGGGAAGCTAATAGGGATGATTTAAACCACGCGGCTAGTAGATATAAGACTTTAAGGGGTTTAGAGTTACATAAGTCTCAGTTTTCGTCATTAAAATGGATAGAATTGTTTACAAGAGAAGATAGGTTTGAAGTTATAGAAAAAGATATAGATTTTATTCCAGATAATAAACCAAGATACGGAGACATAGCTGGGAAAGAAGGGTTTTTAAGAGTTATATTGAAGGTAAATAAAGATTTGTGAGTGTAGCAGTTTTATGTAGAGGAACTTCATTAGCTCATATTGATAGAGTTCCAGAAGTTGATAAATATATCATAGTGAATAGATTTGGGGATGAACTTGAAAATGAAACCATTTCTTCTCGACTAATAGATAAAGAGTTAACTCAAGTTTTAAGTTTAGTACCTGATGAACCTAAATTAATGATAGAAAGAGGACACTATAAAAAATTTAATGTAGTGGAGTTTGTATTACCATATTTGAAAGAAACTATACCTGGGCCTCCACCAAAAATTGAAGGTAGGAATGGTTATATACCTACAAGGGTATTGGATGACACACATAAAAACTATATGATAACAAACAATCCTAGATATGCATTTTGTTATCCAACTTCAGGCGTAGCAAGTGTAGCTTATGCTACCTTAGAATGTAATGTAACGGAAGTTCATATTATAGGACTTGATTTTTATGAAACAGCGTATGCTTATGGTAAGGAATTTCCGAGTGACGAAGTGGCAATTAGAAGAGGAGAGGATTCACTTAAGATGAGGGCATTCTTAAAAAACTTTATAGTCTTCAATCCTTATACACTATTTAATATATATACACACTCAACTTTTAATCCAAATTTGGAGAATGTTAAAGTTATAAAGGTTTAATAATGGAAATTAGAGAAAACATATTACCAGTACTCGGACCTTCGGGTGGTGATGAAGAACTAAAAGCTCTTCAAGAAGTTATAGAAAGTGGTTGGTGGGGAAAAGGACCGAAGGTACAGGAGTTTGAAGAGAGGTTCGCCGAGATGGTTGGTCACAAATACGCTGTAGCGGTTACAAGTAATTCTCACGGACAAGATTTGGTAATGAAAGCTCTTGGCTTCAAAGGAGTTGATGTTATAAATCCTACTATATCTTTTATAGCTACAGCTGTTATACCACTGTGGAATGATTGTACTTCTAATATTGTAGATGTGGATAGAAGAACTTTGTGTATGACACCAGAGGAAGTTGAAAAGTGGAAGAAACCCGATAGTGAGGCTCTTATAGCGGTAAATATGGCTGGTATTCCTTGTGATTATGAAGGGTTACGGAAAGTGTTTGGTGGATTTATTATAGAAGATTGTGCTCATAGTTGTTATACAGAGGGAGCTGGTTTAAGTGGGGACGTAGCTGTATGGTCATTTCAAGCAGTAAAGACAATGCCTTGTGGAGATGGTGGGATGATTACTACAAATGATAAAGAGTTGGCTGATAAGTGTAGAGAAATGACTTGGTTTGGTGTATCTTCAACTTGGAGTAGAACTCAAGGTCAAAGTGGTAAACCTGGATATGCCTGGGACTATCAAGTGGATATTCTTGGTTACAAGTATTATATGATTGATATTATGGCAGCCATTTGTTTAGAACAAATGAAAAAACTTCCAAAAAATTTAGAGTTTCGTAGACATATACAGGAAAGATATAATAATGAATTACATCCTTTTGTCGAAACTCCAGAGTGGTCTGATACTGTACAATATTATTGTGCTAGAGTTCCTAAAGAAGAAAAACTTATTACGAATAGAGCTCCCGATGGTTCAGGATTTAGTAACCATTATCAAGGTAGAGATACTTTAATAGATTATTTAGCTGACAAAAATATACATACTTCTGTACATTTCAAACCGTTACACAAATATGATATTCTTACACAGGGTAGAAAATATCCTGTCGCAGATACTGAGTGGTTGAAATTGATTAGTTTACCTTGTCAGAATAGAATGACAGAAAAAGATATAGATTATGTTATTTATTGGGTAAATAAATATTTTGATGAGGAGCATATAATATGATTTTAATAACAGGTGGTACTGGTTTTATTGGTTCTCATTTGAGGGGTGATGTAAAACTTTCATCAAAGGATGTAGACTTGATGGATTTGGAACAAACTATTGATTGTTTCAAAAAGTATAGACCAGATACATTGATTCATTGTGCTGCCAAACAAAAAAATTATATTGGTATGAAAACAGAGAGAGCCGACCACTTTTATGATAATATGTTAATTAATATGAATGTTTTTAATGCTGCTTCTAAGGTAGGAGTAAAAAATATTTTGACATTTTCATCTATAAACGCATTATATTCTGATGCTCACGTACTTGAAGAAAGAAAACTTTTTAGTGGTGAACCTTCTGATAATTGTTATACTGATGGTTATAAGAATAGAATGCTTCATGTTATGGCTAATGCTTATAAAACTCAATATGATATTAACTGTATTGTACCTATATTAACAAATATTTATGGCCCGAATAGCCCAGTAGATAATGGAGTTATATCAATTTTAATATCTAAAATATATAAAGCTAAAGTAGAGGGTAGGAATGTTATTGAAATTGATGGAGATGGTAGTCCAATAAGAGATTTTTTATATGTAAAAGATTTGAAGAAAATAGTTGATTGGATGATGAGTGAGTATAATTCTATTGAACCAATAATATTAGCGAGTGGTTATGTAAGTACAGTAAAAGAAATTGTAGAATTGATTGTGGAGTATATGAAATATGAAGGTAAAATCGAATGGTTAAGTGATAAAGATATTGGAGAGTCAGTGAAGATATGTAATAATAGTAAATTAATGAGTTATTTACCAGATTTTGAATTTACTTCAATAGAAGAAGGTATTAGAGAAATGGTAGTAAGGTTTACATCGTGAGTCAAGAAGGAAGAACTGTACCATATGATTCTGGTATAGACTTTGTGTGTATAAGTCATTGTAAACCAGCTTATACGGAATTGTTAGTTAAAAGTATTCATAAGTATGTGAGTGATGTAGATTATACCATTTATATAGTAAATAATTATATTGATTTGGAAAAGGAACGGAAAGAATTAAATGAAATATTTGGAGATGATGATAAAGTAGTTGTTCTTGATGGAGTTAATCAATCTGCAACTACTCACGTTGGTGGTGATGGTACATTTAGACAGGGTGGTATGGAATGGATTGGTTGGATGGATGGTTGTCATGTTGTAGCTGGTAGTAAATATGGTGAATGGGGTTATGCTGTGGGATTGACAGCTGGTAGTAGACAGTATATATGTGCTCTAGATAATGATGCTATATTTTTGACTAAATGGGGGCACCCTGTTTTAGAATTAGCTGAGAAGTATTTCTTTATTTCTAATAGGTGGGATCCTGGTACTCTTTTCAAAGAAGCTAAAGACCATGAACCACAGTTAGGTATGGCGAGACCTATGTTTTGGTTAATGAAAAGACATAATATGGAACGACATAATATGTATCCAGATTGTAGTTATCGTGACTTATGGGGAAATATAACTTTATATGCACAAGCTGTGAATGAGAAATTTTTGATTTTACAGAATTCTTACTGGACTGAACGTATGAGAAAGAAATATGGTATAGGTAAAAAAGAAACAGAATCTTTTCATGTCTCACCAAAAGAACACGTAGTTAATATTCCTTATGGAGAACAAGCTTGGTTGGTTGATAAACCTTTCTTTTTTCATCAAACAAGAGGAGCTTATAGAGGTAATGATAAATTAGAAGAATGGCTCAGAGAAGCTGGTAAATATTTGGAGGAAAATTAATTGAAAAAACATAATGTTAGATATCTTCACGTTGGTTGTGGTGAGAATATACTACCAAAACCATTTGAAAATTTAGATATAACAGAAAGAGAAGGAGTTGACCATGTTACTGATACGAGCGATTTATCTAAGTTTAAAGATGAAACTTTTGATATGGTGTATGCTTCTCACGTATTAGAACACTATCCAAGAAATGAAGTTAAGGATGTTTTGAGTGAATGGGTACGAGTTACTAAGATAGAGGGTATGGTAAGAATATCAGTTCCATCTTTTGAGAACGCTATAAAGATATATCAAGACACGGGTTTAATTGAGAATATAATTGGACCTATTATTGGTGGTCAAACATATAAGTATGAATTTCATTATTGTATTTTTGATGAAAGGTCATTGAAATATCTTATGGAAATTTCTGGATTAACAGCTGTACACCCTTGGCTTTATCAGAGAACTATTCATAGTGATTTTTGGGACTTCTCTCAAGCAGAGACCTGTGGAACACAGGTATCATTAAATTTAGAGGGAAGAAAAAGAAATCCAGAAGCTTTGGATAAGGATACTTTGTGGGAAAAGGATTGGAAAAAAAAGGAAGATGTTCGGTATATTAGTCAAGAGGAACTTATAGATGCTTTTAAAACACAGAAGGATGAAAAGGGTCAGTCAACACGATGAAATTGTTTGAATACAATACAACCGAATATCCATAAAGTGTTCACGCCGGTACTAAAATGGTAATTGGCGAATATTTTGACAAAATGTAAATGAAAAATTTAATTTTAGGGGATGGACTACTCGGTTCTGAATTAGTTAGACAAACTGACTGGGATTATATTAGTAGAAAAAAAGATGGTATTGATTTTACAGATTATTCTACTTATGAACATCATTTAGAATCATATAATGAAATAATAAATTGTATAGCGTATACAGATACATATAGTGAAGAAAAAGATAGACACTGGAACGTTAATTATGCTGGTGTTGCCGATTTAGTACATCTATGTAATTTTCATAACAAAAAATTAATTCATATATCAAGTGATTATCTTTATACACACAGTAAAGAAAATGCTTCAGAAGAAGATGTCCCAGTCCATTGTAGAAATTGGTATGGATATACAAAGTTATTAGCTGATAGTCATATCCAATTAAAGTCTAAAAACTTTTTATTATTAAGAGGAACACATAAGAAAGAACCGTTTACATATGGTAACGCTTGGGCAAATCAAAAAGGTAATTTTGATTATGTTTCAGTAATGAGTAGGTTATATATTAAACTTATAGAAAATAATGCTAATGGAATATATAATGTTGGAACGGAAGTTAAAACAATGTCTGATTTAGCTAAACAAACAAAATTTGATGTTGAATGGTGTTATATAAGAAGAGAGGGTAGTATACCTAATAATGTAACAATGAGCATAGATAAGATGAATAAACTACTGCAAAAGTAAATATGAGTGTTCTATTGTTATATCCACCAGAACAAAATTGGCCAGAAACTTTGTGTAAACCTAATGGTTCATTAGCTTACCCGATGTTGGGTGGTGCATTACGAGAAAATGATATTGAAGTTGATGTTTATGATGCTTGTGTTGGAAATGATGAAGATAATTTAAATGATATTTTTTATAAATCAACACCACTGTCGAGTGGAATGTTAAGAACTGGAGTTAGTGACGATAGAATTATGGAAGTGGTAGATAAATACGATATAATAGGTATAACATCTATCTTTTCACACCAAGAAACCATAGTGTTGAAGACAATAAAACTAATAAAAAAATACTTTCCTGAAAAGTTTGTCATGACTGGTGGTGTAAATGCTCGAGCACGAATGAGAAAGTTTTTAGAAGCAGGTGTAGATATTATTTGTACATCAGAAGCGGAACATACAATAGTAGATATTGTTAGAAAAGTTGAAAAGGGGTCAAAGGATTATAGTAATATACCATTTGTAGCTTTTATGGAAGACGACAGGATTCACAAGACACATACTATAGGAGATATAATTTGGGATTTGGATGAACTACCATTACCAGCTTGGGATTTATTACCAAATGAAAGATATTGGGAAGTCGGTAGACCACACGGTGGACATTTTAAAGAGGGAACAGAATTGAAGTATGCTTCTATGATGACTTCTCTTGGCTGTCCGTTTAATTGTAGTTATTGTCATATAGCAGATGAAGTAAAAGGTTCTATATCAGGAGAAATAGGTAGATTTAGAATAAAGTCAGATGATAGAGTTATAGAGGAATTGAAAATATTAAAAGATGAGATGGGTGTAAAACAGGTATTTGTAGAAGATGATTCTATATTTGGTAAAAAAAGACGGGCTATAAGATTACTTAACAAAGTCATGGATATGGATTTAGAAATATTAGACGTTAATGGAGTAAACGTAGTTCATTTGTTGAAGAAAGGTGAACCAGATGAAGAGGTCATTGAACTATTAAAAGAAACTGGATTTACAGATATTGTATTAGCTTTTGAGTCGGCTAATGATAGAATAATTAGGAAATGGGCTTCAAATAAATGGGATGTTAATAATTCTAATGTGAGGGGTTTGATAGAAAGTTGTAAAAAGTACGGACTTAGAGTTGTTGGTAATTATATGATAGGCTATCCTGATGAAACGAGGAGTGAGATATTGAAAACAATTAAGTTTGCTAAGGAATGTATGGAGTGGGGGTTAGATGCAAGTAATTTCTTTTTAACAATGCCACTACCAGGTACACCAATGTTTGATGAATGTATAGAAAGGGGTTGGTTACCAAAAAATTATAACCCCGATAAAATGCAATGGACTAAAGCGACTATGAAAAATACAGAAGTACCACCAGAAGAATTAGAGGATTTAAGACAAAGAGCTTGGCAAGAAGTTAATTTATCCGAATTTAAAGATAATAGAAAAGATATGGTGGTGAGTTATGGATAGGTATAAATACGGTATTGATTTTGTAATAGTAACTGTAGGGGAAAGAGGAGCTAAGTATACAGAATGGTGTGTACGTAGTATAGAAAAGTATGTAAAAGATGTTGATTACAATGTTTATATAGTAGCCAACTACCAAAAGGATTGGGAAAAAGAAAGAGATATTTTAAAGGATACTTTAGACCACTATAAAAATATAAATTTAGTTAAAGGATATTCTGAAGAATATAGTCTAGAACCATCAGCAGCAGGTGGTTATGAAAATACAGGTCGTCGTATTTATTCTAAATTAGATAACGCCCCAATGTCTTACGGATGTTATTGTCATGCAAAGGGTATGGAATTGGGAATAAAAAGTGGTGATGGAAAATATGTCTGTATTTTAGATAATGATAGTATATTTTTAAATGAATGGTTTCCTATCATACTTGAAAAAGAATATGATGAGAAATACTTTTTTATATCTAATAGGTATGACCCAGGTAATCTTTTTGAAATTAAAACGGATGAGGGAGATTGGTATACAGATCCAATGGGTGGAGTATGTAGACTTCCGTTTTTATTTACTAAGAGAGAAAATTTTGAAGATAATAATCTATATCCAAATACAGAGTATAGGGATACCGCAGGTAATTTAACTTTATTTGTTCAGGAAAATAAAAAAAATATTTATGTTTTGGTGAATTCTTATCAAGACCACTATGAGTGGCAACAGGTAGTAACAAGAGATTTAAAGTTTAATGATCAATTACTTAGACGACCACATCTTAAGGAAAAACATTTAATAGATGTGCCTTGGGGTGAACAAGCTTGGTTGGAGGACGTACCTATTCACTTTCATCACGCTAAAGGTACTATGAGAGATAAAAAAAGTTTTGAAAAATGGGAAACAGAAGTAGAGAAGTATTTAAATGGATAAAGGTATAGATTTCGTAGTTGTAAATTTTTATAGAAGTGAATACGTTTATCTTTTGGTTAGAAGTATTCATAAGTATACTAAAGACCCCTATACCATCTATATTATGAATAATGGTATTAATGAAGGTGAAGATAATAACTATGATGAATTAAAAGCGTTATTTGATGATGACGATAAGGTTGTAGTACTGAAGGGTGTAGAACAGGAACAGGAAATAAAACCAGAAGATACTAATAGTGTTGAATGTAAAATTGGTGGTAGGATGATTTCTATAGCAAGTAAAACAAAGACGGAATCACAACGAAAAGGTATTAGAAGTGGTAACCGAGAATTTGTTTGTTTGTTGGATTACGACGCTATATTTTTAAATGAGTGGGTAGACGATGTATTACCAATGTTAGAAGACTATACTTTTATAGGCGAGCGGTGGGAACCAGCATTGGGTACAGTTAAAGACCAAATATTACTAATTAAAAGAAAAACATTAGAATTGTATAATTTATATCCCAATACAGACTACCAAGATGGTTCAGGCAATTTAACTTACTTTTGTCACAGACAGAAATTATCATTTACTTATTTTGAAAATTCATTTAACAATAGAGATTTAAGAAAATTACACTTGTTAAATATTGGTAATGGAGAACAATGTTTTGTGAATGGTAAACCATTTTATTATCATTATGCTAGAGGAGCTACAAGAGATAAGAGTTTATATCATCAATGGATAACTGCAGCATCGAATTATTTAGGTGGTGATTAAGGATGAATAAAATAAAGTTTTTAGGACATGCAAGTATTTATATTGAAACTCCAAAAGTTAGTATAGTTATAGTCCCTTGGTTTTCAAAATCAGGAGCTTTTTTATATAATTGGTTTCAGTTTCCTGATAGTACAGAAATATTGCCCACATGCTCTTGGTGATTTGTCAAAAGGTACTGTGGTAGATGGTAATTTGATATGTCCTATGCATACTTGGACGTTTTCATTAAAAGATGGTCATTGTATAAACCACGATAGTGAAATTTTTATAGAGGAGATAGTATGAAAATACATCGTGAAGATAAAAAGAATGTGTTATTTTGGATAGCTGTAAATAGTAAAGACCCATTACTTCAAGAAAAACATGGTGGTTTTGAATATTTTAAGTTTTCAAGATATACTTGGGAATGGTGGTGTAAAAAGAATGATGTTATATTTTTTCCATATGAAACTCCAGGTGAAAGTGATACTAATAAACATAAGATTACTTGGCAACGATGGTTTGATGTATTTGACCAGTTAGAAGAAGCTGGAATTAATTATGATAAAATATGTGTTATGGATTCCTGTGCTATGGTTAAATGGGATACACCAAATTTTTTCAATTTTACTTACGCTCAAGTAACAGCCTTCCGTTCATTAGAAAATCTGAGATGGATAGCTGAAGGGGTCGATGGTTATAATAATTTTTTTAATGGGTTTGAATTTGATTTAAAAAAGTATATAAGTTGTGGATTTCAAATATTTGAAGAATCTCACAGAGAATTTTTAAAGGAATTAAAAGAGTTTTACTATGAAAATTATGATGGTATAATGGATTTACAGAATAATAAAGTAAAAAGAGGTACAGACCAACCTGTTTACAATTATATGTTACAGATGAAAAACGTACAGGTGGATAAAAAATTATCACCACCTTATATGATGACACATATGATGAGGTTTGATTGGTTTGGAAGAAATTGGCAGTTGGATGATAACACTCCACATTTTATTAGGTATGGTTATGTATGGTTTTATAGTGGGTTTCCAAACAGAGGAGATAGATATCAATTAATGGAACAGACGTGGAATATGGTAAAGGAAAATTACAAATGAGTGATAAAGTAGTTTATATGATTAATGTAACTCATGATGAAAGAAGTAGGTCTCAAAAATATGAGTGGTCTATTAAGAGTTGGGCTAAGTGGTGTGACAGGAATAGTGTAGAATTATTTGTACACGAAGAACCGACGACAGATTTAAATATTATGCAACCACAATGGTATAAAATATTTGTATTTGAACTTTTAAAAAATAGTGGTTTAGAACCAAACCAAATTTTATATGTGGATTCTGATACAATTGTACATCCCGATGCTCCCAACTTTTTTAATATGATAGAAGCTAAAAAGTTTTGTGCTGTTCCCTGTTATGGTAGTATGGATTGGGTTATGAGGAGTATAGAAGTATATTCTAAAGTAGTGTTTGATGGATTCGATTTCGGTGATTATTGGACTTACTTTAATACGGGTTTTATGATGTTTCAACAGGAACATAAGGATTTGTTTGATAGTATGATAGAGTGGTACGACCATAATCAACAATCTCTAAATATGATTCAACAAAATTATTCTGTTGGAAAGGATCAACCAGTTATTAATTTCTTTATAAAAGTTTTGGAAGTACCTATAAATTTATTACCTTATGAATATAATATGCAAGATATGATGAGATTTGAAGTTATAGGTGATGACTTTTTATTTACAAGATATGGTTGGGTATATCATTTTAATTGTGGAGTTAAACCATCACCAGGTTATTGGTTAGAAAAAACATATAAATATTTTTACGGATGATAGTATCTCATAAACACAAATTCATTTTTATGAAAACCAGAAAGACTGGTGGTACAAGTATACAGTCTGCTTTAGCCCCTATTTGTGGAGAAGATGATATTATTACACCAGACGTGGATGATATGGCGTCAGGAAAAAATGTAGATAAATTTTTTACAGACCACCCACACCCACTTTTAATAGATGTAAAAAATTATTTGTCAGGAGTAGACCCGCGAAATTCGGATAGGAAGGATGTTTGGAGTAAATATTTTAAATTTAGTATAGTTAGAAATCCCTGGGAAATAGTTGTTTCAAGATATAACTGGAATAAAAGAAATGAAGAAGGAAGTATTGAAGATTTTAGAGAATGGTTGAAAACATATTGTAGTGAAGAGGCTGTGTGGGGCCCAGCTCATTATTGTGTAAATGATATACAAGTTGGTTATACTCACATAGGTGTTTTACATAGAATTAGAAGTACGTATGGGGAAATTGGTTTAGATTATATTGCACGGTTTGAAAATATAAAAGAAGATTTTAAATATATCTGTGATAAAATTGGAATAGATAGGATAGAATTACCACACAAAAAGAAAGGTTTTAAACCAACTTGGCATAAACACTACACAGAATATTATGATGACAAATCAGTAGAGTTAGTTAATGAATATTTTTCTGCTGATTTGGATATTTTTAATTATAAATTTAATCCAGAACTTAAAGTACAAAGAATAAAAGAAATAATAAATAAAAAAACGTTTCAAACTAATTTTAGTTTAGGTGGTGATTTTTCTTTGGGTACTAAGATAGATAAGGACGGTGATAATATAAATGGACCTTCGTTAATAAAAGTACCGAGTTGGGTAAAAAATCCAATCGCAAAATATTATTTGTATTTCGGACATCATCAAGGTATTTATATAAGAATGGCTTATTCTGATAATATAGAAGGGCCTTGGACTTTATATAGTAAAGGTACATTACAATTAAGTGATACGAGCTGTGGAAATCATATAGCAAGTCCTGATGTACATATTGATGAAGAAAATAAACGTATAGTTATGTATTATCATGGAGATACTAAAGACGGCCAGAAAACATTTGTTAGTTTTTCAGACGATGGATTAAATTTTAATAGTATTGATAAACCAAAAGGTAAGTTTTATTTTAGAGTTTTTAGGTATAACAATAAATTTTATTCAATAGCTAAAAATGATAATGAAAATGCTGTTGTATATAAATCTGATACGTGGGATGGAGAGTTTGAACCTATTTTTAATTTAATTAATAAGATTAGACATTCAGCTGTATATGTAAAAAATGATGTATTGTATTTATTTTATACTTTAGTGGATGAAGTACGAGAGAAAATATATTTAACGAAAATTAAATTACAGGACGACCATAGTAAATGGGAACCAATATCAGTACAGATGATTATGAAACCAGAGAGAGATTACGAGGGAAATAATTTAACAAAAGTTCCATCTAATTTTGGTTCGGTGTATGAAAAAGTAAATCAATTAAGAGACCCTTGTGTATATGAAGAAGATGATAAATTGTATCTTTTATATTCTACAGCAGGGGAGAGCGGAATAGGATTATCAAGATTATGGTAAAAATAAAATATAGATACATAGTTGGTACTCATATTATGTTTTATGAGATAGAGATGGCTAAAGAACATATACAGAGTATAGTAAATGCTGTTAATGAAGTGGAAAATAAGGAAAATATAACAGTAGATTTATTTTTTAATTTATCGGAATACTTTGAAAGGGTTAACACCAATCAAATTACACATCCTCAATTAAAAGATAAATTTAATGAGTTGGTTAAAATGGTAGAAGAAACAGGAGCTGCTGTTAATCCGACTATTTATGATGACTTTGACCCTATTTCTATGGTTGACTATAGACGGGATTTAAATTATAATGGTTGTAAGAATCATGATTATGTTATTTGGGGCGAAACAGATTGTCTTTTACCTAAAGAGATGTTTACTACATTAGAAAGTATTAAAGAGTACGCCAATTCTCAAGATATTCACAGATATGTCACTACGTTTGCTGTTAGGAAGATGTGGGATGACAGTTGGAAACCTTTGGAACACGTAGATTTTGAGGATGCCCGTTTTTATGAGTTATCTGAACCAGAAGCTTTTACAGAACAGTCGAGTATAAGATATACTATGAGTATAGATGAAATGAATGAGATAAATAGTAGGGCAAAAGATATAGATGTGAGAATAACTCAACAACCTCAGTTTGATGGTTCGGGATTGGTGTTGTCGTGTGATTTAATAAAGAATGGAGTAAATGTACCTCATTGTATTTTTGGTCATCTTGTAGATGATACGAGTATAATGTCCAGTTGTAAACAAATTATGGGAGAAGCTTATATTCAGTTTATCGTGAAGAATATATTAAAGGTACACAATAGAAATAATCCTAAAAAGAGAATGTATGCATTAGAAATGTTGTCTGATGATAAGAGTGAACAAAAAAAGAAGGGAGAATGGTTCTTCAAGATAAAGGAATTAGTACACGCAAATTTAGGTACATTTGGAAAGAGTCAAGCTAGGTTTAATACTTATAAGGATTTTGAAAAAATGATAGGACGAGAAAGATGAAAAGAGCCTTAGTTACAGGTATCAATGGTATGGATGGAAGTCATTTAGCTGACTTTCTATTAAAAAATAATTATGAAGTGTTTGGTATGGAACGTAGGTCTTCTGTTAAAAATAGAACAAATACTAAACACTTGGAAGGTGATATAGAATTTTTAACAGGGGATTTGACAGACCAAAATTCTTTATTTCGGACTTTAAGACAAGTAGACCCACATGAAGTATATAATCTTGGTTCACAGTCTTTTGTAGGAGAGAGTTGGAATACACCCGAACAGACGGGCAACGTTACAGGTTTGGGTGTATTGAGGGTGTTAGAAGCTCTCAGAGAATATGATAAACCTATTAAGTTTTATCAAGCATCATCTTCTGAGATGTTTGGTAGAATGGTAGAAAATCCAGCTAATGAAAATACACCATTTTATCCACGTTCACCATATGGAGTATCTAAATTATATGGTCATTGGATTACAAAAAATTATAGAGAATCTTACGGTATGTTCAACGTGAGTGGTGTTTTATTTAATCATGAATCAGAGAGAAGAGGTATAGAATTTGTAACAAGAAAAATTAGTGATGGTGTAGCAAGAATACACTTAGGATTAGAAGAACATATTACATTGGGAAACTTAGATGCTAAAAGAGATTGGGGTTATGCTCCTGATTATGTGGAATCTATGTGGTTAATGCTACAGCAAAAAGAACCAAATGATTATGTCATTGCTACAGGTGAAACCCACAGTATTAGAGATTTTTTAGATAGAGCGTTTCAACATATTGGTATAATTGATTGGAAAGAGTATGTAAAACAAGATGATAGATATATGAGACCAGCAGAAGTGGATGTTTTACGTGGAGATAGTACTAAAGCAAGAAAGGAAATCGGTTGGAGTCCAAGAACTACATTTGATGGTTTAGTTAGTAAAATGGTTGAATGTGATATGAATTTAGTTTCAAAGGAGATAGTATAATGGGACAAATACAAACAGAGTTTATTCATACATTAGTTTATGATGTACCTGAAATTTTTATTGAAACAGGTACAGCTTTGGGTGGAACACCCCAGAGAATGATTCAAGATGGTACGTTTTCAAAATGGAAGAAAGTATATACAATAGAATTGTCCGCCGATTCTTGTAAGGTCGCTTCTAAAAGATATAAATTATTTGAAGAACATGGAGTGAGTGGTGATTTTGACCCCGATACAGGTGAAGCTGATGAAACTTTTAAGGATAGAGGTGAATATTTTGATGGTAAATTAGTTCTTGTAAACGGTGAATCAGAGATAGTGTTAAGAGATATTCTTATGAATGAGATAGATGATCCTTGTGTATTTTGGTTAGACGCTCATGCTGGTGGTAGAGCTGGATATGCTAAGGGTAGGGTGGATGTACCATTAATGGGTGAACTTGAAGTTATTAAAGAACACGCTCATACAAAGAATATAGAAAATCACGTGGTGTGTATTGACGATGTACATATGTTGGGTCAGAAACAATATGATAAAGAAAAAAACCTTGTCTGTGATTGGTCTGATTTGGCACCAGAGGAAGTAGCAAGAGCATTATCAGGTATAAATAAACAGTTTACAGTTGAATTTATGAATCCATTTGGACAGCCAATGTTAACAGCTTGTAATAAACCTTTTACTATACCATTTTAAGGAGAAGATATGAAATCAAGAAAGAATAATCTTATAATTAGACCCGAGGTGGCATTAAATAATGTTTTGGAAGTTGCAAAGGAAAAATTGGAAGGGATGCTAGACAGAAGAAAATCTTTTGAGGATACTCTTTTTCCCCTTGGACATAAGTTGTCTCCACCTACTGAAATCAATGAACTACAAGAGTCTATTGAGGTTTTAGAGGGCTATTTTAAGGAGAAGATATGAAATCAAGGAAGTGGTTACCGACATTAGGTGAGTTAATAGATAGACTTAGTATACATCAGTTAAAGGAAGTTTTTATACCAGAGAATAAAGAAAACTACGCTGATGAAATGAACGATATGGTTCATGATATCAATTTAATTCTTAATGAAAAAGATGTTAAATTGACAGGTGAAGTATTGAGAGCGGTAGTTGTATTATCACAAATGAATGCCCATATTTGGTATAACGAATCACAAGTACGTAAAGGTGAAAAAGGTTCAGACAATCTTATGTTAACTCACGGTCTAAATGGAATTAGAAATACGGCTATCAACAAGATAATGGAAGTAGTTGGTGGTAGAAAAGATTATAAAGTTGATTGTATAGCATCAGAGTTTAAAGAATGGGATGTGAGCTGGTAATGAAAGTAGTAGTATTTCATCAACCCTTTCCTATGGGGAATCATAGAGTTAACATAGCAATATCAAAAGAACTTACTGATATGGGACACGAGGTTTATTCTTTGGAACAATTGAATGGTAGATATTTAGATGATGAGTATAGACAACAACTGAAAGATTTAGACCCCGATGTTTTATACTTTGAGATGTTAGATGCTGAAACTTTTGAACTGGTTGAAGAGTTTGATTGTAAGAAGGTATTGACTTTTGTATCACCTGGAATTCTTGGTGAATATAACAAGATATTTGATTATCAAGACAAATGGTTTACTCATATCTATACTAATTCACTACAACTATATAATGAATTTCAAAGTAAAAATATTCCATCACAACATTTTGAATGGTTTTTTAGTCAGATTGGTGAAAATGATGTAGAGTTTGTAGATGAATACAATCACGGATGTGTATTTTTGGGTATGGGGTTTAACAGATTAACAAGTGAAGCATATGATTTGGAGAGAAAGTTATTTTTTAGCGGTGGATTTGCTGGAATAGATTTCAAAATATATGGAAACGGTTGGCCGAACTGGCCTGAGTATAAAGGAATATTACCTTCGGAGGATATTGGTAAATTGTATACATCAGCTAGGTCAGGAATAGCTATTATAGCTCCAGCTCAAAGAAATATGGGTATGATAAATAATAGATACTCTGAAATGGGTTATTGTGAGTTACCAATAACTACATACAAATATGATTTGGATTGGTTTGGAGCCGAGAAGTATTTGAACTTTATAGAAAATAAGGAAGAGGCTTATACTACTATAAAAGATATAATTGGTAATCCAAGTAAGTATAAATCAAAATCAGTTGAACTTAAGAAGTTTGTACAGAATAAAACAAATGAATTTTTTGAGAAATTAGAGGAACTTATAGTAGAAGAATGAAAGTAGCTTTCTTTTCAGAAACAGGTAACAATCAAAAATATCCAAGAAACTTTGATAACGCGAGAACAGAAGTTGGTTGGTGTTTGGCATTGGATGCACCGATGTGTAGTTTACATGCTAGACCAAAAGAACAATTTGATTTAGGTATTGTGATTATACCAAAGGAAAATCCAAAGGTTAGTTTGGATTATATCAGAGGTTGTTGTGATAAGGTGGCAGTAATGCAAGAAGGCCCACATTGGTATTTCCAAGATTATGAGATAGATAAACAGTTTCATTATTATAATTGTTTGATGGAAGCTGATTGGGTTTACTGTCATAATGAAAGTGATGTGAATTATTATAAGGGGTTGGGTTGTAGAGATGTTCGAGTATTGAGAAGTTTGATGATACCCGAAGGATTGGATAGTAAAAGTAAAGAGGGTAAAGGAACTATTATTGGTGGTAATTTTGTAAGTTGGTACGGGGGTTTTGATTCATATATTGTAGCAAGTAAATTGGGTTATGAGATAACTGCACCATCAATGGGTAGAAAACAGAAGTTGGAAGATGAGATTGAGGATATAAATTATTTACCATATCTTACTTGGAGAGATTGGATAAGTAATTTAGCTAGTTATCACGTTGGTATACATTTGATGAGAACATACGCTGCTGGAACATTTGCTATGAATTGTGCATTTCACGGAATACCTTGTATTGGTTATAAAGGATTAGATACACAAGAAAATTGTCATCCTTTAACTACTGGAGACATTGGAGATTTGGAACAAGCAGTTTGGAGTGCAGAGAAATTGAAAGACGATAATTTTTATGAATTGTGTAGTGTAACAGCAAAAAGAAGATTTAAACAATATTATACAGAAGAAAGGTGGTTAAAAAATTGGAGCCGTATAAATGAAACCGATTAGTTTTATTCAACCAAGCCGTAGTAACTTAAAGTATCTTAAGTGGTCTTACAATAGTATAAGAAAGAATTTAGGTTATAGACACGAATTATGTTGGGCCGATGATGCTTCTACTGATGGTACGTGGGAGTGGATGGTAGAAACAGCAAAGAAAGATTCAAATATAAAATTATATAGAAATGAAGGTCCTGAAAGATTGGGACATACTATATTGTATGATAAGTTAGTAGAATTAGCTACTTGTGATATAGTTATGATATTTCACGCTGATATGTACGCTCCACCTGGAATTGATGAGGAAATACATAAACATATAGATGAAAATACAGTAGTTAGTTTAACACGAATAGAACCACCATTACATCCTGATGGTCCAGAAAAGATACTTGCGGATTATGGTATAGAACCAGAAGAGTTTGAAGAGTTAGCTTTCTTAAGAAAGTATGATGAATTAAAACAAAACAGAACAACAGAAGGTATATTTGCTCCCTGGGCTATTTACAAGAAAAACTTCGAAGAAATTAATGGTCACGACCCCTTGTATGCTCCACAATCAAAAGAAGATAGTGATATATTTAATAGGTTTGTATTGAATGGGTACAAGTTAGTACAGACGTGGGACGGGTTTGTATATCACATGAGTTGTAGGGGTAGTAGATTTAAGGATGGAGTACCCGATAGAAATGTAGCAGGTCAAACTTTTGTAGAAGGTAGGGAATCTAAAGAGTGGTTGGAACAAAATCAAAGGAGTACACGAAATTTCATCAGGAAGTGGGGTCATATGGTTAAACATGATGAAATGATGAAACCTATAATACCACCAAAGTATAACATAGGATTTAAGGTATATAATTGTCATATAAATTTATTAAGAGAATTAGAGCCGTGGTGTAGTTGTATTTATCTTGAAAGTGGTTCAGATTTTATGATTCAGTATAGAAATGAAGAACAACCAAATACATTGTTTGCCTTGGATGAAAGAGTAAAATTATATGGTGTAGCTAATTTAACTAACTACCATGATATAATAGTTGAGTTTGATTGTAGGTTACTCACTACACAGAACTTTCAAGTATTAGTTAATTTATCAGAGATACTTAAAGAGAGTGGTGAAGTAGGAGAGATGCAACTGGAAATATTTAAATTTAGGATTGGAAGTATGACAGAATACCAAAACGATTTGATAGAAGTGAAGAAATAGTATGACTGCATTCTATATATTATTAGACGGGGATACGGAAAAAGATGTATTATATGAAACTAATCTTTTAGGAGAAGAAAGTTTTGGTAAATTTTATCCTTCAGCTGGTTATACAGCATTTAGTTCAATTATTAATAATCACTCAGAGTATGTTGACAACATTGAAATATTAGATGATAAAAAAAAGAAGTATACTATTGATGAATTTTTAGATATATTAGAAAAATTAATAATAAAAAACACTTGACTTTTATGTTTTTTATGTGTATATTATAGTGTAGGAGAAATACAGTGGCGAATATTGATTGGCGAGACTACGAAGATTTAGAGGAACAAGCATTTGAAAAAATGAGTACTCCCACAAGTAAAAAGAAGAAAAGTTGGAAACAAATCCAAGACGAAACACGTGGTAAGGGAAAAGTAAAAAGTAAGAAAAGGAGAAAAGGATCTCTTGAAAAAAAGAATCGTAAAAACACTAATAGCTAGTCTATTTTTAATAGTTGGGTGTTCAAGCCCCCTATCATCTGAGTCTGAGTCTTATGAGGCAACTTTATCATTTGATATGAGATTAAATGAAGATAGTAATGGTTATTATCATTTGACTATTGATGATGGAAGTTGGCAAACTCTACATAGAGTATCAGGTTCAATAACTAACGAAGGTTTTGGAGTTGAAAATTTTAGAGTAGAGTGGGAAAGTAATCTTTACTGGTATATGGGGGATTCGCTAGGATATTTTATACGAAGAACTATAAATTCTGATGGACAATACGTATCATTAGATACATCCTACGTTATTGGATTTGAAGGACATGAAGTTCCTACTACCAATCAAGTAAGTTATAGTAATGGATATGGTGAAATAAATAATATGATAGCACCAGTTAGGTCAATGAAAGGTGATACTCTTTATCTTACGGCTACTTGGTTCTCAGATACAGCAACTTGGGGGATTGTTTTAGATTAATGTTGTCAATTAAAGGAGAATAACTATGATAGGAGTAATTATAGAATGAAATATAATCTCGTATCTAAGACTACTAATGGTAGGTGATACTGCTACTGTATCTGTTTTTTATTATATAGACAAAGGTACTTTAACATCACAAGATATTGGAATAATTTTAAATTAGTGAAGTTTGAATTAATAGACAAAAGAACAAAAGAAATTATTACTACAAGAGAAATGGGTAGTATAAAGAAATTGAGAATAGCTGAAGTTATATTTGGTATGTTAAAAAAATTGAATAAAAAAAAGTTTAGAGAATTATATGAAGTCAAAGAAACAAAAGAAAAAGACAAAACTTGATTTTGAAGGTCTAACCAATCAAGAAAAGAGCGAACTTAAAGAATTAGCTCAAATTATTTATACTGAAGCTACAAACGTTAAATTAGATTATGAACAGAATCCGAGTGATATGCCAAGTGGTAGTATTGTACAGGTTCACGAAGATAGTTCTATATTAAAGGAGTAAAAAAATGAATGAAATATTATGTATATTGGTAGGTCTTTTTATAGGAGCTCCTATTGGTTGGGCATTAAGTGCTATAACAAATATGAACAGTATAAAAGATTTGGAAAGTGAAATTAATGATTTGAGGTTACAGAGAAAACTTTTAAAAAAAGAAATAATTAGTATCCGTAAACCCAAACCAGAACCAAGAAGGAGAAGAAATGGCTAGTAAAGGTTTTGAACCAAAAGGTAGAGACCCTTATAGACACCAACCCATACCGAAAGGTAAAGTTGAGTGGGCTTGTAAACAAACACTATCTATTATGAGTGCATCAAGATTACTTGGGGTAACTTATAATACTATGAAGAAATACGCTCAGAGATATACTGATGAGAATGGTGTTACTTTATTTGACAAGTACAAAAATCCTACAGGTAAAGGTATAGCAAGAACAGGAAATACAGGATTCAACGCTAAACTAACTGATATATTTGAGGGTAAACATCCCAACTATCCACATTGGAAATTGTCAGAAAGATTGATACTAAATGGTTATCTAAAACAGGAATGTTCTAATTGTGGGTATGAAGATTATAGAGAGAGTGATATGATGGGACCGTATCTTCTTAATTTTCTTGATGGTGATAATAGAAATTATGATATAGATAATTTAACACTCTTGTGTTTCAATTGTTTTTATTTATTAAAGAAACCAGATATGAAATCAATAACAACACCAAGAAGTATAAAATTAATACAGAAGAAACTTACAGAAGTTTTTGATGAAAACTGAAAACTGGATACACGGATGGTTAAAATCTATATGGAAAAAAGCTGTTTGGGAAAATCCGACTATTAAGAAGAAAGAGGAATGGAAAGGACCTGGAAATCCTTTACCCGATGGAACATATTCAGAAGCAGAAGCAGCTGATTATTATATAGGAAACAAAAAGGAGTCTAATATGAGTAGTGAAGTACTTACAGAGTTTGACGATATTATAGAAGTTGTCTTAGAACACGAGGGTGGTTATGTAAATGATCCGAAAGACCCAGGTGGTGAAACAAAATATGGTGTAAGTAAAAGAGCTTATCCAGACGTAGATATTAAAGGTCTGACGATAGAAGGAGCCAAGGAAATTTATAAGAGAGATTACTGGGACAAGAATAAAGTAGATACAGTTCCATCTAAATTAAAACATATTTATTTTGATATGGCCGTTAATATGGGCAAAGGTCGTGCCGTTAGGATATTACAAGAAGCAGCTAATGGTAAGAATAAGAATAAAATAGATGTTGATGGTGGACTTGGACCGGCGACAAGACGGGCATTGGACGGTGTAGAATTAGAAAGAGTAAGAGCATATCGTGTTAAGTATTATGCAAATCTCGTGAAACGTAAACCAGATTTGGAGAAGTTTTATTTCGGTTGGTTTAGAAGGTCTTTGGAAGTATAATTTGTATATATATAATATTTATATACAACTTTAACTAGGAGTATACTCTTGAACGGACAAGACAAAAGAGACTTGAATGTAATATTAGAAAGAATGGAACAAGCTGATAATGACCGAGATTTAATGCACGCAGATATCAAGTTCATTAAAGAAAATATGTTCAATCCACATCAAGGGTTGTGGGCAGAATCGAAACTCAACACTCAATTTAGAGAGAATACTACGAAGTGGAGAACGGTCATGGGAACAGGTTTTATAGGGTTATTTATCAAACATATTTATGATTGGATTTCGTAGTATATGGTTATATGTCGTGTGACTTATGTAAATTAAACATACGTACTAAAGTATATCACGAGAACGACCATTTTATAGTATTAGATTGTATAGGTTGTTCAATACCAATGATTGTATGGAAAGAACATACAATGGATATCCCCGAACCAGATATGTACGTAATGGAAGCGTATTTAAAAGAGGTTGGGGATGTTTTTTTTGGAGAAGGAAATTTTTATATAGACAAAAGGCAACGAACTATTCCAGACCATTTACATTGGCACACAAGACGTAAAAGAGATGAGAGTTAGGTTATATATATGTATATAATTGTACCACGTTAATATATATAATTAAGAGGGTTATTGAAATTGTAATCCTCCGTTGTCAAGAGACAACGAAGGCTTCAACACTACGAAGCCAATAAAGCTTCGAGAGCTAAGTGCTTCGAGAGCTAAGTGCTTCGAGAGCTAAGTGCTTAAAGAGCCTTTA
>Ga0208010_1000012_pt1 | contig 68601 bp, 79 predicted proteins | sample 2_EtaG_FD_184074 | JGI IMG/M metagenome (GOLD analysis project Ga0208010, IMG submission 184074) | Marine viral communities from the Subarctic Pacific Ocean - 2_ETSP_OMZ_AT15125 metaG (SPAdes) (version 2) | ecosystem: Environmental > Aquatic > Marine > Oceanic | place: Pacific Ocean | collected... | reverse complement strand
CAAGGAGCACCCTACGACCCGCCCCCACAGAGGTGTCGGATTTTGTGGCATTACCCTTGGTATCGGGACCGGTCGAACCACCGCTCGCGAGTTCTGTTATTTTGTCGTCAATAAACGGGGGGCTGCCACCAAGTTCTATATCGATGAACAATCGTCACTTTCACAGGCCTGGGAACGGGCAGTAAAATACTGGGGTGCGGTCCACAAAATCAGACCGAGAGACGTTGCTCAAAAGCTGACGCGAGTGCCACATCCCGATCAATTCAAAAGACTTCGCAAACATATGAACGGTCATGAGGGTCAGGATTTTCCGGCAAGTGTCCTACACCACGTTTATGCAGAACAGCGCGGGCAGATGGAGACACAGAAAGCCAGGAAAACCACAAAGGGGAGGCTCGACGAAGAGGAGTTGCTAGCCATGTATGCCAACCTGGAGCGCCAGATCTCTGCATATCGAAGATGAATTGATTTAAATCTGATTGCCCACGGAACGGCCCAAGGCATCTGGCTTGGACGCCAGAAATCGGATCATCGGCTGCCGCCCTTCCATAACACCGACAATGCCGACATCGCCGATGCGGGCACCCACCATGTAGTTTCCAGGACCTAGCCGATTGTAGGGCTCCAGGATCATGGTTCGCCACGCTTCAATATCCAGCAGCACCGACTTTAGCTCAGGTACCAATCTGAGGATGTGGCGGTCTGCAATACCGAGCCACCGGGTGCGCTCAATACCCTCTTCGGTGACCACACCTACTGGGTCCATAGACGCGTATGCTTCGAGCGTGGCATAGACCATATTGTGACGACGACGGAACTCCATGCTCAGCATGCTTGCTTTGATTGCGGATTCGATACCCAATTAAGCGCAGTGAAGTCGCGCTTTAGAGCGTGGAGCCATTCATGTGCAAGTACTGACATCAGGTCTGTTGCCGCCTCATGGAGCCTGACAACCGTGTGCGGCCAAGTAACGGGATTTGACCAACATGCAGCATGGACGCCGGGAAACTCCAATTGCTTCCGTGGCACCACGAATCCCGATGAGCATATGTCAGTATTCATAAATTTGGCCTCGCAATTATACTGTATATACAAACAGTATTTTGTATAGCCAACGACTCAACGTCAAGGTTCTACCGGACATACTGAACCCAGCGAAAATCTGGGAAAGTAACCTCAAAAGTAGGCATGCTGAGATAGGGTTGGTGCCAGGCCTCTCCCTGGCGCGTCACACCACTGGGCAGGTGTCGCGTTTGCCTGGCATCCCTGCCGGCGTTGAGCCCTGATCTTCCTGATCGAATGACTCCAAAAGCAGTATCTGCATTTTGGGTGACCGGAGTAAGTCGATATCACTGCAAAATTCTTGGGAGATTTCCTACACCGCGACATGCTCGGTAATACGCTTTAACATGTCGCTGCATCAAAAGGCTCTGTAGCGCAGGAGAAGTAGGTGAGGCATTTGCAGTATTGGCTACTGGCTCTCACGCTGGTCATTGGATTCGAGCCTGTGACCGCTGGGACGATCAAAAAGACGTCGTCAGGCATTTGTCATCCACCCAAAAGTTCGTACTACGAACGTACGCAGAACTTTAGCGCTTACGCTTCCGTTGATGCATGCTTGGCGAGTGGTGGTCGTTTGCCCAAAGGACTAGCCGATGAGCATTCAATCCAGTCCTCTGAGGGCAACCTCGGGTCTTACGAGCGATCAGCGTTTGGTCACGGCTGGAACGACATAGATGGCGATTGCCAGAACAGTCGAGCAGAAGCATTGATCGCAACCTCCATTACGACTGTACGTTTCGCGACAGACAGGAGTTGTCGAGTTTTTACAGGCCGTTGGATAAGCCCCTTCACCGGAAAGGTAATCCTGAACAGCAACGAAATCGACATTGACCACGTCGTCCCACTTGCATGGGCTTGGGAGCACGGGGCAGCAGAATGGGCGGATTCAAAACGGCAGCAATTTGCGAACAACCCGATGAATCTTCTGCCGGTCGAAGCTAGCCTGAATCGCAGCAAGGGAGCTTTGGGACCTGATCAGTGGTTACCACCAACGGGCCAGTGCGGGTATGTGGCACGTTTCACACGCATCGTAAAGCAGTACGAGCTTCAGCCAACCAAATCGGAGGCTAAGTGGCTCCGTGACTTTCTGAACACCTGTCGTTCATAACCACCCCCGGCCCTGGTGGTGGTGCCCAATGCCTGATCGCCACAATAAGCGAGGTGTTTGATCGCTAGAACGACGTTCTTAAACAAAAGCGAACAATCGAGTCAGGGCTGTCCTCTGGAGCTTCCTGGCAAGCCCCCGATACAGTAGACGCCTGATAGCGTTACACTAAACGCAAATCTACAGGTGTTGGTAATGAGCGGAAAGCGATACTCCGAAGAATTCAAAATCGAGGCGGTCAAGCAAGTCACGGAGCGTGGCTACAGAGTGACTGATGTGTGCCGGAGACTGGGGATTACCTCGGCCAGCCTGCACAAATGGATCAAGCTATACGGCGATGCTGGAAGCCAACACCAACAAATCAGCGAGCAGCAGGAAGAGCTGCGCAAGCTCAGAGCGGAATTGCGCCGGGTCAGCGAGGAGCGCGACATACTAAAAAAGGCCGCAGCGTTCTTTGCCAAGGAGTCCAAGTAAAGTATCGCTTCATCAGGGCTCACCAGAGTGAATTTCGAGTCCGTGTCATGTGCCGAGTTCTAGGCGTCCACTTCAGTGGCTTCTATGCCTGGCTAAATGCACCTGAAAGCCCTCGCACCAAGGCGAACCGCCGCTTGGCGGGACTGATCAAACAGGCCTGGCTCGAAAGTGGTGGCGTGTATGGCTATCGGAACATCACCCTGGATCTCAAGGACCTCGGCGAGAGGTGCAGTAAAAATCGGGTATATCGATTGATGAAGGCCGAAGGTATCCGCGCTCAGCGCGGCTATAAACGCCACAAAGGCTACTACGGCGGGGAACCTGCTCACGTTGCGCCCAATCACCTGGATCGTGATTTTGAGGCTCAGAAGCCGAACGAACGTTGGGTGACTGACATCACCTACATTCGGACCCACGAGGGCTTTTTGTACCTTGCCACCGTTCTGGACCTGTTCTCACGGCAAATTGTGGGCTGGTCCATGAAGCCACGGATGTCGACGGACCTCGTTATGGACGCCTTACTAATGGCTTCCTGGCGGCGCAGACCGAAGCAGGAGGTTCTGATTCATTCAGATCAAGGTTCTCAATACACCAGCCGTGAATGGAGAGATTTCCTGAAGGACCACCGTTTGAAGCCCAGTATGAGCCGTCGCGGAAACTGTCACGACAATGCGGTTGCGGAAAGCTTCTTCTCATTACTCAAAAGTGAGCGAGTGAAGCGGAAAATCTACAAGGATCGGGAAACAGCCCGGAAGGATATCTTCGATTACATCGAGATGTTTTATAACCCGGTTCGCCGTCACGGCAACAACGGTGGCTTGTCGCCGGTGGACTTCGAAAAGCAGTACTTCACAAAGCTGTCAGGTGTCTAAGATATCGGGGGCTTGCCAGCAGATGGAGCCAGCTACCATGCGCTCTACGATTTCCTTAGGGCGACGGCCACCCCAGTAGGTTGCAGCTAGCATGCGATGGACAGTATCCAGTTGCACCTTGGATACCTCATCAGTGATTAAGTAATCATCCTTTTGCCATTCCATCGATGGCTACCTCCTGATTTAAACACGGCTGTCACACGCTTGGCGCACGCATTGTCTCGTTATGCCATGCCCAGTTATCGTATGTCATTCGATATACCCGCACAGGTCGGGAATGGAATCTTCGCAGTGTATAGTTTCCGAATCCCGCCTTCTCCGCGACCCTAACGGAGGCTGTATGCTCAGGTTCGATAATAACAACTACCGACTCGTAGTGTTTTTGGCCAAAAGCATATTGGAGAACTCCTTTAACAGCTTCTGTCGCATATCCTTGCTGCCAGAATCTGTGCGCCAGGCGATAACCCAGGTTGATCTCTTCAACACCGTCAATGTACTCCGGCCCAATGCCACAGAAACCGATAAAATCCCCTGATTCCTTCACGCACAATGCCCATGGCCCAATTCCATGAGATGCATAAGAGTCAAGGCACCAATCAACGAACTTTAGGGTAGCTGCTTCGTCGTAAACTCCACGGACGGAAAACCTCATCACTTCCGGATCACTGAGTATTGTGGTGAGCACCGGAACATCTTGATGGGATAGTTTCCTTACAATCAACCTCTCTGTTTCAAACAGTGGCACCAATCTCTCCTCGTGCATGACGCTGGATGATGCGGAGCCTCTCTCGCGCCGCCTTCTGTGACCTGTTAAACCCCGCCATCAGGAACTACCGAACTTACCCATCGTATTGCAACATTTCTGCAATGAGACCCGATTTTTAACACCCGGCGCCCCTCGAAGGATCACTCTTTCTCTCTGAAGGAGCAATAACGTATCCTTATCTGCGCTGTTCCCAGTGCTGATTGCGCAGCTGCCAGCGAGGGGAAGAGTCTCAAGGCTACGGATCGGTTACTTCCATTCACCCAATTGGCCGCCGTCATCGAGAGTCACGAGCACATTGCCCCATTCCTTTGCTTGTAATGCTATCCTGCACGGCCAGCCCTTGACGGTCCTGCGAGACTGGCTCGGCCACGCGGATCTCCAGAAAACGGAGATTTATACTCGCTGCTGGCCACTGAAACCAACCACTTGATGCGATATATGACGTTCTGATGCCTTTCAACCACGACAAATCCGCCTGGACAGACCCGGATACCGGCACTACCTATGAGCTCGGCGTATTCAAACCATTTACCACCACCTATGAAATCAAGCCCCGCAAGGATGCAGAACCGTTTTCAGTGGAGGTCCTGGTTAGGTTTTCGAATCACTGCTATTCGCGGACTCGGAAGGGCGAGGCTGAGCATCACATTATCGACACGCAGCAGCACCGGAACGGAACGGTAGAGGAACGGGTTTTCTGCGTGGATCGCTGGACGTTCTGCCAGAACCTTCGGGCGGTCATCGATGAGCTTGCGCTGAAACGATGCTTGGAGGGCGGGAGCAAAGATATTTTGTATCGGCAGGAACAGCCAAGCCAGGTGGCCGCCCATGACGGCTGGTATCTCTGCATGAGACTGGAGCACCGAAAAGGCCGGACCCCGCCTTTGTCGTTATCCGTGCGGAGCGTTCACTGGCGAACCAATCGGCCCGCAGATATACGCCGCCATGGTGGCCAAAAATTCCGGGAGATCCTATCGAGGTTCGCCAAGTCCAAAGGACTTTGACCCCCAGAAAAGCAAAAACCCTGCGTAAGCAGGGTTCAGGCTGTATAGGTATCACTGTCGAGCGTCTTGGTTATAACCACCTATGGTGGAAACCAGATACGAATATCTGGTGCCATGGTTGCTACCCACCCTAGTAATGGGACATCGACTATCGCAAACCACGAACACAGTATAAGAGTTTTCGCCTTAATACACAAGAACCCACAATAAACCACAGAAACCACGTTAACTGAACGTCAGCTGGGATGCTAAGCAACGTTAAGTCCAGCTCAGAAGAAACTCCTCGAACGTTATTGCATAACCAGCTGCTACTGCCTCCGATAACCTTTTCAAGCTGAGTGACGCATACTTTTTGCTGTGATCAACCACAACCAGATCGTAACGACTCAAGATTCCTTGTCCGGTTCCGAGCGACAACAGCTCAACACCGAGCCGGCTGTGTAATTCTGAGAGGTTTCGACGATAACTCAAAGGCCTAAAGACCTTGTCCAGCCCGTAGGTGCCTGGTTTGGGCGTGATAACGAAAATAGAAGCCGCACTATTGATTGGCTCTAAGGCCTTAACATTGAGAGAGAATTCTTTGATCTTAACTTCTGGGTTCCATTGCTTTTCTTGCCTTTGTAACTCGTAGCAAAGAACAGCCATGTGATGTGAACCACCTGCGTTGGACCAGTAGAAACGCCGATGCCAATTATCCGTGGTTAATCTGATCCCTTCATGAAGTCGGAGTTCAGGCCAGGCTAGACATGCAGAAACAATATCTTCCCCACTCTTTCCCTGTAGGTCTTTCAAGTCATTAATCAGCTTTCCCAATTCTGCCATCGTGGCACATCCCGCTCGATCTGGCCTATACCGAGCTTTACTCGCAGAACATCCATCCAGAGTGGCCATCGGGAAAGATGCTGTGTACAACCGGTCAGTAACCAATGCCTTCAGGCTTCGATCGATAACAACCCGAACGTTTTCGCTCATCCCCGGCAAATAGCCTGAAAACTCAATATCTCTAAGTCTTTCCAGCTCACATCGGGTATCTTCAAGAATGGTCGGAGTTGGCACCTCAGACGGGTGTAAAAGGGGATGGCCATCGAGCCGCAACTCAATTTCTAACTGTGCCCGCTCGCTTAGCAGATTCCAGATCAGCCATCTAAGGCATTCGTTCACCCAATGAATGGCTCGTGTTGCTAAATGTGTGGAGAACCTAATCATCGAACCGGATCAGTTGAGAGAACTCCTCAGCCGTCCAGTTTCGTGGAATCGGAAACACCGGGCCAGAAGGATGATTTACCACTTGGGCTTTGAGCTTCGCCGGGAGGTTGTTGGGATTCATCCAAATCATAAGTGAACGCCCACCGTCAGGCGCCTCTCCCGTATAGTCGATCAATAACTGATGGGATGTTTTATCACCCTTTCGAAATCTAGCCAGGGCCTTTACATCAAATCTACCCTCAACTTCATAGCTACCTTTAAGCCCTGAAATCGCCTCTATTTCGGACATCAAAGGCTCAACAACTGTGATATAAAATGGATCTTTCCCCCCTTGGGAAACATATTTCCCGTGGGTATCACAAAGCTCGCCAATCGTTTTCATACAAATGTAACTCTTAAGTCTGGAAAAGTGGAAATAGCCGTATCAGAGCACCGATACGGCTATTGAAGCCAGTGTCACCCTCAAGATGGAGGATCAATCAGCTGACCAATTGTGCCCATAGGTAAGTAGAGAGATTGTAGTTCTCCGAATTGCCTTCCCATTGGCAGAAAACCGTACCGCTTAAAAAAGCGGTCACTTTCCTGGGTAAGCGGATCCGTTACAACCGCTATTCCCATGCCACTGTACTGAACAATCCGGTACGCCTCTTCCAGCGCTTCAAGAAGAATCGTTTCACCGAGCCGGCGCTCTGAGCTGTGAAGCCTGCTATCAACACCTAGCCACGCCAGCTTGATCACTGGAATGGGATAGGCAGGATACCGACTACGGGTTTCCTGATCTGGCAGCTCGTCACGCACTACAGTTGCGCTGGTCAAGGTGAAATAACCCAGAACCGGATCCGGCAACACATTGGCGGGTTTATCGTCCACCAACACCCAGGTACGATTAATTTTCTTGTCCATCTGATTGCGTGCTTCGCGCCAAAGGAACTCATTTACCCGTTCCAATCCACAATCAAATGATTTCCTGTCATGGGACTTCTTATCTAATGGTTCTAACCTCAAGGTCACCGTTTTCTATCCTTTTATTACGGCGACGTTTCGCGCTCAGCAAAGCCTCGTTCGGTGCTGGAGCGGCCTCGCAAGCTGCTACAAAAGCATCAAACGACTGACTATTCAGCCGATACACTTCGGCCTCCTCGATCACGCGAGCCGACTTCTCTCGGATTGCTTGAATGACAAACTCCGACAGACTGTGACTCCCGGTCAGAGCTGAAGCGCGCGCCGCCAATTCTTTGATCGCTGGATCAATTCTTAAATCCAGCCGCGCGCTTGTCTTTGACATGCGGTATCCCTCTTTCAATGGGCCGGCCGATCGACCAAACCCTCTGTTTTAGTGTTTTCCGTTTTTGCTGTTTTACGGGCTGACAACTTAACGTGTCAGACGTACGGCAAATAACCGTACATAAACTATCGACCAATTAAAACCGAATGTCAATTGGAGGCTCGACCAAGCTTCACTCAAACCCTATTTCTCAACAGTGTTGCAAAAACAGTTGTTTTCGCAACACTCAGAAAAAACCTATGAAGTCGCGGGAAATTCGCCATCAAATGTTGCGAAACCCTATTGCAAAACATATGATGCAAAAACCATGTGGCTAAAGGTGCACCATGCTCATAGGCTATGCCCGAGTCAGTACAACTGACCAAAATCCAGAACTTCAGATTGATGAGCTTCAAGAGTCAGGGTGTCAGCAGATCTACCAAGACAAGTTCAGCGGATCGACCAGAGATCGTCCAGAACTGATTGCCTGCTTGAAAGCCCTTCGTGAAGGGGACACCCTTATTATTTGGAGACTGGACCGCCTTGCACGATCGCTTCGGGATCTAATCGAGATTGTCGAAGACCTAAAAACCCGCGGTGTCGGGGTTCGATCGCTACATGATCCTATTGATACAACCTCCGCCACGGGCAACCTGGTATTTCAAATTTTTGGAGCGCTTTCAGAATTCGAACGCCGCTTGGTTCAAGAGCGAGTAAAAGCCGGGCTAAAAGCTGCAAGAAAGCGAGGGAGAGTAGGCGGCCGACCACCAAAACTGACAAAAGACCAGGTCAGGCAGGCCCGCATCCTAATTGACGGAGGCGAGAGCCTTTCATCAGTAGCCAAACACTTCGATGTAGACCGCACTACGCTTTATAGACACCTAAAAAGATGACTGCACTCACCTGGCAAACTCCTACCCGCTACTACCGAATTAAAATTCAGAAGGACTTATTCGGGGATCTCGCCGTACTTTGTATCTGGGGTAGCCGGAACAGCAAACACGGTAATTACAAGCTCATTCGTTGTCGCGATGTCTCCGAGGTGAAGGCAACCATTCGTGAAGCATCAAAGCTACGAAAGAGGCATGGTTATAAGTTTGTCTCCAGGTCAACCGTAACCGAAACTGAAGCCGATCCTAGCCACACTACATCCTGACTCCTCCTCACCGGCACTTCGAAAGCACGCCATAACAGGTCTGTAAAAGATCCACCATCGTAAGCACTAATCATCGAATACCACTAACCCGAACCACGTCCAGGCTCAAATTGGCGCCGAACCCAATTCAACCAGTCCACTATTCCAACCTCATCCCCTAATAAGGCAACCCTCAAACGCAGTGCAGATATCTGATAGACACCATAACTAACAAACACAGGTTTCAGGGACCGCAACGGCAAATGGAGTACTTTTGAGTCATCCGATTGAGTGCGTTGAGGCGATTCGTTTAGAACGTGCCTATATCGAGCGATGGTCTGCCGTGATACCCCGGCAACTTTTGCCACTCCCACCATCGTCAATGGCTGGCCATCACGTTTTAACTTTTCGCAAGCCTGCCTGATCGTTCGTTCCGTAACTGTTCGTCGAACCTGGTGCGTCCGTTTTGCGGCCAACCGCTGCTTTTCATCAAGCGGGAGGTCCCCATTGAGAGCCATGACGCCTCGGTGACAGTCGGACCGGCCGGTGTACCTCGTCCAGGTCCATCGTCCCACGCTTTTAACAGTTGCCCTCACCTGGCTTTGTCGAAGGTTCTCCTTGTGCCCTCGCAAACTGAAACAATTCTGCTGATTGGCAAACTGTCGAAGCTTCCGGCAAAACGATTGATAGGAGCCTTTATCGCGCTCTTCCCCCACAATGGAATAGGCAAAAAAACGTAGCTTTTCGAATAAGGTACAGTGGCGAGAATGAGCGACAGAATCTAAATTGGGTTCCTTGCTCCAGTAAGGCTTTACAGTCAGCTCTACGTGTTCTGCAAGTTCAGCAAGGTCATAAACGTGGTCATGGAATTCGGTAGTCTCCCACCACCGATGGCCAGGCGTTTTCGCTACGGGCCCGCTATAAGCCGCATCAGCATCCAGCCGCATTCGGAAGGCATCGTAGACCGCATTCATGAAAGCAATGGGTTTGGCGCGAGCATTCTCTCCAGTCAAAACCGGCTCTATTGCGTAGAACAGATGAGCCTTACCGTTTCGACGATTCCTCACAACCAGGTTCGGAGGGGGCAGATCCTGGTCTTGCCAGATTGTGGCGTTCGCATGATCAAGGTCAAAGATCAGCCATGAAACCACGTTAGCTCGGTTTACCTGGATGTAGGGATGTTTGACCGCGAATTCCCTGGGCCGAACCAACCCAGCGGTTTTGTTGTCCGAACAGCGCGCCAGATATGGCATTTCCTCAATTACACGGGAAAGAGGAGATCGCTGATTTCGATATTGATAGGGGGGCGTGTACGTCCGTGCTGTCCGCTCAGCCATGCATAACCTCCCATTCTTTCAGGAGGTTATCGATACCCCGAGGGACACGACCGGATGTAGACGTATGGTTTCCAGTTGGTAGACCGAGCCGGCGGCACGAGACCCACGAACTGTTAGAGGCGTTGTTATTCTTCTTTGCCACGCTCTGATCCTCGATCCTTCGAGGGGGCGTGGCTCCACTGTAGCGCCATTTTTTGACCCCAAAAGTTGAACACAGGGGTGGGTCGCGCTACACTTACAACTGTTGAGGAGTTGTGTGTGCGTAGCGCCCACCTTCTACGGCACTCAAGTTGCAGCTTGGTGCCAAATATTTCGAAAAAAGGCCCGTTTACCAGACGGGCCTTTTTTTATGCCGATTAATTACAGCATGGCGAACTCCGCTTGAATTTGTTCGGGAACCATCCGCCGAATGCCTGTGACGTTGGCACTCTTGCGGGCTTTCCATAGGTCGTATTCGAGTTGCAGGCTCAACCAGTGATCGGCCGGGTATCCAAAGGCCGCCTCAAGCTTCAAAGCCAGCTCTACCGTAACGTCCAGCTCGCCATCGATGATGCGATACAGTGTCGTTCGAGCGATCTGAAGGTTCTCAGCAGTCGGTTTTTTAGGCAGCTGGAATCGCTTTAATTCCCGCTCTAAAAACTTACCTGGATGTTCTGGCTTAAATTTTTTCATGGCTGAACCCCTACGACTGACTATCGCAGTGTAGCGGCACAGGCAACACTGCGCAAGAACGTCGCCGAGTCCGCTACACTTGATCAACTAGCGCATTGATTCAATTCTGGAATCTGATTACAGGAAAGTCTCTCGTACGCCCATTCACGAACCACTTCTACTGGTAGGTTTCCGCCATTTTCGGGCATTGAGGATAGGATCTCAGCAACAAACGCCGGATACAGAAGCTTCGCACAATGCGAACACTGACCCTGTGCCATAGGCCATTCGCTACCAGGGAACAGATGCTGAAGCATATTCACTGCAAGGGAGGATAGTAGGTCTTCATCATTGGCGCACCGATCCCAGGCCAATGAAGCCTCCAACCACACGAGCTGCGGGAAATTTGTCTTCAACCGTCCATTCTGGCGAACACAAACAAACTCTGAACCCTGAAATACTGCGGTATCCATACCCCAAATTCCTATATAAGATTATATAGGTGCTAGTTTAAGTCCGGGTAAAATAAGCGTCTGTAGGAAAAATAAGACAAATGTAAAAATTACAATACATGCCACTCATCCTGGTGCCTCATCGCCAAGAAGACGCTTTCTTGCCGGGTTTCGACCTCAAGCTTCTCGCAGATCCGACTGACATAGGAGTGCACCGTTTGTGGACTAATCTCTAGTTTTGAGGCTATGTCGACCGATTTCAGGCCGTCGCACAACCCTCGCAAAACCTCCCGCTCCCGCTCCGATAGGCGATCAAAGACAGTGTTTGGCTGACCGTCCTCAGTTGGCCGGACCATCAACCCGCTTCCCCGACCTTGTACTATCTCTCGAACTCGTTCTGTTATTCCATCAAGCGATTGGTTTAGGTCAATGAAGGTATGAACGCCACGAGCCAGAAGAACCTGCGGCCGAGGATGGGAGCCCAGCACCACAATTCGAGTGCCTGGATAACGTTGACGTAGTGGCTCCAGGTTCCTGAATGCGACCCGACTCAATTGTTCTACTTCTATAATGATAATCTTGGGTTTCAGCTTCATCTGATCGGATCCCAGCACTGTCAGCTGAGTCTCCACCTCCAGATCAGGCAGTTGGTTTTGTAAACCAAGCTCTAACATATCCAAGATTAACCGGTGCTGGTGTATCACCAGAATATCGGTATCCATACCGCACTCCTTACTACCCACTACGTTGGGAATGTCACAGAGCCCATAAGGCGATCCTCCCTTGGATCCACCGTCAGGCTCCACCCAACCCTTTCCATTTCCGCCAACGCCAAAAGCAAGAGTGCATTCCGGAAAAGTGTTTCCTGATCCCTGGCAGATAGAGGGTCTAAATACGAATCTCCAAATGCGCCGCATGCATCAAAGTTTACAGTCAGCCGGCCTTCCTCTTTCGTAACATCGAATGACGGGCCAGGCGGGCCACTGCACCGAGTTATGAGCTCCATGGAGCGGACCAGTGGAATGCTGTCTGTGTGGCGAGCATTCGAGTGGCGGGGCTCCTCAGCGCAAATCAATTGGCAAGCTCGCAGAAAATCCAAGGCAATGCGGTCATCATCGGATTCCGACAGCAACCCAACGTCTGTCCAGTGGGATGTGTGCGTGGATGCAACCTTGGTAACCACATCGAGGTACTTGTCAGCAACGGTCTCCGGAAGCTCCAAGACATTACAAATTGACCGGATATCTCCAATACGTCGTCCGCGAGTCTTTTCCTCCCAGGCTTTGATATGCGCTTGAGTGCGAGTGTTTTCCAATTCCTTCTGAAGTTGCTTTGCCCGCGCCTCTTCGACCATTTTTACGATCAAGTCGGGCTTCCATGGCTTCTCAATGTAACCATAAACACCCGCTTCGTTTACGCATCGCCGCAGGGGCTCAACGTCTGCGAAGGCCGTTGTAATCAATAATTGGATGTCCGGAAATCGTTGACGAATCGCTACTAAAACCGAATCCCCGGGCATTTTCGGCATTCGCTGGTCTGAAATAAGGACATCAATTACAAGACCGTCAGCAAGCGCGGCCAAGGCGTCCTCACCACTGATAAACGTATAAACCTCGAACTGTTCACCGAACTCCCACTGAAACATTTTCAGCGCCTGAGTTTCATCGTCGATCAGTCCAACTCGAGTTGGCGTCATTGGCTTTCTTGCTCCAGCGACAATATGGCCTGCTTGGCCCTGGCAGTCCAAAGCTGACTTCGCAGCCGCTCCACTTCGATGTAAATCGCGTCAATATCACAGATTACGTCCACGCCGAGGCGATTTAGGCCAACCCGGATATGCTGGGCAGTTGGCGAAGACATCGCCAATAGTGAGACCGCACCTGTAACCCTTTCCAGGTGAGTGCGCTCCAGCCAGTCAAGCGGCGGATCGACCAAGACTAAAAGATCGTAAGCCGGCAGGCGCGTCTCCGCGAAGGAGATGTGAATAACATCGCCGAGTCCGGAGAGCTCCGGAGCAGGGAATTTTCCATCAGGCCCCGCAAACACAATGCGGGTTTTCCAGTCGGTCATGCTAATCCTTGCAAGAATAAGGTGGCTTCAGTGCCAAATACTTCGAGCGCTTTTAAGTGTGCATTAACGCGATATGTGAAAAGGTGATCCGCGTCCAAAAAACCGGCCCTTGAGCACGACCTTGGCTATCTACAAGCGGTAGTATGGCCAACTAGGATCGTTTAGTGAAAGGAATCCCGGTCATGAATCATGCGTTTGCCAATCATGGCATCCCGCGAACAGTGAATGTAGATGGATTAACCTGCCTGGCGTTCAACGAGCAAGCACCAGGCACGCCGGTCGTATTGATTCATGGTCTGCTCTGTTCAATCTACTTCTGGTATCCCAAGCATCTTAGTGTTTTTGGAGACCGTCCGGTTTACTCCATTGCGCTACCGGGACACTATCCCGCACCAGCCTTGAAATCGGGAGAACAGATTACTCCAGGTCGACTGGTGGAGGCAGTGTTCTCCCAGATCGAAGCTCTCATTGGTCAACGTAGGTGCGTTCTGGTGGGGCATTCTACCGGAGCTCATGCGGCTTTGCTGGCAGCGGCAGCCCGCCCTGAAAAAGTAGAGGGTGTCGTTTCTATCGGCGGATCTTTGTCGGGAAAAGAAGAAGGAGGGATCTACGCAGCGTTCCAACGGCTGGCTAAATTTGGTCTCCCAGGGCGCTCATTGATTGCTCTCGGCCTGAAAGTTAATGCGGTCTCTTTGGGAGTCCATAAGATCTTCATGCGGGATGTTGTCGCTGAGCCAGATCGGTTTTTCGAGGATACCGATGCCAACCACTACGTTAGCTACTATTTCCCCGCGTTGAAGGCTATATCCGGTCTTTCGATGGCAAGTTACTTCCGCGACTTGGCAAGTCTTGACCTGAGACCCTATATGCCAAAGGTTACAGCTCCAGTGCTTGTTATGTCGGGCAACCAGGACCCCTACGTTCCTATCCCCAATACTGAAGCCCTCCATGCGGCCCTCACCAATAGCAAAATGACTCTGATCGACAGATCAGGCCACTTGCCAATGTTTGAGAACTGGCCTCTGTATCACGCAGCCATGACGTCTTTTATGGATCGAGTATCGAGCAAGGCCGATGTTGAAGAAACTGCACGCTAAGCTCGGACGATTCAGTCCGGCCTTTCGAGATCTTGGACATCTGGATGAATATCGCGCAGGCTTTCGTGAAAAAAACTGGGCAGATCGGGCGTATCTGAACCAGATCGGATGCCTAGTGAGCATTGTCATCGTGACACTGGGCATCCCGCTCGACTACATTGTTTACCCTGATCATTTCGCGCAATTTACAGCCCTCCGGCTTTTCGAGGTCGGGTTCCTCGCTTTAATGTTCGGCCTAACAACCCTCCCCTCGATGCGCCCTCACCTCTTCAGGATTACTGCCATCTTTACTGGATCAGTCATCGCCACGGTGTGCGTGATTATCTATGTCACTGAGGGAGCCGTTTCACCCTACTATGCGGGTATCAACCTGGTGATGATCGGTATTGGTTTCATCATGGGTCTGACCTTTCGAGAGGCGGTTTTTTACACCACGTTTTCGGTGATGGCCTACCTATTCGTCAGCGTTTTGGCGGGCATTCCCGACGATGCTTGGCGGATTGTTATAAACAACGGTTACTTCATTTTCCTCACCGGCGTGATTGCGATTCTTGCAGCCTACTTTTCTTATCGGGTTCGTTTCTATTCCTACGCACAAGAAATGCAGCTACAGAAATCCAACGAAGCGCTCCAGGAAATGGACCGCAGAAAATCAGAGTTTATTGCTAACGTTTCCCATGAATTGCGAACACCCGTGGCCGTCATTGTAGGCCCGGCCAAACACCTTTTGCAGCAGCAGGCGAACCTACTCCCCGCACCCGCAAGGAAAGTCTTGGAACAAATCGTTCGCAATGGAGGGCGGCTGACCAAGCTGGTCAATGACCTACTCGAACTAATGGTGTTAGAAAATACCTCCCAAACAACCGTAAGCTACACCCGCCTCGATCTAGCTGAGGTTCTCAAGGTTTGTACCGATCAGCTTGCACCGCTTTTTGGCCGCGACAACCACCGTCAATTATCGACCAGTTGGCCCTCATATCCTGTCTGGGTGGAAGGCAACGAAAGTCAGTTAGAACGAGTTTGCTTCAACCTGATCCAGAACGCCTACAAATTTACCGACCCTGACGATGGCCGAATAAACGTTGAACTCTTCGTAGAGAATGACCAGGCCGTCCTGAGAGTTGAGGATAATGGCGTAGGAATTGGCACTGAGCACCACGAGATTATTTTCCAGCGATATCGGCAGGCCGACGGTTCAACTTCCAGACAGTCCCAAGGCACAGGCATAGGGCTTGCCCTGGTAAAGGAAATTGTAGAGGCCCACTTGGGCACCGTTTCCGTGCTTAGCCAGCCTGGCGACGGCGCCACATTTACTCTTCGGCTTCCCTTGACAGAAAATCAAGCCGGCGCCCCTGCCCAACAGCCAACGGATAATAAGGACCTTCGTAGGGAGGCCGAAAGCGATTACCTGCTCAATTTTGATACATACTCGGCTCCAGAAACCACCGGTAAAGCCTATCGATCACCGGGAAAACCGTTGATCATTCTTGTAGAGGATGAGCCCGACATTGCTTCGATGATGCTGGATGCGCTGAAAGCCGACTATGACCTGGTGTGGCTGAACGAAGGGTCTACAGCCGATAAACACATAGCATCCCATCTTCCGCACGCCATCCTCCTCGACCACATGCTCCCGGGGAAAGATGGCTTGGAAGTCGCTCGAAAGCTTAAGCAGGACCCAGCGACATCTACAATTCCAATTCTATTGATTACCGCTAATGCCAGGGACACGCTCAAGCAGGATGCCTTAGATCTGGGCATTGACGAATTTATTGCCAAGCCTTTCAGCTGGGTAGAGCTCAAAGCCCGCGTGAGTAATCTGGTACGGCGGTCTGATCTGGAAAAAGCCCTTAGCGAACGAAACCAGGAACTGAGCCGCGCAATGGATGATCTACGCCGATCAGAAGCGCAACTGATTCAATCCGAGAGGTGGCGATCGATATCGCATTTATCAGGAGCTCTGATCCACGAGATTGGCAACCCCCTCAATGTGGCTTTAAGCGCCGTGAGGATTGCGAGTAAACACAAAAATCTAGATATCCGGAACGAAGCTTTGGAAGAGGCTCAAATCGGCCTCGAACGAATCGGCAATCTTGTTGGGGATCTCAAAGACTTCTTGACCCCTGAGAATACGCCTGTCGTGGAGTCAGTGCCGCTGCATCGTGCCGTCGCCCAAGCGAAAACCCTCCATGCTGAGCGCCTAGCCAAGATAACAATCACAGAAGAAGGGCTGCATGACACGTTGGTCTTTGGAAACAAGAATGCCCTGATCCAAACCATCGGCAATCTGATAGGGAATTCCCTCGACGCTTTTGATCGCTTCAAATCACAAAATCCTCAGATCAGCATTATCGCCAGTCGAGATACCGGCCCGGGAGGCCCGGTGAGCCGCCTTCAGATTTTGGACAATGGACCTGGACTACCCGGCCACTTAATACCAACGCTCTTTGAGCCGTTCAACCCAGGCCCCGATAGCTCGGGGCTCGGTATTGGCTTGTCTATTTGCCAAACTATGGTTACGCAAATGGGAGGTCAGATCCGTTTGGTTCCAAGCCATAAGGGTGCCGCATTCGAAATAACGCTATCAGCAGCTCCGGATCAGCTCTTAACGACCAACCCTGCGTCCACAAAGGATAAGCAGGCAACGTCATAAGTGGTCCGATTTTGGGCGCAGCGCCATTTTTAACCAATCTTGACGTATCGCCAGCTTTTTAGTCCCAGCTTCTTTGCCACTTGCTTCGCGTGAGGTTTATCTACACAGGTTGGAATAACAGACAAATCTAATACATCCACAACCTCAAACGCACCAGGTTCAATCTTGCTGCTATCGTACTTGTACCACCTGACCCTATCCTCAGTAGTGGCAAAAACATAATACCCTGACATTGCTTATACCCTTAGAAACGATCAGCCGGGATGATAAGGCTTTCATTGTTGTTCGTGGGTTTATTGACATCGGTCGATACCGGGAACCAAGTCAGCTGGTCAATAGGCCGTCTCCGTACAAGGGCCTTTATGCTGTTGCGGTCCTGAATCTCAGGACTGATCCAGCTTTGGATGGTCTGGGCATCCAGTATCACCGGCTGCCGGTGGTGGACCTCATCGAATTCCCTGGCGGCCGGCTCTGTAATAATTGCGCAACAGGTGCTTACCCCCTGCCCTGTAGGCGTCCAGATGCCTGCAAAGAAAAGTAGAGGGTCCGACACGTCCTCTCTGGGCGTAACATAAAAAGGCTGTTTCCCAGAGGCAGTTTTTTGCCATTCATACCAGCCATTGGCCGGGATCAAACATCGGCGGTTAAGAAAGGAATGGGAGAAGTAACGCGAACTGGCCACGGTTTCAGCACGAGCGTTAATACTTAAAGGCGCATCCTCTCCAGCGCTCTTCGGCCTGAACCCCCAATATGACCGGTCAAAAATCAACCCTTCACCATCATCGCCACCACTGCCCATACGAATGACTGCAATCTGCTGCCCGGGGGTCACATTGTAGTTGGCGAGCGTGTCTCCCACCGAAACCTGTACCCCAAAATAGTCTCTGGCGATGACGCTCAGAGGAGTATGAATGACGAATCGTCCGCACATAACTGAAACTTAGAACTCGTGGCTGTATTTGGGGTCAGTTCACGAAACGGAAAAAATTGTACGCTAAGCCTTTGGCATCAATGATATCGACACCATTTTTTCCACAATTCATAAAGTTGCGCAGTAATTAGTCGACGACTGGCCCTTGCTAAATAATTTTCATTTCAGCATGAGTTGTGCTTTAAAAATTCAATTCTGCAACTACACTCATTGGGCGAACAGAGCGAGAAATCCGCCGTTAATTCCAATAGCGGGTACGCGAATGAATATCAGCTCTTAGGGGAATATTATGTTAAATTGTCTATTCACCGCTGAAGAACTAACCCCCCAATAACCCCTGCGCAAAATGCCCAGTAGCAAACGCCAGCCCCGCTGCGGCCGTACCCATGATCAAAGTCCGGAGTCCTGATCGCATTGCTGGTAAGCCATAGACGATACTTTTAAGCATTCCGATACCCAAGAAGACGACGCCTGCCAAACCAAGACTCGTCAGGAACTGAATCTGACTCTCCATACCCGGGATGGCATAAGGCAGTAAAGGTAAAGCACCAACCGACAAAAATGCGGCGAAGGTAGTCAACGCGGCTCGGCGTGGGCTGAGTCCGGCACCCGAGAGTCCGTACTCTTCTCGCAACATGGTTGCTACCCACACATCGGGATTACGACTGATAGCCTCCACTACTTGCTCCAGCAATTCGCCGTCGAATCCCTTCGCCTGAAACAGCTGGCGAATTTCCTCACGTTCACCTTCTGGCACAGCACGGATATGTTCACGTTCTGTGCGTTCAGCAAATTTGATCTGATTCAACTGCGCCTGGCCCGCTTCGTAATTACTTACCGCCATGCTGAAGCCGTCTGCAATCAGGTTTGCAAAGCCGAGTACCAACGCAACCTGTGGCGAGAAACCTGCGCCGAACGCACCCGATACAACCGCAAACGTTGTAACGCAGCCATCGATGCCGCCAAGCACAGCATCTGGTAGCGTCGAGGCCTTAACGGGACCAGCAAGCCGTGCACGAACGGCATTAGGCTGGTGCTCGCTGAGCAGTCTTTCATTTTCTGTGGATGGCATCTTTCAGCTTCCTGTTCAGGACGCGATTTGGTGCTTTGGGATTATAGGCTCAGTTCGACCTTGTCACTTTATCTGTCAATATACATCTTCAAGATAACGTCCCTGGCCTCTCAGAGTTTCAATATCGATGTGCAAGGGTTTGAGAATGTCTTCTATAACCTGCCGCACAGCCGCCGCCATATCCCGGCCACCACAGACCAGTATCTGCGCACCGGTGTTAACCATCTGTCGCACGGCTAATTCATCCTGTTTGAGCTTATCCTGCACGTAGGCGCGCTCGTCTGTTCTTGAGAAGGCTGTGTTCAGCCCGCTCAGTCGATGATCCTCAAGATAGCGCCCAAGCTCAGGTTGGTAGAGAAAATCTGACCTGGCATCGCGACCGCCCCAGTACAGATACATAGGGTTGCAACTGGTATTGTTTCTGATGAAACCGGTTAACGGACCAATGCCGGCACCTGCACCGATTAGGATAACTGGCTGGCTACCTGTAGCTGGCCGAAAGCCTGGATTGGGGCGGATGAAGCCATCGATACAATCACCCGGCTTGAGGTCATGCAAATAACCGGAGCAAAGACCGCCGGCCTGCTTACGGACGCATATCTCAACAATTTCGTCATTTGCCGAGGACGCGAGCGAGTAGAACCGCGGGGGTTGACCGTGTGGGGGAATAACCCCCAAAAGGTCTCCCGCCTCGAACGGTGGCAGCGCTTTAAATCTTCTTGGAGAAGCCGTTAGCCATCCGCCCTGCTCCGCCGGTTTGAACCGGAAGATACTGGTGGGCGCCTGAACCGCAATCCCGTAATCCGCCCTTTCTACCAGTTCCAGTTTGACCGTTGCTGGCTGCAATGCACAGTAGTTCAAGAAAAGCGGAGTACCGATAACCTCACCAACCCGGTTTCCCCACTCACTGAATTGCGAGGCAGAACACCGATCAATCAGTTCAATGGCGTGCAAACGGCTGACGCCTTTACCGGCGAGCGCAGCATCCACCGACAAGGCAAACTGACAGAAGTTCGGAAACTGCCGGTCACCAAAACCCAGTACCGTGTATCGCAGGTTCTTCTCAGCCCGGAATTCTTTGAGCCTGGCCATAAACTGCCGGGCCGATGCGGGTGCATCACCATCGCCGTATGTCGAAGTCAGCACGAACAGCCTGGAAGCCTGCGGATACTGCTTAGCCAGGGCATTCATCTCGCTGCAATGCACGCGGAAACCGGCCTTATTCAGGCTGCTATGGAGTTCCTGGGCAAATCCCCAGGTGGCATTACCTTCGGAGCCGACCAGAATAATTGTATCCGCCTGAGCGGCATCGGCGTTGTCAGGAAGCTGCCCTGAAGACCGGCGACGCTGCCACCAGATGGTTGCACCTGTTATCGAGAGAGCTGGCACAGTCAGTGCCGCAGCGCCAAGAATCAGGCCAAGCCACCATAGGCCTTCACCGGTGTGCAAACGTACAATCCAGTCCTGCAATACGCCGCTGTCAGAGCGCGGCTGGAACTGCAGCAACTCGCCCGTAGCCTGGTCCACGAATCCGGAGCCGCCGGCGGTTGACAGCGAATAGACGTCCTGCGGATCACCGGGATAGGGAAACACCAGTTCCCGGAGTTCGCCAAGATCGAAATTGCCTAGCGCTTTTAAGGTGCCCACAGGCGATGGTTGCCCGCCCGAGACCTCAGCCGGAAACCCTGGCCCTGTGTCAGGCGCTTCCGGCAGCAAACCAAAGCGCTGTGCCGACATATAGCTACCGGTCAGTGCGGATAACAGTAGGCCGAGCACGGCAAACCGGGCCAGCTCGGCATGGATTCGTTTCCCGCCTGAGCCGGAAAGCGGTCTTAATATATTCTTCCAACCCCCGGTACGCCGGGCTATCAAAAATATTCCCGAAAGACACAGAAGCACCATCAAAACAGCCAATACGCCGGCCAGCGCTCTACCGGCATCATCCAGCATAAACGCACGATGCAGATCCTTGATCCAGCCAAAGAATGCGGAAGGTTCGTAGGGCGTGCCCTCACCTGTTACCGGATTCACCAGATCCGCACCGGCCTGGCCGTCACGGCTGTAATAGACAATGACCTTGCCAGAAGGCTCTCGCACGATCTGCTCAGTCCCGGGATAGTGAGCAACGACCCGGTCTGCCAGCTCGGCAATACTGACTTCACCGGAAGCCGGAATGACCGCTGACACTCTATCCAGCGTCGGAGCCAAAGCCAACACAGCTCCCGTGACCGAGAGAACGATCAGGAACACGCCTGCAAGCAAACCCGGTAAACTGTGGAACTTGCGCAACATAATAGCCGATGCTCCTGGTGAATTATTGAAGCTCGTAGGTCAGAGCGCGCACGTAACCACGTCCTGAAACCGGCTTTCCGGACCCTTCGGTGGTCAGGGGGGCTATCACATCGGCTCTGATATCGCGCATATCTTCAACAGCAGAGTCGACTCGAACCTCATAGCCGTTGTCGATCAGCGAATCATCGAGGTTCAGAGTCACTTTCAGCGTGCGGCCACTGGTAACACTGGCGCCAGTCAAGCCGTCATACTCTGCAGGATCAAGCCCACTGCCCCGGGCCCAGCCTCCCAGGTGTTTGTAGTATTTAGATTTCTTCCCGGAAACCCAAAGGGTACCCTGATACTCTCCGGCGGCATCGGTAAGATACAGCGCCAGATAGGCTCCATCGCCGCCGTAATTCTGTAGTTCCGTAGTGAAGGTCACGTCACGGGCCTGGGCGAATACCGGTAAAGCCAAGGCGGCGAAAAGGCTGCAAGTGAGAACAAACGTTTTCATAAATGGTCTCCAAAAACCTGATGAACGTTAAAGGAACAGGGCAAATTCGCTCAGTTACTCAACGGTAACCGTGGGACGCCCCTTGACGATGCCGTTGCGTGGCGCCTGACTTTTGGGATTGTCCTGTCCATTTTTCCTGTTGCCGCGGTCCCTCTCCTCATCGTCACTGTCTTCACGCTCCCATTTCATCATGGTCAATGAAGCGGGCGCGAAAGAGGCTTCTGCCCTGACCCCATCGGCATCGAGGCCCCGGACTTCATAACAACCGTCGTCAACCTTTATTCGGTGAACTGTCCAGCCTTCGGCTTCCAGCTTTTCACGCAGATTTTCACGGGGCTGCCAACTCGCCACCGGATCATCGCAGTCGTCATCGGCCAGTGCGGTGCCGCTCAGAAGTAACAAAGACAGGCTCAGAATAATGGGTTTGGTCTTCATGGTGTCTCTCCTGCTGGTTGTGTTAAATCCACTCTAAGGCGCTAACCTGACAACGACCTGAACAAACGAGGCCATTTCAGCGGAACTGAAAAGCTTCTTTATGGAAGCGAGTCAGGCGGAAGGGTGCTGCCCGCAAGCCGTTTCTAATGGCTTCCCCCAGCCCTGCCGGGCCGCAGAACCAGACCTCTGCGCCTGCTGCCGAGCGTCCGTTGGTAGACAACGTCTCGGCAGACAACCCCTGCCCCTTGCTGCTGTCATGAATCTCGAGGTGTATCCCGGGAAAGCCATCGCAAAGCGCCCGAAGTCGATCCACCATGGGATCCTGGCCGGCGTTGCGCGTGCAGTAATGCAGATCGGCTTCAGGCACGGTGGCGTCGGTGGCGCTGCTTAGAGCTTCGAGCCAGGCCAGAAACGGCGTGATCCCGATGCCACCGGCTATCCAGATCTGGTGGGATTTGCGGTTGCGGCGATCGAAGTTAAAACAGCCGTAAGGGCCTTCTATATTTACGGTTTGCCCCACGCTGATTTTCTGGCTCAGATTGCGGGTAAAGTCTCCGAGGGATTTGATGAGGAAGGTAACAGTGCCATTTTCCCGATCCGCACTGGCGATGGTGAACGGGTGCGCACCCTCAATCCGGTCGAAGGTCACAAAGGCGAATTGCCCCGCACGGTGACCGGGCCATGCCGGCCCCATGTGGCAGGTAACTTCGGTGACGTTCCGGTCTGGTGTTTTGATCGCGGTGACCATGCCGCGAACCTGGCGACGACGACCAACTCTGCCGGTCAGAGATAGCCCGCTGGCGATGCTCCCGCCAAAGAGCAAAATGGCCATCAGTAGTCCGATTGGCTGCTGCCACCATTGCAGCGGAGTCAGCCACGCCGCGTGGAAAGCGAGCAACAGATAAAGCACCGGCATGCCGCGATGCAAATAACGCCAGTATTTGTAGGGAAACTTGCGCCACAAAGTGATCAACAGCATGGCGAACAGCAGATAGACGGCCAACTCCCCTACCTCTTCCGCAGCATCGCGCATGGTGTCGATGAACCCGGAATAATCCTGATCGTGCAGCCTGCCGGCCTTTCCGAAAATCGACTCTATAACATCGTCACCCATTTCAATCAGCCAATGAGCTGCCGCGAATACCACTGCCAGAATGCCCGCCCATTTGTGGGTGCGATAGATCTGATCCAACCCGCCCAGCGGTCTCTCCAACCAGGCTGGGCGCAGTGCCAGCATCATGGTCAGTGACATCAGAGCAATGGATAACAGCCCACTGAGCAGCAGGCTCTGGTCATAGACTGCCCAGGGAGAACCGGCCCCAGGACCTGCAAAGAGGTTCCAGGCCCATAGGCCCAAAACCAACACAACGAAAGGAAAAATCATCCGCATCATCACATCTCCTGCGATCGGTACCTGGAATATTCCCCCGAAGGCTAGCGCCCAAACCTGACAGCCAGCTGAAGGTCGGTGAAGAGAGATCGAAGCGTTATTGACCATTCAGGCTGTTGTCAGGTTCGAGCTGTAGTATCTTGATTTCAGGGCTGGGTCAGAGGTGAACAATGCGGGTTCTTTTGGTGGAGGATACGGCGGGATTGGGCGAGGCGGTCCGGGATCAGATTGCGGACGACGGCCACGCCGTGGACTGGGTGCAAACTCTGCGCTTTGCTGAGGCGAGTATCAGGACCACAGCCTACGACCTGATTCTGCTGGACCTGATGCTGCCCGACGGCCATGGCTTCGGCTTTTTGCGAACGATCCGGGCTACCGGAATAACAACACCGGTGATCATTCTGACCGCCAGGGATCAGGTGTCTGACCGGATTGAAGGATTGAATGCCGGTGCTGACGACTACCTGGTCAAACCCTTTGATCTTTCGGAGTTGTCGGCCCGCGTGGCCGCGGTGGCTCGCCGATATCGCGGCAATCCAAGCCCGATCATACAAGTGGGCGAGCTGATGATTGATCTTGGCGATCACCGCATCAGTCGCAACGGCCTGCCGGTAGAACTTACGGCACGGGAGTGGGCATTGTTTGAGGGCTTTATCCAGCGACCCGGAATGCTGTTATCGCGATCGCAACTGGAGGATCGTCTATACGCTTTCGGGGCCGAAATCGAAAGTAACACCATCGAAGTTTATGTCAGCCGTCTGCGTAAAAAGCTGGGGCGGGACGCTATCGTAACCGTCAGGGGAATGGGCTATCGCCTGGAAACACATGACCACTAGAACCAGCCTGCAAAAAACACTCGGTATCGGCCTGACACTCGGTGTCACCCTACTCTGGCTGTTGGGCGTGACCGCTTCGGGACTGGTGGCACAGCATGAAATGAACGAGGTCTTCGACAGTGCCCTGGAAGAAACCGCCCAGCGCATACTGCCACTGGCGGTCACCGACATCCTGAACCGTGAGAACGGCGCGGGCAATCAAAAGGCCCCAGCCCTGAAAGACCATGACGAATACCTGACCTATCTGGTACGGGACGAAGCTGGAAATATTCTGCTCCAGTCCCACGATGCCGACCCTGGCGTGTTTAGCAGGACCCCCGCGGAAGGGTTTTCAGATACTCTGACCCACCGGCTATATGGCGTATCTGCAGTCAGCTATACCATCTATCTTGAAGTGGCCGAACCCTTGGCGCACCGGCGTGAATCCGCTCTGGAGGCGGGATTAGCCTTACTGTTGCCTTTACTGGTGCTGATTCCGGTCAGCCTGTTGGGTGTCTGGTGGATTGTCCGGCTTTCCCTTCGTAAGGTGGTCGATTTTCAGCAAGACATTGAATCCCGCGGCGCGGGAGATCTGTCCCCTGTTGTAGAAGAGCAGTTACCCCGTGAATTTGAACCAATCGCCGGTGCCATCAACCGGCTGCTTGAGCGTTTGCATCGTGCTCTCGAATCAGAACGCAGCTTTACCGCCAACAGTGCCCATGAACTGCGAACTCCCCTGGCAACAGCGCTTGCCAAAGTGCAGCGACTGAAAACCAGAATGCCCGATGATTATCTCAAGAATGATGTTGCAGAAATTGAAGAAGCGTTACGCAGTCTCTCGGTGCTGTCCGGAAAACTGCTCGAGTTGGCAAAAGCAGAAGGTGGCGGTGCACTCTCACAAAGTCAGCAGGATCTTGTGCCCATCCTCGCGATGATTGCCCGGGATTTTGAGGCCCAGGCACCCGGGCGAGTTGTTTTATCCCTGCCGGAGCGCGAAGTGAACTCCTTTCTTGATCCCGATGCCTTCGCCATCCTGGTGCGTAACCTGATCGAGAATGCCCTTAAGCATGGTTCCCGTAGCGAGCCGGTGAAGATCAACCTGAACGATAATGGGGTTTTAAGGGTCTGCAATGGCGGTGCAAGAGTGCCACCGGAACAGCTCGCTCTTTTAAGAAACCGGTTTGCACGCGCCAAAACGGACGCTGCAGGTTCTGGCCTGGGCCTCGCGATTGCCGATGCGATTGCTAAAGGTGCCGGCATGACCCTGCATCTCAGATCGCCGGCAACAGGACGGCAGGATGGTTTTGAAGCGGAGCTGAATCTGGCATGTATCTGACACTCACCGACATTGTGCTGCTGACGAGCATCATTCAATCGCTGGCTCTTGCCGTTTTTCTCCTACTTCCATCCAACAGTGGGCTCATATCTAACCGACTCCTGGTTGCCACTCTGGTGTTCTTCGCCGCCGGGCTGGGAGAGATCTTCCTCTATGGCAGCGGGCTTGCGCTCCAGTACCCAAACTTCGCCTACCTCGGAACACTCATCGGACTTCTACAAGCCGGCTCGCTCTATCTATATGCGCAATCGCTGATGTATCAGAATTTCCAGTTACGCGGGAAGCATCTCGTGCACACGTTGCTCTTCTGGGTGGTCGGCGCAATTTTTCTGATTGAATATTATTTACAGCCAAGCGAGACCAAAGTTCAGATTCTGCTTGAACGGGACCACCCGGGCGTACTTACCTCTCCCCTTCTTGCAGTCGCTATTCACGCGGTCTTTCTGGGCTACCTGTACGCGACTATTCGTGCGATTAACCGTTTCGGCCTTGGTATTCGACAGATTTTCTCGAGTATTGAAAACAAACAACTTGCGTGGTTACGGACGCTTCTGATCGGCTATGCAGTGGCTTGGACCGTGAGCATGATGTACTGCCTTACAGCGCATGTGTTTAGAAGCGTGCCTGGAACCGAGTGGGTGGCCGGCGCTGGCGCTGTAACGGGCTTCATTTTCATCAATTTTCTGATGATAAACTCTCTTCGCCAACCCGTTGTTTTCTCTGGATTGGCAGCAGACCAGGCCGCCTTGCTGGAAGAAGAGCCCACGCCGCAGTTTGATCAAACTTTAAAGGTCAGGCTCCAACAGTTAATGCACCAGGAAAAGCCCCACTTGCACCCCAACCTGACCCTGGAACAACTTTCACGGAAATTGGGCGCCCCTTCAAGAGAGGTTTCACGGGCCATTAACCAAGGCTTTGGCTGCAATTTCTTTGAGTTCGTCAGTCGCTATCGCATCGACGAGGCGAAATCGCGCCTGGCCGATGCAGCCAATCAGGCAAATATTCTGCAAACTATGTATGACTCTGGCTTCAACTCGAAGTCCGTATTCAACACTGCTTTCAAGAAAGAGACAGGATTTACCCCCAGTGAATATCGCCGACGAGCCCTGCAGGGCGATATCCGACCCTAGCCACGATCCTGAACCTGGCTACCCGGCGTTCGAGTACGCTCTCACCCGATACTGAAACCTCTATCCTTTTGAATTATATATTTTATTTCCAAACCATGGAATCGGTTCGGTTTCGTACCTGAGAACGCTTCTTTGACCTCCCTTCCGTACTCTGATTGCCAAGCGACACCAAACCCGGTGCTCGTGAAGCTCAACGCAATATGAAGAGGTCATGTATGAAAACCAAATTACGCAAAACCGCTGTTCCCGCAGTGGCCGCAGCAATCTTCAGCCTGATGTTTGCCGGTAGCGCCCAAGCTCATTGTGATGCTCTGGACGGTCCCGTGATTACCGAAGCCCGTGCGGCACTGGAGTCAGGCAATGTTAAGCCCTTGCTCAAATGGGTGCCGGCAAAGGATGAGGCCGAAATCAAAAGGGTATTCGCCGATGTGCGCCAAGTCCGCGGGCAAAGCGAAACTGCGAAAAACATTGCCGATCAGCATCTGTTCTCGACGCTCGTTGAGGTTCATCGTGCCTCCGAAGGCGCACCCTTTACCGGCATCAAGCCTTCCGGACAGATTGATCCGGGTTTAATGGCGGCGGATGCGGCGTTGGAAAACGGGCAAATTGATCGCCTCGTGGCAAATATAACCCGCAAGATCGAGAACGGTATTCGTGAGCGTTATCATGAGGCTCAGCGTGCAAGGGCCATGGCTGATCAAAGCGGCGATAAGGGGCGTGCCTTTGTCGCTGACTACGTCAATTACATTCACTATATAGAGGGCGTGCATGGCGCTGCTGGAGGGCAGGGGCACTAATTCCTATCTTCACGCAGACGCAAAGCAGGCTGACGGCCTGCTTTGCCGTTGTATTCATTTCCAGTTTCGCCTTCGGCTGAATTGGTACCATCATTCTATTAAGGCGCATCAAAAAACATAAATGAAGCCAACACCAATCTCCGCTTCATAATCATTCCGGGATATCGGGCAGCCATATTACTAACTGAGGGGCGTGCTGTGTTTTATCTAATTTCGGTATTTCCGCAATTAGAGAAAAAAATTCCAAGCGCCAGGTATGGAAGGCGTATCAGCGCGTTAAATCAAATCGAGGTGCGGCCGGTGTAGATGGCCAGACGATTCAGGACTTTGATCGAGACTTAAGTAAGAACCTCTATCTAATTTGGAATCGGATGTCGTCCGGCAGCTATTTCCCACCGTCCGTCAAAGCAGTTCCAATTCCGAAGAAAAGTGGAGGAGAAAGATTGCTCGGGGTACCCACGGTTAGCGATCGTATAGCGCAAACTGTGGTTACTATGACGCTGGAACCTATCCTGGAACCTGTCTTTCATGTGGACTCGTACGGGTATCGGCGCGGGAAATCCCCGCATGATGCGCTTGCGATCACGCGAAAGCGGTGCTGGGAAAGGGACTGGGTGCTGGAGTATGACATCCGTGGCTTGTTTGATCATATTGATCATGAGCTATTGCTCAAGGCCCTTGACCACCATTGCTCTGAATCCTGGGTGCTGCTGTATGTGAGGCGCTGGCTAACGGCACCGATGCAGACGAAAGATGGTAAGCAGGAACGACGGAACGTTGGCACACCACAAGGTGGCCCGTTATCGCCAGTTCTGGCAAACCTGTTTCTGCATTATGCATTGGATCGTTGGCTGACCGTTCGTCATCCGGATATCCCATTCTGCCGATATGCAGATGACGGAATACTGCGTTGTCGAAGTGAGCGTGAGGCTCAGTATCTGCATTCCCAGCTAGATATGCGTGAGGTGGACCCAATAGCTATTCACAGAGATGCCCAACAAACGAGTATACTGGCCTGTGTTTGTCCAGGCTGCTCGGATAAATCACCATCAGCTCCTTGCTAAGGCCAGGCTCACTCACGGGAATAGCCACCAGACTTCCATTTTGGACCTCCTCCCGTACAGAACTTTCAAGCACCAACGATGCGCCAAGTCCGACCTTAACCGCTTGCTTGACGGCTTCGGTGCTACCCAGCTGCATAGATACCGTCGGAAATGGCCCATGCTCACCGAAGTAGGTCGCCAAAAGCCGGCCAGTGCCGGTGCCGGGTTCGCCGCCGATCAGAGCCATGTTAGACAGCGTATCGCGGTCGATATCGGTTCGACGGGCTAACGGGTGACCAGGCGGAACGATTAGAACAACGGGCTCGTTACGCCACGCCTGAGCATGGAATCCGGGTAGATCATGCCACCACTCCATAATCGCCACGTCCAGCTCACCGTCCGATAAATGCCGTGCAATAGTCGGATTGGAATCTATTACCACATCCACCTCGGGCCCTACGCCCAGCTCCTTGTAACGACGGATGTAGGGCTGGAGCATATAAATCCCAATATTGGAGCTCGCCCCAACGCGAAGTCGAGCCTCCATAATGGAAGATCTCGCCTGCTCCTCCAGCCGGAGCAGACTTCGGGCAAAAGGCAACAAGGTTAAGGCAGCCCGGGTTGGCTCACAGCCAGAGCGCCCCCTGTGGACCAATAAAACGCCAAGTTGGTTTTCGAGTTTTTGAAGGTGCTGGGACAGTGTGGGTTGTGCGATGTCCAACTGGCGGGCTGCGGCCTGAAACCCGTTGTGGTCCAGCACCGCCACGAAACTCTTCAGCCAGACAAGATTCAGCATGGGCCGCTCTCGCGGCCACTGGGATCATTGATCGCATCACCCGGCCGCTCACCCCGAAGCACTTGCAGAATGTTCCGAGCAGCGCGTTGCTCGATAGCCAGACGCACCTGGCTGACTGCCGATCCGATGTGAGCAGTAAACAGCGTGTTGGGGTGGGCCCTGAGCCCCTGGGCGATCTCCCTCGGACGATCTTCTCTCGCCCAATCTTCCATCTCAAACACATCAGCGGCGTACCCCCCCAACTGACCGGATTGAAGCGCTTGCAGAACACTACCCTCATCCACCACAGATCCACGGCAGGGATTGATAAGGAATGCGCCCGGTTTCATTCCTGTTAGCGTTTCGCGATTAATGGTGTGGAGGGTTTGCTCATTGAGCGCCAGTGCCAGGATCACAATATCTGACTGGGCCAGCAGCATCTTGAGGGGAGTATGGGACAAACCCAGTGCCTGCTCATGCTGCACGGGTAAACGTTCCGGCTGGGAATAGATTAAATCCGCTCCCCATCCGTTCAGGCGCTGCGCCACCGCTTGGCCGATGGCCCCCATACCCACAATACCAATCCGTGAGCCTTCGATCCCCTGCCCATAGAAGCGTGGTGTCCAGCCAGTAAATTCACCGGATCGAACGAAGTGGTCCGCCGCCTTGACTTGTCGGGTGAGACTGATCGTCAGCCCGACCGTTAGCTCTGCAGTAGGCACGGTTAGCAAATCCGGTACAAATGTCAGCCAAACCCCATGACGCGTGCAGGCATCCACATCAAAGTTGTCATAGCCTTTCAGGGCTGCACCAATCACCTTCAAGCGCGGACACCCCTGTAGGAACTCCACTCCAACTCGGTCTGGCATGAACGCCATCATCGCATCAGCGTCTGCAACGCGCGCAGCCACTTCCTCCTGGGGCAACGTGGCGCCGGATTGGTTGGTGACCAGCTCGCAATCTTGGGCAAGTTCATCCAGAACACTGTCATGGACCTTATGGGTTATCACAACCTTGGGTTTCATCGACGTTCCTTATTTGAATTTCTTACGAAGGCGGCCACTGAGACTGTCCACGACGGTGACCATCAACAAGATGACAATGAGAATGGCGCTGACTTCCTGATACTGCATGATTCTCAGCGAGCCCATCAATTCGAAGCCAATACCACCGGCACCCACCATGCCCATTACGGTCGAGGCACGGAAATTGTATTCCCAGCGATAAATGGACACGTCCGCGAATTGAGGAAGTACTTGTGGCAGCACGGCGTGATAGAGCACCTGCAAGCGAGTAGCGCCGGCAGCATCGGCCGCTTCCACTGGCGCCTCATCTACATGCTCAATCGCTTCGGCAAAAAACTTTCCAACCATGCCAATGGAGTGAAGACCGAGCGCCAGTACGCCAGGCAACGCCCCAAAACCAACAGCAGCCACGAAGATGATGCCCATGATCAGTTCCGGGACTGAACGCAAACCGTTTAAAAGGGTTCGAGTTACTTGGAACACCACCGGATGTGGAGAGGTGTTGCGCGCAGCCAGGAATGCCAGTGGCACAGACAAGGTTACTGCAATGGCAGTACCGGCAATGCTCATCGCAAGCGTGTCGATTAACGGCGACACCCAGCTGGCCACATTGGTGAAGTCAGGTGGAAGAGATTCGCCAATGAGTGTGCCTATGGCTGGCACGCCATTGGCAAGTGTATTGAAATTGAGCAGCCCTACGTACCAACTTGCGACAAAAATGATGAGCAGCACTAACAGCGACTGTCCGAGTTTTTTCCGCCAGCCTTTCGCGTGCTCATCCAGCACGGAGGCCGACGGGGCCGGCGACAGAGTCGCCGGTTCCGTCGTTGTATAGTTCATGGGGCACTCCTCACATTTTTGCGAAATCAAGATTGAGCAGGCCACCCATAGCGCGGATGACATCGTAATCTTCGTCGGTAATTGCCGCGAATCCCTCAGCCTTCAGGTTGTCGAGAATCTCCGGGTCATCGATCTGCAGAAAGGCTTTCTGAATGTTGCTCTTCAGCTCAGGGGCCAGGTTCGAACGCATGGCCCAGGGGTATTGAGGAAAGTCACCGCTGTAGCCCAGCACTTTGACCTTGCTCCGATCAATCAAACCGCGGTCCATCACATGCTCGAAGATAACTTCGGACAACCCTCCGGCGTCGGCATTGCCATTGGCGACGTTAACCGCAACAGCGTCATGGCTACCGACGAAATGAGCCTCATAGTCCTTTCCGGCTTCGAGCTCTGCCTTCTCAAGGAGTACGGTCTTGGGGATCAGGTGGCTGGAAGTGGATGCGCGGTCACCGTAGGCCATTTTCTTGCCTTTGATATCCGCGAAGGAGCCAATGCCAGAGTCCGCATTGGCAATAATGATGGAGCGATAAGTCGGCTTCCCGTCTACCACCATGGCGGCAAAGGGTTCAATGTCACTCTTACTCTTGGCCATCACATAGGACAACGGACCAAAGTAAGCCAGGTCAATTCGGCCAAAACGCATGGCTTCGATCATGGAGGAGTAATCGGTGGTAACAATCAGTTCTACTTCCTTACCAAGAGTGGTTTCCAGGTAATCCTTCAAAGGTTGGTTTCGCTTGATCAGTTCTGACGCGTTCTCATCCGGCAGCAAGGCAACTTTCAAAAGATCAGGGTCTGTATCTGCGGCATGGGCTGACCAATGGATGCCGAGCATCATTATCAGAGCCAGCAAAGAGTGAATCATTGTCTTCATTGTGCTATCTCCAGTACGTCTGTCGTTATCGGGGTGGTCTTAGGTTTATGGATGGCTGGTTTGCCTTCCGCAGCTACCACGCTGGGTGAACGGTGGTAAATCTCGTCCAGGTGTTTCGATTTCAGGTTTTCAGGAGCATCGTCAAAAACGATATGAGCGTTCGAAAGGCCGATGATCCGGTCTGCAAAACGCTGGGCGTATTCCAATTGGTGCAAGGAAATAACCGCGGTGATTCCATCTTCCTGACAAATATCGCGCAGTAGGCCGAGTACCTTTTCAGAAGTGGCCGGATCCAGGCTGGCAACGGGCTCATCGGCAAGAATCATGGATGGTTGCTGCACCAATGCTCTGGCGATTCCAACCCGCTGCTGCTGGCCGCCGGACAACTGATCTACTCGGGAAAGCGCTTTGTCAGCCAGACCTACGCGGTCGAGGCATTGCAGAGCCAACTCCAGGTCCTGCCGGGGCAGGGGAAGCAGGCTTCGCCAAGTACCGTGATACGCAAGTCTGCCTGTCAGCACATTCTGTAACGCGGTGTATCGTTCGATCAGCTGGTGATGCTGGAACACCATGGCGGTGCGGCTGCGGTGCTGTCGCAGGATTCTACGGTTGGTCAGTTCACCAAACTCGCCAGACACAACCTTCCCGGTTGTGGGCTTAACCAGGTGATTCAGTGAACGAAGCAGAGTGGATTTACCCGCGCCTGAAAGTCCCAGTAGCACGGTGAATTCGCCCTTGTGAAAGTGAACGTTGGTGGGTTTGAGCGCGAGGACGTTTCCCGGGTAGGTTACGCCCATACTCTCGACTCGAAGCATCACATTGGTTGATTGAGTTGGCGCCACAGGATCACCTTTTGCAATAAATAAGCTCGCCGTATTGCGAGTTACAATTGAACGGTAAAGCTGAGAGATGACACCTTCGTGTCACTGACGTGACAGGTTGATGAAGTGCTTTTGGTTCGCAAGGATTTTCCGAAGGGCTCTGTGAAATACATGGAGCTCAGCCAAAGTGGAACGAGCCACCCAGGAGCTTAAGCAACACAAATTGCGTTCCACCGTCAGTCGGCGAATCTCACGGTACAGTTCGTCCGTGCTGAGTTCATCGAATTGCTTACCGACTATACTCTTGCCTTCGAGGAGGTCGGACGCGCTCTCCAATAGGTCGCGCTTCCAGGTGCTGACTATGGTGGGGTGGATCTGGAAACGGGCAGCAATTCAAGGTGTGGCCTTAAGGGTGGGCAAGGACAGCCTTGCACTTACTAATTCGAAATAAAGTAAACAGGGCACTGTCACCGCATCACTGATGCTGCGCAAGCTCGGGAGCTATCCGCGTCAGAATGGCCTCGCGATCGCATTGCGCGAGCTGGGCCGCATTGAGCGAACATTATTCGCACTCGACTGGATGCAAAACGTCGAACTGCGTCGCCGCGTGCAGGTTGGTTTGAATAAGGGCGAGGCTAAGAACGCGCTGGCTCGTGCCGTCTTCCTGAACCGGCTCGGTGAACTCCGCGATCGCAGTTACGAGAATCAACGCTACCGTGCAAGCGGACTCAATCTCGTCGTCAGCGCTATTATCCTTTGGAATACGGTTTATATGGAGCGGGCGGTTCAAGCACTGCGCGAAGACGGCCGGGATATCGACGAGACGCTTCTGCGGCATCTTTCTCCCTTGGGCTGGGAGCACATCAACCTGACCGGCGACTATATCTGGCAGCAGGACAAACAGGTCGAACAAGGAAAGTACCGATCGTTACGAACACTGCAGAGGTCTTAGCGTACGATTTTTTCCGTTTCGTGAGCTGACCCCTATTTGAGACAGTAATCCAGAAGTGGTCCGATTAAAAAGTGATATTGGCTGGTGGCCGACACAACGGATCGACAATAGCCTTTTGGCCGGAAATTACATAAAGAAACTTTCGGCGGAAGAGTGAGCTAACATAAGATAATATAGCAACATACAAAATTAGATCTCGCGGGTTCGCTCAGGCCCACCCGCAGACACTCACCGATCCAACAGGGTATGCCCGTGACAGTAAAAGCCGAACGGACGCTCCAGCAAGTCAAGATGTCCGACGACCTCCATAAAACCATCAAAATGATGGCGGTGCAGAAGAACACTTTCATGAACGACATCTACGACGAAGCAGTAACCGCCCTGCTCAACGCTCGAAAATTCACCGACCTTCAATACCTGGCATCCCCAAAGAACGGCAAGGCCAAGTCTCTCTGGCTTGCCGATGATGTCCACCAAAAGGCGAAAGCTCTGGCAGAGCGCGACCAGGTTCCTATGAATCGCGTCGTATATACCGCGATTGTGCACTACTGCAAGAGCGAAGGTCCGGCCTAAAAAAATAGACAAAAACATATAAAATTGTATACTGCTTTCTAAATTGGTTGTCGCGGACCAGGGACGGCGAGCCAGCAAACTTACAGGAAGCACCAAGTGGACGCGACCGAACACCTAAAACAACTAAAGCTCAGCCACGAAACCCGGACCGCTTTAAAAGAGTTCGCTGCCCACCAGGGCATCTTCCTGAAGCAACTCTATCGCGATGCTATCGACTGGTTCCTCACTGAAGGTTCTTCCTCGGCCGACTGGGACTACCTTTGTTCACCTCGCTCCGGTCAGTATACGTCTATCTGGCTCCCCACCCGCACCATTGCTCAGGTCAAATCCCGAGCCTCGTCAGACAACATCCCGGAAAATCGAGTGATCTACACGAGCCTCGTCCGCTACCTTGCCGCACACACCGAAACAAACATATAAAAATGTATGCATTCATATAATTTTTAGCCTATACTCTCCAGAACGTTCAAAGGCTCTGGTGCAGGCTAATTTTATATGCGTTCATATATTCATATAGCAGCCACAATTCTAGCTCTCGTCGCAGGTCAAGCTAAGGCCAGCCCTCTGTCCACGATCGTCTTCGAGCGTGGCGGATTCCACATCGTTGATCATCACCGCCTCCCACAACCGAAAGTCGAGCAAATCGCCAAGGGCATCCACATCGATCCCCGATTGCTCCGTGAACTACAAACCACAGCTAAGAAAAAGGACCGCTAATGCGCCAGAACATTTTTCGCATCTCTGCACTTGTTGCTCTCTGCTTGATGCCATTCGTCACTTCCGCCATGACTTCTGAGCAAGCGCTGAAATCGCTCCAACAGAGCTTTACTAACTCAAAGATTCAAGATTTCCGCAAAGCGCCCATTGAAGGGCTTTACGAAGTGACCCTGGACGGAGCACAGGTTATCTATTTTGCGCCTGAGGATGATGCCCTGATCTTCGGGGAAATCTACTCGCGTGATGGTCGGTCACTGACAGCAGAAGCGGTGGCCCGCGCAAACCAGCTTCGGATTGACGATCTCCCCTATGATCAAGCGTTAATCCTCGGGCCAGAAGATGGCATTCCGATCATTGAATTCACAGATCCCGATTGCCCTTACTGCCTGCGTTATGACGAATTTATCCGCAACTCGGAGGTGCCTGTGAAGAGGGTCATCTTCTTCATGACGCGGATTCACCCCAACACTGCCCCGGCCAAAGCACAGCACATTCTGTGCTCTGCCGATCCGGCCAAGGCATTTGACGATGTGTACCTCAAGCGAGCCAGCGCAACCGAGCGGTGTCCGGAAGCTGTGGAGAGACTGGAAGTACACGACACGGTATCAACCCAATGGCGTGTGAATGGCACACCAACATTGGTGCTTGATGGCAGCCCGGTAACGGGCTTCAGGAAAGAGGTAGTGGCTAACTTCCTCGCTAGTAAATCTAAGGAGAGTTTGAAATGAACCAAATGAAAAGTGCCTCAGAAGTCGCTCACTCAGAACTTCAGCGCCTGTCCGCAATTGCCAAAGCGCGTTTCGGGTCGTTCCGTGAAGCGGCTCCCGTAGCTGCTGTTCCGCTGCTTGTATTGGGGTCAATGTCTGCAAGCGCGATCACAGCACCCGCGGCCGGCACATTCGCCTACGATCTTTACGACGTAGCGGTAAACGACATGCTGAAAGGGCCGGTCGGCTTTGTGGGCGGCCTGGCAGCAATCGTTCTGTCAGCCGTCCAGATCACCAAGAACTGGATGCTGGCTGCCGGTGGTGTGCTCGGTGGTACCGCCATGATCAAGGCGGACAGCATCACCACCTCTCTGGGCATGGTGCTCTAAGAAACGATAGATAAAGGAGGGCCGTCGTGGACCAGTCAAGATTACCGATCTACCTTCATCAGCCGCTTCAGGTTTTGTGGTTTGACGCGCATGAGATGGCGATCATCGTGATTTTTTATCTAGGTGCAACAATCTTCGGAGGTGTCGCCTACATAACCCTGTTCCTCGGTCCGGCCCTCCTTATTCCAATGAAACGCAGGCAAGCCCGTGGTTGGTTCGGTCACCTCGCCTATGCCAACGGATTTTTTGAGCTGAAGGGCTACCCCCTCCCAACAGCAACCAAATTCAACGAGTGACTGTATGAAAAGCCTCTTTCCCAATCTCTTTGTCCAGGACAGCAGCAACGTGTTCGCGGAAAACCGGTTGCTCAAGCTCGGTTTCATTTGCATGGTGCTTTTCTCTGCCTTCCAGGCCTTCTCCATCCATGGGGCACTTGAAAAACAGCAAACCCATATCGTGCCGATTGGTGGTCAGGGGGATTTCGTAATCTCCGGCTCCACAGCCTCTGATGATTATTTGCGCTCAATGGCCCGTTACATCGTGCACATGGCCGGCAACCTTTCCGCTGCAAGCGCGCGGCGTCAACTCAACGAATTATTAGTGCTTGTCCACCCCGACAAGTATTCAGAGTACCGGGATCTGTTTACCAAACTGGCCACCGGTATCGAGAAATACCCCACGGTGTCTTATGTCGTGAATTGGAAAGGAAACCGGGACATAAAAAAGATCGGAGAAAACACCCTGCGGATAGCTACGACGAAACGAAGGATCGTCGGGGACTCAGTTACCAGGACTGAGAATGTCACATACGAAATCACATACGCCATAACGCAAGGGCGGTTCTGGCTGCAAGGAATCAAGGAGGTTTCCGACGATGCGTAACCTATTTATTGGCTTGGCCATGGCGACCGCCATCATGCCAACCTTCGCGCACACGCAAACGGTTCGGCCAGATGTGGTGACACCGATTGAAATGTCCAACCGTGACATCAACCGTGTGACCTGCGTTGATGGGGCGATCAATGACGCTTTTTTCTCCCAGGAGAAGGGCATTGTCGTTGAAAACTCTGGAAACAACAGTTTCGTGAAGTTCCTGATCAACGATAACGGGCAAAGCATGGATTACGTCACCGCCCGGAGCGAATTCTATATTGTTTGCGCCGGTGACATTTACACGCTGATGGTCACCCCGAAAGACATCAGCGGACAGACTATCCGCCTATCAACTGGCGCGAAGGTCCGGATCGAAGAGAATCAAAAGCTCCTTTCACCGTTGCCCGACGAAGAGCGTGCGATTTTCCTGACGCTGGCAGCTCTCCGTGATGACATACCCGAGTCTTTTACGGTAACAGACGAACCGCAAGACCGTTGGCACGCCGACAAAACACCCTCGAAATCTGGCACAAAGCTTTCGCTGCGCCGTTCGATTCGGGTGGAAGGTATGGGCCTTACACTCAAGGAATTCTTGGTGAAAACCCAGTCTGGCACAACTTTCGAGGAAACTGATTTTCTGGCAACACAGATCGATGACTCGATCTTCGCCGTGACCATGGATCCCCTGCGCCTGGAGCCCGGGCAAATTGGTCGTCTCTTTGTGATCAGTAAGGAGGGATTCTAATGGGGAACTGGTGGAGTAGCCTGACTGCTGACAACAAACTCAAGTATCGTAAGTACGGCTTAATCGCAGGATTTCTCTCCCTGCTTCTCGTTGTCTACTACGCCTCTGGCCAAGATGAAAAAGAACCGGTGAAGGAAGTCGACACTACCGATCTTTCCCTGGGCTCTGATCTTCTTGAGGATGATATCAGGGCAAAAGTTGATCGAGACTTGAAACAGGTTGGCGAGACTTTGGCTGAAATGGAGCGAAGGCAGAGACAATACGACTCCGTTCTCGCTGCCCTGGAGAAAGGTCAGAAATCAGTTCCGGCGGAATCAGAGCCGGAGCCAGTGAACCCGTTGGCTGAAGTAGATGACGCGGAAATAAGCTACCCACCACCACCCTCGGGATATACCCCGCAGTTCGAAGAAATGGCAGCGCTTGATACTGTTCCAGTTCAAGCCAAAGTGATGGGCGGTATTTCAAGGGCTCCAGGTGCTGAGCTGTCGCCAGAAACCACGGCAAAAAAAAAGCCTTCGATCTACATGCCCCCGTCGTTCATGCCTGCAATTCTTCTGACGGGATTGAATGCCCTTACCTCGGAACTAGGTGATGCAAATCCGGAGCCGGTTATCCTTCGGGTCCAGGCTCCGGCCGTTCTCCCCAACTCTGTGAAAGCCAACCTTAAAGGCTGCTTCGTGGTCGCCAACGCTACTGGCAACCTGGCGCAAGAACGGGTCAACCTTCAACTCGTAAGCCTGTCTTGCATGTCGCTCAATGGCGATGCCGTTATCGACCAGCCAGTTCAGGGCTTTGTCGCCGATGCAGACGGAAAACGCGGGCTGACAGGGATAGTTGTCACGAAGATGGGTGCCCACGTCGCACGCACTATTGTTGCTGGACTTTTTGAGGGCGCCGGTAACGGCATATCGGCCGCAGCCTCTACCACCTCAACATCCCCGCTCGGAACAACTCAGGTAATCGATACTGACAGCATGTTGCAGTCGGCAGGCGGACAAGGCCTGAAGTCTGGGGCCCAAGCAGTCCAAAAGCTGTTTCTGGACCTCGCGAAACAAACCACTCCCGTCATTGAAGTTGGTGCCGCCAAAAAGCTCACGGTGGTCATTCAGAAGGGCGTATCACTGGAAATTAGGGAGAACTAAATGAAAAAACTGAACCTCTGCATCGTTACACTAATGGTCTCCGGTTGCTCCTTGGTGCCTTATGAGAACGAGTTTTCGTGCCAGCTTGAAGACAACTACGGCAAGTGCATCAACGTCGAAAGCGCCTACGAAGAGGCCGTAACGGGTGTTGAACAGTACCCCCACATGCAAAAGGCCTCGGAACGCAATCGTCAGGCCCGGGATGAGCGGGCCGTTAGTGGATCCTCTCGAGTGAAAGAGCAGCCGATTGGCGCCCGCCAAACAACTAAGACCCCAGAAACTGCCGTCCAAGTCATTGCCCCCGAACCATCTGCATACAGCGGTTACCGTGATGCGGTTTATGACCAGCTAGGCTCATTGGTGGCCCAGCCTCAGACGCCCATGATTAAACCTCCAAGGGCTGTACGCACCATGATCCTGCCCTATTCCAGTGAGCTGAAGAAGGATCGGCTCTACATGCCGCGCTTCATTTACTCAATTGTTGATGAGCCGCGTTTCGTGATGGGGCAATACCTCTACCGGAAACCTGAGCTAACGGAGTCCCTAATTGACAGCGTCCGGGAGAACAAGGAATGACAGCTCTTGAGAAGCCAGTGGGACCTCTCGCCAAAATGCGCCAGATCCTCCTCGGGGACGGTGGAGGCGTCACCCACAAAGACCTGGAGTCTGAGCTGGTGCGGGTGAAAATGTCCGACTATCTCCCGTGGGTATCTTTTGACCAGGATCGTCAGGCTTTCCAGACGCTGGATAACAGGCACGGTTACATTTGGGAGATAACCCCTCTGACCTTCCTGGGAGGTCGCGACCTTAAGCAACTTGAGACGTTTCTATCGATTGCCTGGCCGAAACGGACCATCATGCAATTCATCCTGTATCCGGACCATAATATTGATGGCTTCCTCGAAGACTACAAAAACACGAAAACGCGCAAGGATCCGCTGAGCCAGAAAAGTGTTCAGGAATATGCAAAATTCCTGAAAGAAGGTACGAAAGGGATAAAGGCCTTCCACGGGATCCCGGTCAGGAACTTCCGGGGCTTTCTCTGCATAAAAACAAAAGAACCTTTACCCGATGACGTAATATCGATTGCCGAAGAGACATTGCAGGGGGCGCATTTGGCCCCCCGCCGATGGGGTCAGGGCGACCTTGTTGCTTGGGCTCGCCAGTTTTTCAACGACCCGTATGCGCCACCAAATGGGCGCTGTGACAGCCTGATCCCGCTTCGCAAACAGATCATCAATGCTGAAACGAAAATCGAATTCCATGGCCACAACGGCCCTTTTGAATTGGGTCGTCGTTACGGTCGAGTCCTAACCCCCAAGGTCAATGCTAAAACCATCGATGCATTCACCTCAAACACGCTCATTGGTGGGGTAATGGGGCCTTCTGAAGACAATGACCAAATAACCTCCCCCTTTCTTTTGTCACTCAATATCGTGTACGAGGACATCAAAACGAGCATTCACCAAAAGGCCTCCGCAACCATGGCTCAGAAGGCCACCGGATCCTTTGCCAAAGCAATTCAGCGCCGCACCGAAGAGTTCTCTTGGGCCTTGGATCAACTCGAACAAGAGCGCTTCATGACCATTATCCCGAGCCTGGTTGTGTTTGGTGACACGGAGGAGGACACCATCGATAACGTGTCGCGGGCCCGGCGGATATGGGAATCGAAAGAATTTCAGATGCAGGAGGAGTCCACGCTCGAAAAGCCGATGTTGATCGCGTCATTGCCATTCGGACTTTACGATATTGATAAGAACATCCAACTCCTCGACCGCCATTTCTATGCCCCCCAATCGACGGTAGCTCGGTTCCTTCCCGTTCAAGGTGACTTTCAGGGGGCTTCGCGGCCTGTTTTGGCCTTTGTAGGAAGAAAAGGGCAGGCGGTTGGAATCGATGTGTATGACAAACGGGCCCACAATCATAACTTTCTGATTGCGGCGGGTTCTGGCGCTGGGAAGTCATACAGCCTCAACAACATCTGCTCTAACTACTACTCAGCCGGCTCCCTGGTTCGAGTGGTTGATATTGGCTATTCGTTCGAAAAACTCGCGCGCACGGTGGGAGGCCGATTCATGGATTTTGGAAAAGAAAGGGTGGTAATCAACCCTTTTACTTCCCAATCCAAGGACGCGGATGATTTGGCTTCTGACCTGGTGGCCACGGCCAACATTATCGCGGAAATGGCCTACTCTGCCTCCCGTCAGCCGCTACACGAGACAGAATGGACCCTGATCAAAGAGGCCGTGAGATGGGCAGCTGAGACTGGCGATGTTGAAAACGGCATTGATACAGTTCAACGGTACCTGCGCCGCTATCCGGAAGATGCCGTCGATAAACCGGAGTTTTCCGGGGCGATCGACAAGGCACACGAGCTCGCGTTCAACCTTTATGACTTCACTTCCAAAGGTAACTTCGGGCAATACTTCAATGGCAAAAGCACCTTCAACATTGCGAATGATGATTTTGTCGTGCTGGAGCTGGAAAAACTCAACTCTCAGAAGGAGCTGTTCAACGTTGTCATCATGCAGGTGATGAACTCCGTGACACAGGACCTTTACTTGTCAGACCGCTCTCAGGAAAGGTTCATTCTATTCGAAGAAGCGTGGCAGTATTTCTCGGACACCTCCGGCACAGGGAATCGCCTGGGAGCCCTGATTGAAGAGGGGTACCGGCGGGCCCGAAAATACGGCGGCTCGTTTGGAATTGTCACCCAATCCCCCCTCGATCTTCTGAAGTTTGGCCCGGTCGGTACCGTCATCAAGAACAACGCAGCGTTCAAGTTTTTCCTCGAATGTGAGGACTACAAAAAAGCAGTGGATCAAGGTGTTCTAGACTACCAGGGCCTTGCCGTCGACCTGCTGACCTCTATCCGCGCCAATAAGCCCAAATACTCCGAAATCTTTTTCGAAACGCCTCTGGGGAAAGGCGTGGGGCGCCTTGCAGTTGATCCATGGAACCATTGGGTGGCCACCTCCAGCCACGAGGATGTAGCTGCTTTCAATGCCCTGATCAAACAGGGCATACCGCCTGTTGAGGCCATATCCAAGCTATCAGGGGTGCCGATTTGAGGTATTTCATCACGATCCTTGTTGCACTGCTCCCCTGCACCCTTCAGGCGGACCCCGCCTCGGTTGCAACTGCGGAGTCTACTGTCCAGGGTGCGATGGCCAATTATGGCTCGGCCGATGCGATCAAGGAAAACCTAACAGCACCACTTATGTCCGACGACGCCATGAAAACCTTTGATGGCACTCAGTTCTCAGCAAAACTGGGCTGCAACTCCAGCCAGCAATTCCTGGAGATGTTTATTGCACCCTCAGCCTCGGGCGATATCACTACCCTGCAAGCATCCCAGGATACGAACCTGGATGGCGTCGTTGATCATATTTACGCCCCCTCTTTGCCGATCTCCGGTGTCTGTGCGAACGGTGCAATTTCCTGTGACGCGGGCACGTGGAACAACTGCTCTGCATTGGCATGGACCCCGAGCGCCGCCGGAGAGCTCAGCCTGGCACCAACCGACCTCGAATCCCTGGGCGGCTGCTATTGCATTAACAATTCCTGTGGGTCGGGCTTGGTCATGGGAAATCTGGAAAAAATTCTTTCTGATCTGGGTGGTGGGGCCACGGGCTCGCTTACCGCGCAGTCTGAATATTTAACGATTTCTGAAGTTGGCGTGAGTGGCCCGATGATCAAATTCTACGCTCAAAAGGCGGGCGACTGTGCAACAGGTTCTCCACTCCTAAAAGCCTATAAAGGCAATCCAGGTCAGCTTTCCAGCGATGCGTTCGCCGCCACCAGCAGTGATCCCACGTACGATCTGATAACCAATTCTCCTGCCGCAAATGCCAATGCAGGAGACATCAAGCAATGCGTTATGCGTCGTACGATTACGGTGGCCGAAACTGTCACAGACCAGTTTGTGGACGTTCGCATAGCTGCTCAGGGACGCGTCTACCTGACCATCGAGTTCGACTTTAAAGACGGCTCCTGGCGGAAAGTAAGTCCAACAGATGGTGGTAACGTCCAGGCGATCGTTCCTACCCTTGACCACGGTGAGATCTGTGGCAATGGCCTGTCTGTCGCCGCCTCCAGCTTTCATCAATGGACCGGAGCCACCGGGATGTGGGGGAATTACGACACCACAGTGCATTTCCGCGTACTTCAGGAGCCAAGTTGTGCCAACAACCTGGTTGGCCGCGTCCAGATCCAAGACACCACAAGCGGCGGCAATGCCAAATACTGGCTTGGTGGCCGCTTCCGCTTCAAAACCCAGAAAGTCGAGTGCACCCTTTCAAGTGATGCCATATACGATGGCTGCAACGCCTATCGAAACGATACGTCCGGGTTCTACCCCGTTTCCACGGACGGTTTTAAAACGGCGAACAGTTTTCTGTCCTGAGCAGCAACTCTACGTCGCATCCTAGGATTATGGAACCGCTCAATGTAATCGAAGACATCAGCTCGTGCTTCATTTTGGGTTCGGTAGCGCCGGTGGTGAATTCGCTCACGCTTGAGCATGCCGAAGAACCCCTCGCAGGCCGCATTATCACCACAATGACCGACCGCGCTCATGCTGCTCACCAGTCGGTTGCTGCCGAGATAGCGCTGGTAATCACCGCTGGTGAATTGACTGCCTCGATCTGAATGCAATATCACCGGAACTTTCCCCTGGCGCTGCCAAACGGCCATCTCAACCGCTCTGATTACCATATGCCGATCCTGTCGGTGATGCATCGACCAGCCAACGATCAGCTTGCTGAACAGGTCGAGAACCACGCAGAGAAAGAGCTTTCCTTCCTGCGTCGGGATCTCTGTTATATCCGTCACCCATTTGGTGTCTGGCTCCAGAGCGGAGAAATCCCGTTCCAGATGATTCCGGATTCCCGGTGGTCGATAAGATTGACGTCCCAGGCGTCCGCGCTTCTTGCGTGGCCACCCCTGAATGCCGTGTTTGGCCATCAATCGCGCGACGCGGTTCAGGCTGGTTGAGGCTCCCTCAGCAACCAGATCCTCATGCATACGGGGTGAGCCAATCATGCCCCCGCTATCGTCATGAATCTCTCTGATGCGTGACAGCAAGTGCTGATTCGCCTTTGACCTGGCGGACTCAGGGCGAGAGACCCAAGCGTAATAACCGCTGGCCGACACCTTCAGGCATCGGCACATAAGACGTATTGGGAAAGTATTGCGACAACGTTGAATCGCCTGATACCTCAGGACGACTCCTTTGCGAAGAACACTGCCGCTTCGCGCAAAAAATCACGCTCCTTCTTCACGCGGGCCAATTCTCGCTTGAGGCGGGCAACCTCTTCGTCTCTGGGGGAACCAGAGCCTTTAAAGGCCTTATCCGTTTCCTCATCCGCTTCTCTGCGCCACCGGGATAACAGGTTGGGATTGATGCCGATCTCTAAGGCTACCTGGCGACAACTCACACCGGGTTGCCGGGTTAAGGCGATGGCTTCGCGTTTGAACTCTGGGCTATATTTTCTGCGTCTGGACATGAACACTCCTTTGGCACAGTGTGCCTCTTTTTAGGAATGTCCGCAGTAACGGGGTAGAACCCTCCTGTGTCCTGAAGGAAGAGGATGTAGACGGCGTAACAACTATGACCAATTACGTACCTACTAGCCTCACCCCCTTACCAACCGTGCAGCCGATCACCGGAAGTTACTGCAACATTCCGGTTACCCGGGATTGGTGGGAAAAGAAGCGCACCTATCTTTGCGAGACCAACACCACCTACAACTTTGATGACGCTCTGGCTCGCGCCGACCATGTGCAAACCACTACCACCGGTACCGGCTATGAAGACTATCTAAAACAATCGAACGGCTCTATCACCACACCAACAGGATCCTTGACCACCCTGTCCGAGGTCGCAGTACCAGCCTGCACCCAGGCCTGTAAGACACGCAAGCCACGGCGAGCAACCGACGCCACTCAATCCGGCGTGGTACTGGAAAACCGCACCGACCCGGATACCTACGATTATTTCTATAGAGAATGCAGCAGCAATGTTTGTCCTTTAGAGGCGGGAGAAACCATTGTCGAAGCCTGCGACTGCCTAAATGAATTCGGTGACGCTGCCGCCACCGTTCAAGCCATCCGCCAAGCATCGAGGGACACGATATGCACAACTGGCGCAAAGGCTCCGCTGTAATTCTTGGTCTGTTCTTGGCCACCGTTCAGCCCTCTTGGGCGGCTAATTGGGCATGTGGACAGGACATCAATGGCGACGGAGAAATATCCGCATGGGGAGAAACCGGAACTTGCTTCGAGTCTCCAACCGGGGGCCAGCTCTGCCCCGTTTCTGCGGTTAGCTGCACCAGTAACCAGGTAATGGCTTGTGAGCCCGGGAGCGCCATGCCCCTCAACTTCTCCGTGAATTTTTCCCGACTGGGACCGGGCAATACGGAGGTCTCCTTCGATCTGGTCGCAGGCACCTTCAGTACTGCTCAAAGCGGCGTTGCTGGATCTGTGCCAACACTGGACTATGACGCGATCTGCACCAATGGGCATCCTGTCGCATTCTCCTTGGCCCAGGTCTGGGATGCCCCTTCTTTTACGCAATCTCCGTCAACTAATGTGAATCGCGTTGTGGTCCAAGCGCCCAGTTGCTCTAACAACTTACAGGGTATCGTGAGGCTGGAAGACAACTCCGGCTCGGTCGTTGGTGGCTATCAGGTTTCTGGAAGTTTCGAGTTTGCTACCACACAAGAAACGTGTTCCCTGACAACCGAATATGGGTGCCCGTTAGGAGGCGGTTACAGCTGCATGGAAAACAGTACCGGTACCCAGCAATGCAGCCCGAACACTTGTGTCGATCTTGACTCGCAGCCACCGGTTACGGAAGACATCAACACCGACATGTTCCAGGATGATGGCGCTCGCGCCTCTGACGGCACCTGCCTTGGTCAAATGCTCATATTCAGTGGCCGTTCTATGAGATGCGATAAGGCGGGAGTGTCGACCGCCTTTCAAAACTGCTGCAAAAATACAGGAAAGGTTCTTGCCGACGATACAGGGGACTCAGGCAACCCCACCCAGGCGATCACACAGCTATTTGACGCTCTGACACAGGGCAAATCCGAGTATGAAGCCGCACTTGCCGCCGGCGCACCAACACTGGTAGCCAGCAACCTTGCCGCTAACAAAGCGACTGACGTCATGGGCGACTACGGTGCGGTTATGAACCCTGTGGCCATGGCAGGCGCTGTTGTTGATTACTTCACTCAGTCCTGTGATCAGACCAGCACCGAAACAGGCATTCTCAACGGCTCCGGGTTTTGCTACGAAATCGGCGAATACTGCCGAGAGAAATGGGAGTTTGTTGGCTGTGTTCAGAAATCAAAATCCTACTGCTGCTTCAATAGCAAAATGGCTCGGATCATCCATCAACAGGGCCGATCTCAGCTCAATACTATCGGCGGCTTCGGTTCTCCCGAAAATCCCGATTGCCGTGGTTTGACGCCGGAGGAGTTCCAATCCATCGATTTTTCAAAGATAGACTTTTCTGAGTACTACGGCGACCTGGTGCCAGACACTCAAGCACAAATGACGGATAAGGTGAATGATGGGATTACGGACTTTTTTAATAGCGCTCAGTAGTTTGCTCGCCATGCCATTATTGGCGGCCGAAAGCCATGTGATAGGCCGGGTATACGACATCGCGGAACCCGATGCATTGCAGGAGATTCAGTCTCGCGTTAGCCAGATTGATTGGCAAAAAGTGATGTCTGAAGGGGTCGAGCGCAACACAGCAGCCCAACCGGTACCCCTGCCCGGCGCAAAAGAGAATCGCAGTCGCTACCACATTCCCTGGTACACGGCAGAGTTTGACGTAAAGGATCAAACTGGTGCGGTTATCTACCCCAAAGGATACCGCTTCAACCCCTTAGAACATGTCCGGCTTCCACAACGATTGGTATTTATTGCCGAACAAGACGTGCCCTGGGCAAAAAACCACCTCAATACAACGGATATGGTGATGATCACCAGCGGCGACTACCGGGAAATAGCAGTCGAGCTCGAACGTCCCGTTTTCATCCTTACCGAAGAAGTTCGCGATCGAATGGCTCTGCAATCAGTACCCGCTATCGTGACCCAAGAAGGCCCAACGCTTCGCATTGAGGAGCACCAGAGAACGCTATAATTTTATATACATTCATATATAACTAGGCTAGACTTTGATTACTGAACAAATCGGGTCTGGCCACCAATGAAACTACTGCTACTCCTGAAGATCTGCGCTTTGGTTGGGCTCTTTACGATCCCAACCGCCCATGCCTCCAAATGCGATAGCGGGGTTATCAACCCCATTTCAGACATTTCCTGGCAATGCATTTTCCCAATTCGGATCGGCGGCCTGTCCATTGGTAAGGGGGACAGCGGCATGCCGGATCCTGGTGCAGACACGCCTGACACTGTTTGTAGCTGTAACACCGGCGCGATAAATCGGTATGGATTGGGTATCTCAATGTGGGAGCCCGCCCGGATAATTGACACAGTGTCAGACCCTTACTGCATCATGCCTCTTGGCGTGAAACTCATGAATACCGGTGGAAAACTTGGGGGCTCCCACTTCCGAAACGATGGGCAAGCCAAAACCTTCCAGCAAATGCACTATTACATGTTCCCAGCATTCAGCATCCTGGGATTCTTCTACGACATTCCTTGCATAGCTGAACGCCAATTCGACGTAGCAATGCTGACAGAGATAGTGCCTACCTGGAACAACGAAATCCTGGCCCTCGTCATTAATCCCGAGGCTCTTCTTTTCGCCAATCCCGTTGCGAACCTTGCTTGTGCAGCCGATTCTGCCGGCGCTTTGGCAGGACGTCCTGTCAATTCCCTCTTTTGGTGCATGGGATCTTGGGGGAATGCTTACCCACTTGCCGGATCAATTACAGGCACTGACTACGTAACCGCAAATGCAGGCATTGCCGCCCGGGGCATCTACTTCATGGCCCGCCTCGGCTTGCTCAAAGAGTCGTCCTCTGACGGCTGTTACACCGCTCCAGTTCCGATTTGGTCCAAGGACAAGTACAAGCTGCAACTCATGAAGCCTGTTCGCGACAACAGTTGCCGCCCCATTGGGCAGACTGGATTGCTTTGGAGCCATTACAAACATCCCCCCGTTGGCGGCGATAACTTTTCATGGATGGTTTTCAGGAGGTTGAACTGCTGTGTCTCCTATTAAATTCTGCACTTCAACCACGATTTTGCTGGCCCTGCTCTCGGGCAAGGCCATGGGTGAATCTCCTGAGGACATCCCGACACTCCAGGACCAGGTCAGGATCCCTTCTGAAATCATGGAAGCTGCGCATAGGGCTAAGACCGCTGCTACCGTGAAACCCGACATTCAGGCGCGGGCCGCTGCCGTGATGGAGCAAGTAAATAGCGAGGCCTGGCAGCGGCAAAAAAACCAGTTTCTGGCTGCGATCAAAAATCAACACGGCATCCCCGAAGAGGAGCAGAGTAAAACACCCTCCACTCGTGCCCGCCCGTTACTTTTCATTTCTTCCTCAATGCCCGAAATCACCCTGAGGAACTACGCCCGGGACCTTGAAAAGGTAAAGGGTGTAATGGTCCTGCGCGGAATGATTGGGGGTATGGAAACGACTCAGGCAACCATGAAGTTCGTTGCCGGGTTGCTAAAGAAAAATCCTCTCTGTGAGGGACCAAAATGCGCTCTCCGCGACATAGAGGTGGTGGTCGACCCAATTCAGTTTCAAAAGCATGGAATCCATCAGGTGCCAGCTTTGGTCGTAGAGCCTTCATTTGATTTCCAGAGCTATTGCGAGAGTGGCGCCAACGAAATGACCACCCCACGGCCCGTGGTTTACGGGGATGCCAACCTGAGAAGTCTACTTAACTCTCTCACCAATATGAGCGATGGCACATCGGCAAAGGCACTGCTCGCTGCAATGGAGATGCCCAATGACTAAGGACAAACTCAAGAACATAATCCTGACCTTCGTGGTCGGGATCCCTGCGGCCTGGGGAGTCAGCTACTTGTACAAGCACGTCAACATCACGACGTCGCAGTCCCTCGATCATCGAGTGTTCTGGATGACGGATGAGGTACCAGGACCGGGCGACTACGCAACGTTCGAATTATCACACCCGTTAGCCGGTCCCGAACCAGTCCTTATTAGTAAACAGCTCAAGTGCTGGCCCGGCGAAACACTGAAAGTCGAAGGCCGCGATTTTTGGTGCGGAGGTCATTACTTGGGTCGCGCCAAAACCAAAACCCTGACTGGCAAGCCCCTCCCCCTCTTTTCATTCAGCGGTCCGATACCTGAAGGCAAAGCATTTGCCTTTGGAAGCCACCCCGACTCCTTCGATAGTCGTTACTGGGGGTTTGTGGAAATTGCCACTGCCAAACGGCTTGAAGCAATCTTCTAGGGGATCTAAATGAACAAATTAATCCTGTCGCTTTGCCTGTGTATCGCTACCGCTTGCGCCTTTGCCGCTCAAGACACCGACAAACAGACCTTTGGGTACCACTGGTATGAAGAGCCCGTGAAACCCTCTAAGGAGTCTGAGAAACAAGAGCGCCAACCCTTGCCACCCCCTCCGCCGGCCGAAGAAATGCTGGATATGCACCCGGACGATCTTAAGGCGATGTTGGAAACCTATCTGAAAGAGGCCGTTTGGCTCCGGACGCCTGAAAGCGTCCTGGCTTATTACCAGATTCAGGATGTTGTCAGGCGGAAGGCCGCTGGCTTCACAGCCGTTAGCCAGATGGTAATGCTCCAAAACCCGAAACTGAACGGGGCGTCCCAATACCCGACAAACAATCCTGGGCGAAAGGCTGAGCTTCAACAGCGGGCTGCCGATCAGAGTGACTATCTGGGTCAATATCGCGGCAAATATGCCCTGGCGATGTTCTCCACCCCACAATGTCCATACTGCTCGCCCCAGCGCAACATCCTGAAATTGGTTGCAGACAAAACAGGATTAGAAGTTACGGAAGTAGATATCACTCGAAACCCCGATGCTCAGGCACGATTCGATGTTCAGGTTACGCCGGCGATCATCCTCATCGAGCGTAATAGCGAACGCTGGATGCCGATTTCAGTAGGGGTTGAGAGCGCCTCAAAAATACAAACGAACACCTACCGGGCGATTCGCTACTTACGAGGCGAGATCTCGCCCGAGCAATTCCTTACTCCAAGACACCGTGAAGGTGGCTTCTTCGATCCGCGCATTTAATCAAGGATGGATCCCATGAAAAGAGCCCTTTTCCTCAGCGCGATATGCTTGAACCTTACGACTCCCTTCGCCCATGCAGATTGGACGGACGACTGGTTTGCATCGAGCACTTCATCTGGCGCATCCAGTTACAAAAACCAGCAGCGAGGCTTCTACTCTGCCGGTTCCTATTCAGCCCGTTTGAACGTGTCTACGGATCCACTTGTAACGATTGCACCCCCGCGCATTGAGGCCGGTTGCGGCGGCGTAGATCTGTTCCTGGGTGGTGTCTCAATGCTCGATGCTGACTACCTGGTGGACAAAATGCAGAACATGATTGCAGCCGCCCCGGCCATTGCCTTCGACACAGCCATGAAAGTGATGTCAAAAGAGCTGTCTGAAACAATGAAGTCCTTCGAGCAGATCATTAACGAGTTGAATGGGCTACAAATCAATGACTGTCAGTTTGCGAAGAAGCTAGGCGCCCCGATTGGCAATGCAATTGGGCAAGCAGCGGCTCCCCATTTAGGTTACCTCGATTCCAAAGTGGCTGCCCTAACGGGGTCAACGGATAGCTGGCAGGAATCCAAGGAAAATCAGAGCGCCGCGAACAACGAGCCCACCGAAGATGTTAAGCAGCTTGTCGCGGACTGCCCCACACAGTTCAAAAACATCTTTACCAGCGGGTCATTGTTGCAGAACGCCGCTGACGAGTTCGGGTTTCAATACGTCGATACCATGCGAGGCTTCTTGGGGGATGTTTTCATCAACGCAGGGCCTGGGGTTAAAGCACCCATCATAGAACCGGTGAGCTCCTGCCCGGAGAACGATGAATCCAGCATTGAAGACTTTGTGCATGGCACTGCCATGAAAAAAGTTCAGGTGGCCGCAGGTACCAACTGCATCCAGGATTCGGCAACGCCCAATGGCCTCCTTGGATTGGTAAATGCTCAGATGACTGGCATTGCCAACAAACTCGAAACGAAATCCGCTCTCACCCCGGCGGAAGAGGCATTCCTTGAGGCCTCACCGGTCCCTGTGCTGCCTATCCTCGTCGATTCAATCGCGCTTGGTGACAAGGACATGGCGATTGCTCTTACCGAAGAGGTGGTGGCGTACGCCTACGCCTTCTACATGATCGACGACCTTTATAACACGGCCGACAATATGCTCAGGGAAACCTCTGCGGTAATGAGCAATACGATGGCTCCCGGACCTACCTGCGACCGCAGCGTTTTTGCAGAAGCCTATGCGCACCTGGATGCTATCAAGCGGGATGCGTATCAGTTCCGAATGGCTGCGCGAGACAGCTACCTGAAGAAAACCGAGGAGCAGCTGGCTCATATAGCATTCACCAAGGCTCAGTCAGAGAGACAAAAAGAGGTATTGAAACGCAACTCAGAGGATATGACCCAATGAGGCGCTTGAATTGGGTCGTTGCATTCCTCTTGCTTTTGACCCTGCCAGCTCAGGCATTCGCCTTGGATATGGATTTCTATACCTACGACGGCTTCTCGGAGACGGTGAACGCCTTCAAGCGGGTATCCCTGGTCTTCGCTAACAACGAATACACGACCCTGTTCTTCGTTGCCGTAGTCTTCGGACTGCTTTTCGGCGGCATGTTCACCTACGCCAGGGGCATTATGAATTTCCAGAACTCAGCCTCTGGCTTGAGTCTGGCCTGGCTTATGACCACGCTCATTGGCGTGCTCATCTTTAAAGCCCTGATCACACCAAAAGGCACCATCCATGTTTACGACCCTGTGCGGAATGCCTATGAGGCCGTCGCTGATGTTCCGGACCTGATTGTTCTACTTGCAGGTGTTACGAACAAAGCTGAGCGAGCGGTCCAACGCATCGTCGATGCCTCAGCCGCACATCCATACGAAAATGAAGCCGGCGGCGTGAGTTTTGAACTGCTCCTCAACGCGACCACCGACCGGACCTTTTCCAGCAACTACTATCTCCAAAAATCAATCCGTCAGTATTTTAAGGATTGCTCCAAGCTCGCTCTGGTATTGCCATCCTACAACGTCGATCTGGAAGACATAAAAAGTGGCACAGATGACCTCCTCACCACTCTGGCCGAGATGCGCTCCGCATCCATGTTTACAACCTACTACTCTTCCGGTGCGAATAAGGGAGGCACGGTTCTGAGCTGCAATGACGCCTACGACAATTTTTTAGCGCCGCAGCTCAACGCAACCGCCACGTACGATGAATTCTTGGATACTGTCTGCGTAAAAAGCGGCTTCGACATAGCAAATCTGCCTCAGAAAACAGCGTGTGAAACGAAAATCCAAACGATGAACGCCAACGTTTTCGGGGCCCCGGGCGCCCCATCTGCCCAACTCCTGAGAAACGTCGTTATAAGTAATGCAATGTCACAGGTGATGCTCGATGAGAACCCCGACGCTGGAATTCGAGCTTTAACCAACCGCTCAATGATGACTAACGGGTTGGGTATTGCCGTAGCGGCCAACGAGTGGATGCCAAAAATTCGAGCCAGCGTAACTGCTATCGTTCTTGGCCTAATCCCCGTCCTGGTTCTCTTCATCGTTACCCCAATGTTTCCGACCGCCTTGAAGCTGATCATTGCGCTTCTCGGCTGGATCACAATTTGGGGAGTCCTTGATGTGATCATCTCGCAGATTGCAATGGACCAAGCATATGACGCTATCCGGGAGATCCAACGCCATCAGATGGGCCTCTCTGCAATGTTTCTGGCACCTGAATCAGCAACCCAGGCGCTCTCTCTGTTCGGCAAAGCCCGCGGTATGGGAATCGGGATATCGGCCTTTATCGCCGCGATGCTTTTTAAAATGTCGCCCTATGGTCTTACAAGCCTAGCAGGAAACTGGTCAGGTCAGGTGGATCAGCAAGGCTCGTCAGCCGCTGACCAAAATCAATCCCCAGTCTCCAGCGCAAAGGCCTTGGACGATCTCGCAAGTGCCCGTGCTACCTCGAATCTGATTGCGGAAAGTGGTTGGGACAACGTTTCCAACACTACTGAGTACAACCGCGCAACTGATGTGAGCCAGGCCACCATGGAAATGGATGGCCTTTCTGGCATGGGATATGGAGGAGGCCCGGCCAGCCAGGGCGCAATCAAGGGGGCACAACGTGCTGGGCAAACACTCGGTGGAGTGGAAGCACGAAATACAGTTAGCGGTGCTACCAATGGCCCCGAAGAAATGAAAAATCTGGATGCCGGGGTTTCGAACATTGAGACGCAAAATCGCTTTGGACAAGCTGCTGGGCGTATGGACTCATCAAATGAAATGGGCTTTAGAAATGTATTCTCACAATCTGAATACCTGACTGCGGCGAGCATTAATAGAAGTTCAGGCGATGCTGCCACTATTGGATCAATGGTTGACAGAATCCAGGACGCACATCCGGACATGGATCGGGGCGACGCTTGGAGAGTTCAAGCAATGGCCTCTAATGCCGATCTCATGGGCAAGCTTCAAGCAACAGGATGGCATGCCGACGAAGTTGTTCAGATGTCCGAGTTTATGGCGACCGCAACGCAGCAGCAACAAACGGGCATATTGGATTACATGGCTGCCAATAACCTGACCCCTGAAGAAATTTTCCAAGCCCGTGGTGTCGCATCAGCGGCAAACGACCATGGCACTTCAATGGCTTTACAGAATATTCCGCCTGAGCAATTGGCGATTGCTCAAAGCATCCACGCTATTCGTAATGGAGCCGACGCTAACGCCGTCATAAGTGCCTCTGCACAGCGTGGCGGTGGTGTTGTGGACTACGTTCAAAACGTTGCGACAATGGCACAAAGCGGGACCGCCGCAGATCTTTCGAAATTCGAGCTTTTTGCCGATGCATCTGGAATGGACCTGGCTGGCGCTGTGCTCAGAAATCGACTTGCTGAAGCGGGCTCGTTTTCCATGACCAAGGACGAAATGGTCAGGGCGCATGAAGATCATGGTTGGTTCACAGATAAACAGCTCGACTCCGTAGCCGATAGCAGTCGAGTTACTTTTGCCCTCAATGGCAACGGCGAAATTGTCTACAGCTCCACTCTTTCCGGAAACTCTACGGCCATAAATAACGGAACGAATATCGATAACAGCCACTCCGAAACTGACACAACCCGCGTCGAAACCGGTGGCCGTCAAGAATTCCCGAACGCGGCAATGTGGGCCTTGAGCGATGATCCTAGCCATCAACAAGAGCTTGCGACGGCTATGCAGAATCTACAGGGCGGGGCGAATGCCGGTAATCGTTTGGCATTTATCAACTCTCTAACCTCAATGCTAAATACCGTACGCGATCAGTCTCTGTCCACAGACGAGAGCATTGGATGGGAATTCCGCGCCGGACTTAAAGCACCTGACTGGACTCCACTTGATGTTGGTGGAGCAACAACTTCCACAGGCTCTGTAGCAGAGAACGAGCGATCCAGCATGAATCGGGAAGCGGTGAAACGAACTCTCAATGAGGCGTTCGATGTCGTGGAGCGCACCGAAGTTTCAGCATCCTCGCTCAGCCCCGAGCAAGACAGATATCTGGCTGGAGCGGCATACCTTCAAGAGAAAATACAAGCGATTCGCGCAGACTCCGAATACTGGTCATCGACAACCTACGACCATTTATCCGATCACTCAGGAAAAGATTTTACAGGAAGCGACAAAAATGAAACTGACGATAATGGCCGGTCTCTTGGCCGCCGCGGTTATCGCTAACCCCGCCTCGGCTTCTGATTGGGAGCATTGTTATTTGGACGCCTCGAAAAGGTACCAGATACCTGCTCGGCTTCTCCGTGCCATCGCCCGCGTAGAGTCAGGCGAGAAATCAGGCGCAATCAATGAAGCTAACCGTAACGGAACTACAGACTACGGTTTAATGCAGATCAACTCTCAACACTTACAACGACTAAAGCGCTACAACATTTCAGAATCCGTTCTATTGAACAATCCATGCGCCAACATTCACGTGGGGGCCTGGATATTGGCAGAAAACATGGTAACCGCCAAGGGCAAGCCTTGGTTGGCTATCGGTGCATATAACGCGGGCTTCCGAGAATCAACGAGCGCTGAGAAAGCAAGAAACCGGTACATCGGCAAGGTACGCCGGGCCCTGGCATCAATCACGGAGGAAGAAAATGGAATCCCCAAAGAAGTCTACTGAGCAAACACTTATCGACGCATTCACCAGGCAGCAAACCGCATTCGCTGACGCAATCATGGTGGAAACACGAAAAACGAGGCGCAGCGCGAACTTCCGCTCAATCGGTTTAATCCTGGTTATTGTGACCATTTTCGTGTTCAACATCCTTTACTCGCAAGGTATTGTTGGTGGCATCACGATTCCAAAAGGCGAATCCTACGTCTCCCTCGTTCGGTTAAATGGCCCTATTGAAGCGGGGAAGCCAACTGCGCTGCAACAACTCGAAAACCATCTTTATCAGGCTTTCCATGACGAAAAGGCGAAGGGGGTCTTGTTAGTTATTAATTCACCAGGAGGGACGCCAGTCCAATCCCATAAGCTTCACCAATACTTAACGCAGTTGAAGAAGGAGACCGGGAAGAAATTGGTGGTCTTAGGAGACGATATGCTGACTTCTGGGGCGTATATGGTCGCGGTAGCCGCCGATAAAATCCTTGTTAATCCGGCAACCCTGACGGGCTCTATTGGAGTTTTTCAGCAATCTTTCGGCATCAAAGAGCTTGCAGACAAAGCAGGCATTTCGGCACGTACCATTGTAGCCGGCGACAACAAACGCCGACTAGACCCCTTTACAGACGCGACCTCAGACGATTTAAAGAAGGTTCAAACAGTACTTAATCAAATTCACCAGCAGTTTATTACCGTGGTAAAGCATGGTCGCTCGGAAAAATTGGCCAAACATCAAGATCTCTTCAGCGGGGATTATTGGACCGGGGAAGAAGCGGTAACTCTCGGTCTCGTAGATGGCCTTTCCACCTACCACGAAATACTAGAAGTCGAGTTTGGATCTCAACATGCTTTGGATTACAGCCAAAAGCCAGGCTTTTTTGGCCAATTACCCAGAGTGGCAGAATCCTTAACCAGCTCCATCACTTCTGAAATTTGGAGCCGATTAAGCCAGTACCCAGGACCAAGGTTATAGTCAACCTGGCCAGTCACAGGCCTCAACCAGTTGGGGCCTGGTTCTGCGCATAGCTTCTGTTCCCTTCCAGTCACGGCCATACAGAATGTTCTGCTCTACTTCCCAGTATTCTCTGTATGAGATCGAATCCATCAGCTCAAGAATGACACAGTCACAGACTCTGAAATCTTTCTGCGTCACTACACCAGTCTTGGCCTCTATGTCCTCCAGGCAAACCTGAGCAATTTTAGTAGCACTCGTTACTTCCTTGATGGTTTGAACATCATAAGTGCCGTTTCTTTTCTCCACCAGTTGCTGGGCCCAAGAATCCGAGGCACACAGAACTAGTGCCAGACCTAGCAAGGTATTTGACCACCAAAATTCCATTTGTCTATCTCCCATTTCGATCCGTTTCTCTCAGAGCCTCCACAGCAACACCGGATAGTACAGATCCGCCAATTGATAGTACTTCCCTTGGGTATAAACACACCCATGCAACAAAGCCAAAGAATATAAATCCAAAAGGAAACCAGAAAACATCAAACGTGAAGATTTCGCCATTGGGGAGCGGCCAATCACAGCGGCCATCTCCATTAACGACAGCCATTCCAAATATATAAGCCATCACCAGAACAAATCCCAGCGCGCGAATCCAGCCACGCGTGTAATGGAAAAACAGGCCAAAAAAGACCCCAGCCAGAATGCTGATTGCTCCAAAAATAAAGGTAACGTCCCATATAGTCATATCGCGCAACCACGGCGATACAATTAATCCTGCGAACACCATGCTTGTGAAAAGCGGAGCAATGATGCATTTCATAACGCCTACCATGTAGTACATAGCACTCTCCCTCTGCTACAGGGACATCTCCTTAGAAGGGCCGCCCCGAATCTTCTCAACCGCTTTGTTAACGGCCTCTTTGACCACATTGGTCGCTTTCTCCAGTCGAGTTTCTTTAATAAGGCCATCACTCGCGAAGAGCTTTTCAACGCTAATCCGGCGGCCCTCTAGGGCGCTGGTCTTTTCTCCGGTTCTCTCCTCAATCCCCCGAATTAGCTTTGACTTGTCATCGGTATACACATAGGCGTTCTCTTTTGCCCGCGACAACGCCACATAAAACGTTTTCTGGTTTATCAGATTCCGGCGCCAGCTCTCTGCTAGAACAATGGCGTCCCGATATGTCTGACCTTGAGCCGAGAAAATAGTAGACGCGTAGCCATGATCCCAGTGCCTCTGATCCTTCATGTTCAAATCAATGACGCGCCCATCCTTGAAACGGACCGTAGCCGTGTCGCCCTCAATTTTAAGCACTTCGCCTTTCAGCCCGTTTTTCAAGTCGAGGTCTTTATCGGTTTTCCGCCACTGTATCTGATCACCCTCAGCCAGCTTCTTCTCATCCTCACGGTAAACTTCAACGCCGTGCTTTGCCCTGCCCGCTACTTTATCGGGTCTCCAATCAACTACCTGGCCATTCTCTCGTTCAAATACTACTTTCTGGCCATCTACACGCAGGATCTTCACCCGTTCATTTTTTTCCACTCCAAGCGTCTTAAAGGCTTTAGAAAATTCAACATAATCTCCGGCCGTATAGCCTCGCACACTCCCTTTTTCGACCCTGGTGAGCCCACGACTGACCATCACCGAAAACGAAGCTGAATCGGCGTTCAGCTCACCCCTCTTTTGCAGGCCTTCCCGGATCCTCTGGTTCACCTCACCTCTTGTTTCATTGTCTGGGATCATCAAGAGGGTATCTGCACGGTCGCCCTGAGATCGGGCAACATACTGATCGACTATCTTATTTAAACGCTGTGCTTTATCGGCCTCTTCAACTACTCGGCCATCAATCTTTTTGAGCGCCTTCGCCGCATCACCAACCACACTATCCTTCACAGCGCTGAGCAAAACCGGGTTCCCCTTCTGGCGCTGAATTTCGTTCATGACGGCGGTTTTCATTCCGCCTCGCTGAAGCTGATTGAACGGCTTACCCCACTCAATGGCTCCAATTTGCGCCTTGTCCCCAACCAGGGCCACTCTGGCACCGGTCTTCCTGCTGAAGGTAAGAAGGTCTGCCATTTGAGATGAATTTATCAATGAGGCCTCATCGATCACCCAGATCTCTTTGTTATTTTTGCCGATACCGCCTTGGGAGTCCTTTTCACCATTTGCCAGGGCGTAGAGGTGACTGGCAATGGTCTGGCTCTGAATGCCTGCCCCCTTTTGCAGTTCTTCGGCGGCCGCCCCAGTCATCGCAAAACCTCGCACCTTATATCCCCGGTGCTCACCAATATCTTTCACAGCCTGGAGCATGTAGGTTTTGCCGGTACCAGCGTAGCCTTGCACCCCAACCACCCGATCTCTAGTCCCAACGATCGTCTGAACTCCGTCAAGCTGGCCTTTCGTCATGCCCAACTTTGCAGTGAAGTCCTTGATCGCCGACTTTCCAGCAATAGGCCTCAGCTCACCCTGCCCGGTCTTCACCAGGTCTACGATGTAACGTTCCTTTTTTAACGCCTGAGGGGTCGTGAGATAATCAGCCTCCTTATCATTAACCCCCACCGCCGGCAGTAAGATCTTGGCCTCTTTCAAGCCAGAAATAGCGCTATTTACTGCTTGAAAGCTGTGCCGTCCAACTGCTGTACTCATCGTCGTCTTCAGCAATTCTTTCTCAGAGAACACGGCCTCTCTCTCCGCGAGTTTCCTGTAGGCAAATATCACATCATCTCTCGCGGACTCGCCTTTAAACACCTTTTCGCCGCGACCTTCCCCTTGAGGCGAGTTTCGATCCTGTGGCCCTGTCTCCCTCCCATCGACTGCCCCCCCAGGCGCCGTGTCGTTCCGTGGTTGAACTTCCGGATCAATCTTTACCCGATCTGGACCAGGTGTCGTTGAATCCTTGCCTTTGGGCTGGGCTGGTTGAGACTTGCCGGAATCAGCATTCTCGTGCTCTTTGTCCCGCTCAATCCGCTTCAACGGGATAGCCGGGAGTGTTAATCCGGCCTCTTTCAACTCCCTAGACCAGCGCTCCAAGAGAACCTCTTTCGTCGCCGTTTTCTTGCTATCGCGGGTCATCAACGACGCTCGATCCATCGCCTTAGCGCCTTCCAACCCGCGCTCCTTTGCGGCAGCTTCAATGTCTTTTCGGCGCTTCGAGAACAAGCCCCGGAGCTCCTGGCTAACCTCTTTAAGCTCGAACGTGCCTTTTTTACCCGGAACCACGGTATAACCTAACTCGGTCGCTTTCATCGCCAGTTCTGAACGGTAAATCTGACCAATAAGCATGGAGTTATCGTACATGCGACCGCTTTCGATAGAGCGCCACTGTGCGTCGTCCCGGAGGGTCGCATTAAGAATGACGCTATGAGTGTGCAACTGAGGGTCCAATGCCCGTGAAGTCGAATGGGTAAACATGGCCGCAGCCATGTTTTCAGTGCGAACAAACCGCGTCACGCCATTCTCACTTTTCCGGCCGCCCACCAGGTTCTTCTCCAGATAACCCAGCGCTGCTTTAACTGATTCCTGATGAGCCTTAATCAACCGCTCGTCGCCACCGGCCAACGCCATGATTGATACCGACTTGGGAGCAGAAAGCGTAAAGTCCCAGCCCTTCTTATGCTCAATACCGCCTTTGCCGTTAGCCCTGCCCAGGGTATCCCCTGTAGGCAATCGGCCTTCTAGGGCATTCTCAAATACCTTCATGTCCACGGGACCACTCAGGCCCATCAAGGCCGCTCCATTTCCAAACCACTGGGTCGGAATTGACTCTTTCTCCCCGTTTTCGTCGCGGCTATAGTAATCCGCATCCTTGTAGTAGCTGCTCGCCACCTTCGCGCTACCAATCGCTTTGATGCTGATCACAGAATGGCTCCATCCCGATACTTCAGCGCCATTTGATCAGGGGTTTGCTCCACCTCGGTTTTTCCATCAATGGAAACGTCGGCATCGCCGTGAAGATCTTCATCGACAATCACTTCTTCCACGTTCAGTTTCCGATCAACAAAACCCTCCACCCGCCGCTTCAGCTCTTTTCGTTTGAGCACAAACTTAGCCACAGGAAAACTTCGCCCTAACTTCAAATAGCCATGCAGGTCAGGGAGGAATAAAATTTCCGTCGGCAACACAATGGGTCTTAGCTGCCGCTGGCGCGAAAGGGATACACCGTCTCGGATATCGTTTACGCCATAAGATATGCCTTCATTCGTTTCAAGCTGCTCCGTGGCCCCCAGCCCGTTACTCGCCCACTTTGCAGAACGGTCCTCATTGAACCGAAATACTGCCCAGGTGGAGCACATGCCCACCAGGGCATCGGCATCGTCCCGACCATAAATACCAACCAATTGAGGGTATGACTGAACCCCTAAAACACCGCAGCCGCCAAACTTCCTGGATTGCGCCAGGGTATCGGTCAGCGAGGGCAGCCGGTTCAAACTGGGCAACTCATCGATCATCAGCCAGATACGCCTGTCTCGGCAGGGTTTCATTGACAAAATGGCCGAGGACGCCGTGTCCAACCATGCCGTAATCAGGGGACGAACAACCTCTTTTTGGTCGTCTTTCCTGGTAATGAAGATCCACTGATCGACGCCGTCATTCTTTACCCAGTCTTTGATCGAAAAGGTATCGTCAGAGTCTTGCAGGTACTTCAGAGATCGCACATACGTTGCCAGAACCGCCCTTACCGACGCGGCCATTTTTTCTGCGCCCTCCGCGAGTATGGCCGCCCCCTCAGTACCCTTAAGATACCCAATGATCTCTTCCAGAGAAGCATTGAGGATTTTGTCTACAAACAGCCGATTAGAGCGTTGCGGGTGATCCGCAAGCTTCCTTGCCATTGCCGAAAATACCAATCTTGCGGCCTGCGTCCAGAACGGGTCGTTGGACTTTTGCTCGGGAATGAAGGATGCAGCCAGCTGATCGAATTCATACTCTTCTTTGCACTCGCCCCACAGATCCCAAGATCGACCACGCGCATCAAAAGGACTCAGAATCACATCCTGGCCTTCACGAAAGAAGTGGGAAACCATATCCCCCGCTGGGTCATAAACAACCGCCCGCTCGCCGCGCCGCCTGAACTCGCTCAGCATTTCTTTATACGTCTCTGACTTCCCGGTACCAGGAGCCCCAACTACCAAGAAATGAGCAGGCTCTGAATCCTTCGGAATTGGTATACCCGCCATCTTCAGCCCTGCGGTTTTCGTGGTGCGTTTCACGGTCTTACCAAGCTCCTTTGCATCAACCAGTTTGCCTCCCCGGACAAACTCCTCATCTGAGAAGCCTTTACCGGTCGAGTTGAGAAATCGGAAAACCAGCGCACTAAAGATCACCAGTGACACCAAACCAGTCACCACGCCAAACAACAGTGCGGTATAGCTCCTACCAACAATCTCCTGTACCCCGGAATTCCTCAGATACCCCGCCGCCGGGATAACCCGATCGCGCCCATCCGGGTAAGTAATAGAAACAGTTGAATCCTCCAGTTTCAGACCTTCGTGTTTGACGTAGGCCTCGGCATATCCGATAGCTATGGATCTCTCAATCGGGTCCGTCTTGAACCAATAAGTGGTCGCAACCGCTGCAATAAATAACACCAGACAGGCTCTTGAGAACTGAACGACTACCTGCCAAATCATTCGGAAATAATGGATGGTGGTTTGGCCACCACGAGTGAAATTACCTATTCCTGAACCCCGGAAAATGCTCATCTACAACACCCCCATCTTTTCCAGGATGGCTATCGAATCCTCCCGGGCCGCATTGATAAGCGATTCTTCGTGAACACCAGCAACGCGCTGGGACAGACACAGTGTCTGAACCCCTATCTTTAGAAGGGCATCCAATTTGCCGTTAGCCCCTTCCGTGGCGGCAATGCCGCGCTCAATGATGATTCGCCACATCTCAGACTCGGTGCTGATACCCCGACGCCGAGCTTCCTGCTTAACAAAGGTAATGGTGTCCTCGGACACTCGAATGGATACCGCCCTCATCCTTGCCGCTCCATATAGATTTATTTGTTTTCATATAATAATATGTTTTCCGTATGCGCGCTAGGCCTTGCGCCAATTGGTGAGGGCAAGAGGTGTGTATACCGTATGCGCTGCATAGCGCATACGCTGAAGGCCTTGTGGCACAAGGCCTGAAGCATTGCAGCGTAAGCTGCGTAGGGTGTGAGAAAAACCGGGCGGCAGCAGGCCGCTGAGGTCCAGGCAGCCCCCCAACCGCCGGCTTTTACGGCCTGGCCGTTTTCCTTCGGGACCGGGGCGCTATCTGGTAAACCATTGGTAAACAAAAGAGGCTAGATATGGCTTTGAAAGGATCCGTGTTTGCAAAAACCAGGGAAGACTCTGTAACCGTCTCGGCCAAGGTTCCCCGCTCTCTGAAAAATCGGGCAGATCACCTGCGGGATCAAATACAGGAAATTGACCAGGAACTGAGTTTTGACTTGAGTCTGATCATCCGAGACGCAATCGAAGAGGCTGTGCAGAAGGGTGAAAAGGAAATTTCGAAAATGAAACGGGCGCAGCCGAAATTCTCTGGCGACACCCAACCAGCAACAGGGCAACCAGCAACAGGGGAAATGGAAAGAGCCTGATCAGTTGACCAGGGAGGCCGCCGGCCTCCCCTCGGTCAACCCGTCAAGCTTCATAGGTATGCAGAATTTTTAGGACGCGAAAGCAGCGATCCGGATGCACCTGGTTCACAGGGATCCTTTCCCCACTGCCCTTCTCCCGGTATTCAATCCTGAAAACATATTGATCCCGGTCCAGGTGAACAACACCGACATCGTGATAATCAACAGCGGCCGCCACAGAAAAACTGTGCTCCCCTCGTATCAGGTTAAACAGCTCCCTTTTCCGGTCTGCGGGTAAAACTCGCACCCTACGGCTTATGGCTACCACACCCAGGCGGCGCGCCAGGGTCTTACGAAAAATATCGTTGGTTCTAGAGACAAGCTCAAAATGTTTCATGATCTTTGCTCCCTTTAACTCGCCACGGTTTACCGGCGAACATGAAAAAGGGCCCCGGCGGGGCCCTGTGATCTATGCGGCTTGATCCTGCTGTGCGTCCTCCAGGCGAGCCAACATATAGTTATGGGCTTTTTGAGCCAGAGACGCGGCTTTAAACAGCGCTTTCTTGTCGAAGTCCAGAATCCGAATCCAGTGTGCCAGGTAACTTTTGTGCTGCATCTCCCCTTCCAGACCGATACGGCTGCAAACCATCCAGGACGTAAACTCGGCTACCAGTTCTTCAAAGGCATAGGCGTCTGATCCGAACTTGCCGATCAGCTCCCGATTCAGTCGTGATTTATGCCCGGTCGCGTGCGCCATTTCATGCAGACGTGTGGCGTAATAATCCTCGCCCTTAGCGAACTGCTCGCGTTCTGGCATGTGGATACGATCCACTGACGGGATGTAATGGGCGCTATCACCTCCATGAACTGTCACACAGTCAAATGCTTCGCATAGGGCTTCCGCGTCTGCGATAGGCGCCCAGGTAGGTTCTACAGCCGGCTTTTCGATACCGTCGAGTTGATCCCGATTGAATACCGTAAACGAGTTAATCACTGTATAGGCTTCGGTTTCCGTCTCGCCGTTTTCATTGACCACGTTTTTCTCTACTGGCTTGAAGAACACACAACGCGTTCCCTTCTCCCCTTTTCGAACCGTTGCGCCACTGGCTTTAGCCTGCTTGAAGGTCACCCACTCGTTACTGGTAAACCCGGCCTGGTAGCTTCGCATCGCCAACAACAGCACATTGATTCCGCTGTAGGGATTCCCTGTAGTCATGTTGACCGGAAGCGCCAGCATCCCGCGTTTTTCCCACGGGCAAACCCAAGGCTTAACGCCTTCTTTCAGAGCAACCAAAAATTCAGAGGTGATTTCTGCGTAAAGATCTTTTTTCATGATGAGAGTCTCCTAACTCGCCTCGATACACCGGCGAACGTGATGGCTGACCTAACGTCTAAACCATGAGTAAATAATAGCAAAAATAAACATTTTAGTAAACATCTAAGTAAATAAATAAGGCTATTTTTTTGAACACTAAAGGCTTGATTTCCCACCCCTGATCCTGAATGTCCGGATTCCGCCGGGTCCGGGCAGCGCCCGGCATAAACACCAGCCGGGCCAACGGCCCGCGCCTTATTGGTGATGCGACCAAACCCCCGCCTGCCTGGTAGATCCCGACCGCCCTTCATCCGCACCCGTCGAAGCAGACGCCGGGCCGGCCCTGGCAAGGTGGAACGCAGCGCAGCGAGTAGACCTTGCCAGGGCTGGTCCGGTGGCTGAGGGTGCATAACGGATGAAGGAAGGTCGGGATCGAACTGCGGGAGCTGAAACCCCTCCGGCCAGGTGGCTGCGCCACTTGGCCTTCGTGTGGTCGTCTTAACAGTCGCGCCAGCGTCTGTTGACCACACCCGGGGCCCCGCTGCGCGGGGATCCTACTGCGGGCCGCTCAGCGGCCTGCCCGACCGGAGGTCGGAAGCGATAGGGATACGGAGGGCGTCAGTCCCGCCAACGGCGGGATGAGCGAATAGCGAACCCGGAGAAGCCCGGCCCGCAGGGATCGTCTGACCCCACAGATTTGAACATTAGATACCGAAATTTCCGTACGGAAACTCTCAAAAACGATTGGCTCAGCCTACAACCTTAACAGCCGTGCCCGTGGCGGATATCACCACAACCCCGTTATCCGTGGCACCACTGAACTCGACAACGTTAACTGAAACACCGATCACGGCATCAGCGCCCAGATTCGCTGCATTAAACCGCAGTCGTTTCAAAGCCTCTTCCCGACAGCGAACCAGGTGAGACTCGGTGCCATAACTCTGCCCGGAGCCGGCAACCGCTCGTCCAATGCTTCCAAAGAATTCATTAATTGAACTGAACGCATAGGTGCTATCGCCTGCGACAATTCCGAGCACCTTGTCTACCTCGGCTCCTGGAAGTGTCGGCGTGGTCGTGACAATCATCGTCGACAACCTTTCAGAGAGCTCGCGCTTGGGCGTCAACTGGGGTTTCTTGACATCAATCCCCTTCTTAACCGCCTCCTCGATCTTGCTGTAAACCGCCTCACAATTCGGACACTGCCAGTCCGGCGCTCGGTCCTCCGGCTTACGCTCGTAGTCACACTTCAGGCAAACTTTTCCCACTACACCACCCCTTAACGAGAAAGAGCCGTAACTGAACACAGGCCCAGTCGCTCGAAGTCTATGATTCTTCCAACTTTAGTCCACGAACCCATGGTAAAGCCCAACACCCACCACGGCGTCCACAAAGCGTTTTGCAGTTGCTCGATCCATAATGACCGTCTTGCCATCGACCTTCAGGTAAATGCTGTCTTCGTCGTAGAAGGAAGAACGGCCCAGCTCAACATCCATCGTTTCCTTGTCGCCCTGGTCTCGAATGGTTTCTTCAAAGAACATTGTTGTTGCCATAGTCGACTCTCCTGTTTTGGGTGGAAGCACAACCTCTGTCGTTCCGGATCAGAGCAATCTCAAGCCATAAGGTACACCATCAAGCCCGTAAGAGAAGGTATACCCTACCCTTTCGACCGCCCTCAAAAACTCGGCGCACACCTGGTAGCCATCCCGGTCGCCCACATCCAGAAGCACCGCGTAGTGTTCAACAATATGCGTTAAAGGCTCAGGTTGTTCCTCTGAAACATCGAACAGATCCGGCAACTCCATTGCTTCCATCATTCTCCCCTTACCTCTGAATCAGTGCGCGGCAAAGCCACCGCTGCGACTATATCCCCTTCATTGATTTCCCCGCGCTTCCACTGCTCAAGCAAAAGCGGTATCACGACAGACAACATGTACTCGTATACCTGGACATTCGGCTTTCTGCCGCCAAGCGCTTGCTCCCAGGCGGTGATCCGATCATGTCTGTAGTTCGTGCCAAGGTCCTGGTTCAAGCTTTTCAAAGCATCTGACAATGGCAAAGCTCCTCCGTCAGTCATCAGCCGCCGCCACGTCGACACAATGTTGGCGTCGGTGGGGTGCACCGGGGCTCCCCGTCCCCACCGTTTCTTCGCGTTTTCATTCACTTGTGCCTCCCGGGCGATACAGTCATAATGATTTCGTTCTCTTTCTAGTCGAAGGGACACCGGCCCTGTTGAGCGTGGTGGCTTGCAGGGCCACCTCTCCCCTCCCCCACGGATCAGGAACAAGAGCGCAAGCGACATTCCCTGAAACGTAACCATAACGATATCTCTGAACGCGTAAACTGTACCTGCCAAGAGCGCAGTTCCTGAAATTTCCGTACGGAAATTCGGGCCCCTCAGCGCCGATGCTCGTTCCAGGTTAATCAATCAACAGCAAGATGTCCCAGGATTCCGGATGATCGTAGACGTACGCCATCAGCCGGTCGTACTGCTCACCAAATTGGTCAGTGCGATAGGTCCAAACACAGTGATTAACGGCAAAAACACAGGCGATCAACCCCGCCGCTTGCCAACTCACCTCAGCTTCCGCCCCATTGCCAGGATTACTTACCCTTACCGTGCCCTCAATATCCGGCGCCATGAAAAAGGCACCGTTCGTGGTTTCATAAAACGTCCAGTAGCCGCCGCTGTATTTTTCGCAAAGATGACGCATGTACGCAAAAATCGCATTCTCAGCCTCAAGGAACCGATCACCAAAATAGGTGGGCAAGGTGTCCAGGCGCTCATCATCACCAACAACCGTTACCTCAATCACTGGATTGGATACACACATAGCAGATCTCCCTGTAGTCGAAGGCAAATCGGCAGGGAAAATGTGGTGGTGGAATCCCTTGCCGACTTGTTTGTCTCAACGCCAAACCGGCGTTTTCTCCATTGTTGGAACCGATATCTGCGAGAATTTCCGTACGGAAATTTTCAGGATTAATCTGCCAAGCCCGGGGCCTGGCAAGAAAACCTCACGCACAGGCCCCGTCGGTCACATGGGACAGCGCCACAAAGTAACTCACGTGATAACCCTGGCTGACCGACAGGCCTCCCGCTGTTGGGCGGACACTCCAGGATTTGGCGTCCTCAACCAGGTCACGAATGAACGCAAGCCGGTCTACCTCTTCGCCTCGGTTGAAATTGCGCTCAGAGTCCAGAAACGAGTCATCGGTGGTCTGACCTTCGCAAACAACGCGCAAGGACTGGTCACGAGCCAGCAACCGAACCAGGTGAGGCACAGTCCACTTTTGGGGCCAGCCTGCGAGTGGATTCATGGCCGACAAGGCCATTGGGGAGAAAATTTCCTTCGACGGGAAGTGATACACCGAAACCGACAGGTGAGGCTGTAGCTTCCGGTACTCTGCCCTTTCAAGCTCCAGCGCACTCAGAACTTCAAAGAGCTTCAGCAGACTCCAGTTGGCAATAGCCAGCATGCTGATCACTGCGGATTTATGACCATGGATAATCCAACGCCGACACTCCTTGCCGCGTTTCATGGCGTAGCCGAGATCTGTGATCGCCAGGTTAAAATCGTGCTCGTGAATACCGAACCGCTGCACATGGGCAAAGGTATTCTTCACATAGACCTCGCGATCTTCGAAAGCCTGAAGCCAAGCTTCACGGGTGGTCAGGGCGTCAGTAAGGGAAACGGATCTCATAACCTACTCTCTCTTGTCTAGTCGAAGGTAAATCGGCGGGAAAATGTGGTGGTGGATTCCCTAACCGACCCACATATATTAACACCGTTACGGTGTTATTATCAAGGGATTTACCCGATTTTGAGCAAAAGTTTCCGTACGGAAATTTTCCAATTTTGTTGACTCCTAACCCCTGATCCTGAATGTCCGGATTCCGCCGGGTCCGGGCGGCGCCCGGCATAAACACCAGCCGGGCCAACGGCCCGCGCCTTATTGGTGATGCGACCAGACCCCCGCTTGCCTGGTAGATCCCGACCGCCCTTCATCCGCACCCGTCGAAGCAGACGCCGGGCCGGCCCTGGCAAGGTGGAACGCAGCGCAGCGAGTAGACCTTGCCAGGGCTGGTCCGGTGGCTGAGGGTGCAT
>Ga0208010_1000011_pt1 | contig 80057 bp, 60 predicted proteins | sample 2_EtaG_FD_184074 | JGI IMG/M metagenome (GOLD analysis project Ga0208010, IMG submission 184074) | Marine viral communities from the Subarctic Pacific Ocean - 2_ETSP_OMZ_AT15125 metaG (SPAdes) (version 2) | ecosystem: Environmental > Aquatic > Marine > Oceanic | place: Pacific Ocean | collected... | reverse complement strand
AGATTGAACTCTGAAGGTTACCATCAGCAGCCTCGTATGCAGCAACAACTTCTACGAACTGATCAAGTGACTCGGAAGAGCCAGAGAGCATAGCGTCGATGCGTCCTGCTTGAACAGCTTCAGCAGCAGTTGCGCGAGAAACTTCAGCAGCCAAGTCCTGGGTAAGAACCAAACGAGCAGCGTCGGCTGCAGCTTTGTCAATACCGTGTGTTGAGCTAATTGCATTTTCAGCAGCAACACGAAGTCCAGACTCAGTAGCCATCTCAGTACGGATAAGAGCACGATCAGTTGTAGCAGCAGCGAAAGATGCTACAGAATCAAGTTCGTTCTGATCAACATCAGCTTGGATTGCATTTTCAGCAGCAACACGAAGTCCAGACTCAGTTGCAGCAGCAGCAATCATTACTCCACGAGCAGCAGTTGCAGCAGCGTGAGCAGCGTCAGAATCAGCTTCGTTTTGATCAACATCAGCTTGGATTGCATTTTCAGCAGCAACACGAAGTCCAGACTCAGTAGCCATCTCAGTACGGATAAGAGCACGGTCGGTAGAAGCAGCAGTGCTAAGTCCAGAGATTGAACTCTGAAGGTTACCATCAGCAGCCTCGTATGCAGCAACAACTTCTACGAACTGATCAAGTGACTCGGAAGAGCCAGAGAGCATAGCGTCGATGCGTCCTGCTTGAACAGCTTCAGCAGCGAGAGCACGAGTTTGCTCTGCAGCAACAGCAGCAGCGTTTGCGCTTTCAGCAGCGCGAGCAATAGCAGCTTCAGCAGCGAGAGCAGCAGCGTCAGCAACAGAGCTTGCGTCGATTTTTGAGATGATCGCAGCGAGTGCGCCATCAAGTCCCAAACCACCGGCTTCGCCAGCAAGGTCTGCAACTTTTAATTCTCCAGAGAGAGTACCTGCAACGAGGTCTCTTCCCATGAGAACATTTTTTGGATCAATAGACATAAATTATATGTTTTCCTATATTTGTTTTAGAGTTAATAAGATAAAGGTATCCACCTAAAGACTTGCTGCATAAGCAGTGAGTCAATAAATTTCTTCTCCATCCAACCTTATATAGGAATAATGTTTTTGAAAATCCAATCTATTTTTCAGTATTTTTAGAGCAGATTTGTATCTTATTAATGTTGCTATTCTTTCAAAGATTGTGCTCTATCATATGCCAATCTTTTTGCGTCAGATAGCTTCTCAAGATAACCATTTCTTCTCAATACTTTGAATGCGAGATTCTCGACAGAAAACGCTCCAACGGACTCAAGTCCTGCTTTTCGCATCTTTCGAATCTTATCTTTTAGCTTGTCGGCATACTGCTCAGCCTCTTCATACTTTTTATCTTCAACAAGTCCGTCAATGCGATCAATCTGATCCATTAAGGATGCTGCTTTCTTCTTAACATTCGCTTTGTCAAAATCTGATTTTTCTGAAGATGGGAATTTTATCCATTCGTCATTTAGGACGGAGTATAAGCCTTGAGCTTCATGCGGATCATTTATATCCTGAACATACACTTCGACTTCATATCCCTTGATTCGAATATCGTGAAGCCTGTTCCAAATGGACTTCATTGCATTGAAGTATTCTCGGACAAGCTCTGTCTTGTCATCAACATCTGTGAAATCAAGAAGAATATGAAGATCAACATCGGAGAACTTTGAGTAATTCAATGCTGCAAGTGAGCCTGTGAAAGTGATGTCGGAAAACTGAGCGTCTCCAACTTCCAAAGAGTTGTAGAAGTCTTGAGCTATGACAAGGAGTTTCTCCCTTATCTCGGGATCAAGTCTATCCTCTGGTTGGTTCCAGAAGTCTTTGTTTATTTCGTCGTGGACTTCAAAGCTGGATACATCTACGCTCTCGGGATCAACTTTTTCTGTGACGGCGCGGAGTCCAGCGACAAGCATTTCCGAATTTGGAGTGCTTGCAGCGGATTCTCCGAACATATTCGCCCATTTAGCAAACTGATCCATACTATAAGTAGTTCTCTATTAACTATTCGGTAATACCGAGCTATAAGCGATGGAAGCGTATCCATATTGATATTTACTGTGAGCCTGTGTCCAAGTTGTACCGTTGTCGGTTGACTTATGAATGAACTGGTTTGATGATACAAGCCATACTCCATTTGAGTATGCGATGCTCATAGGAGTAGTCACTCCTGCTATTCCAGAATTCTGAGTCCATGTGGCTCCATTATCAGTGCTTGTGTAGTTGCGTCCAGATTGGCTTGTTACCGCAACCCAAGTGTCATTGCCGCCATATTGAAAGTCAGTTGGGTTTAGCAGTGCTGCGCCAGCGATTGCAACCCATCCGTCGTTATCTAGATTAATAGAAGTGCATCGAGTGCCACCCCAAGGGGTGATCACCATCCATATGCCGTTTGCATATTCAACTTCCTTGTTGTAATTCTGAGCGCTCTGTGGACTTGCTGAAATTGTGGTTGAAAGCGTCCATGTCTGTGCATCATCTAATGATTTGTATATTTGAAAGTCATTTCCACTATGCCCACAGGCAACCCAGTTTCCGGCTCCGTCCGTAGCGAGCGATAAGTCTCCTACATAAGGCCAGCCTCCGAAGCCTGTTGTGTTTTGCCATGTCGTTCCGCCATCAGTAGATCTGTCAATTCCTCCGTTACTGATGGTTGCCCAAACTCCGTTTCCGTATTTCACGTCTCTCATGTTCTGCGTTCCGTCGCCGCCGAGATCAGAAACAACTGTCCAACTATTTGCATCGGTTGGATCTGATGTTTTAACAAGGCTGTTGATGGAGTTTCCGCCAGATGGAACAGTGGAGCACATCCATAAATCGTTTCCGCTTCCATCCTTTCCGAACGTTAAAGAGTTCGCTGTCTGCATAGTAACGGCAGACGAAATCTGATAATCTGTCCATGAGACACTATCTGTTGAATAAGATACTCTCTCTCCACCAATTGCAACCCAAAGAGGAGGAGATCCCGCTGGTGGGCGCCAAGTATCAAGATCTGTTGTCTGTTTAACCTCTCCATCTTCCCTACCGATCATCCAGGTTCCACCAGCTATGTTTTCATAGTAGTTTACTTCACGAGGCAAAGAACTGGAGAAGTCGTCTGCAAAATCGGCAGTGACGGTGGAGGACCAGTTTGCCGTTGCGATCACTGATGCAGAGGTGCTATCAGCTTTAGAGACAAGGAGTACCCAACCTTTTGAGCTATAGTCAAGATCGTATACTTTCGAACCAGCTTCGATGACGGATTCGGAATCCATTCTCTCGGTTGCGTCTCCTCCGCCGACTGGAATCGTGTATACTTTATTGCCACAGGCAAAACCGACAGAGCCGTCTGCCTCTGCATGTGCGAGGGCTGTGATTGGATTGGCACCAGCATCGGTGTGCATCAAAGTTGCAGTTGGTGCAGATGAAGCAGTGCTAAAGTGGAGACTGTAGAGCTTGCCGTTGTCAGTAACGGCAGCAAACTTACCTGAACCCATATATGCGACTTTGCTGAAACTTCCTCCATGAGCGACTGGGGCAAATGACAGTGTTGCGAATACGCTAACGTCTGTTCCACTCCAGATGCCAGATTTGGTAACCACTGCTACCATAGCGGAACCGTTAGCTGCCGATCCTTCGACTACACCCACGATGTCAGTTATCTCTACTCCAATTGTCCAGTCGTTAGCCATTTTATTTCTTCCTTATAATACAAAGCGACGTGCTTTGGCAATAAGTAGTTTTACAACTTTGAATCGGCGACGATTTTGTTCATCGCAGCAAATAAGTCAGTGAAATTCGTTACTCCAAATCCGTCCTCAACCATCATTGTCTTGAAGTTCGTTTTTGCGAACTCTGGCTCAAAACTGTCAAGAGCAAAGTTAATCTTATTTTTACCTTGAATGCTCAAAGAGGGGACATAGAGTTGCATTAGGCGATAATTCTCTCGAACAACATCTTGCTTCTCAATAATGTTCGAATATGCCTTTACTTTGCTCTCAGAGTTCTCGCAATGCTCCAGAATACTGTTAATATCGAATTCCTTATCCTCAGACAAGAATGGAAATCTCTTCTTAACAGTCGGAAGTCCAACGCCGCCGACTCCAGCGAGATTATCAGATTTATCTCCGACAATGGCGCGGGCGAGGGCAAAGTTCTTAGGATGGATTCCAAAGTTCTCGATCAAAGACTTCTTATTAACCACTTCCTTCTGAACGGGGCGGAAGACGACAGTCTCACTGTCACACAATTGGTAAAAGTCTTTGTCAGAAGATACGATTACCTTTTGCCATCCATCATAATTGGGATGTTGGACAACTGCGCTGACAATGTCGTCCGCTTCGACGGCAGGGAGCATGAGTTGGATAATGGGAAGTTCATTGAGATACTCGAATAGACGAGTTTGCTGCCATATCTTATTGGCGACTTGCTCCTTCTCCGACATATTGCTCACATCTCGATTGATGCGGATCGGCTTTCGCCCTGCTTTGTAATCCTTATTCTGAGTCTTTCGCCTCTGAGAACCTCCCTGTCCATCCCAGCAGATTATTACAGAATCCGGTTTGATATCTCTGACAAGCTTTTGTAAAGTTTGGACACCTCCCTTGACGCCGCCTATGGGCATTCCGTTTGTCGATAGACTCGGATTTACAATAAAATTTCGGATATACAGTGAACACAACGCATCCACTACCATAACTCTTTTTCTTTTCATTTCTTTGTCCATTTTTTCATTGGATAGTGATCCACATATCCCTTCTTAATCTCATTCTTCAAAAACGAATCCATAATTCTCTTTGGATTTGTCCAGCCAAACACTTCCCAGAAAACAGGAACTTGTCTCCCCAGTCCCTCATCATAATAAGACTCGAATCGCTTGTGCAAGATTCCGTCAACGCCGGATGGTCTCTCCTTATCATAATAATTGATAACCAAGTCACCGAGCTTTAGCTTAATCTTCTTGCTCATATCTTCAGTCTCTCTAAAGTTCCGTCATTTGTTGTATAATACACTTTTCGAACTCCACAGTGTTCCATGGCTGAGAGGCACATGTGACAAGGCTTGGAATTTCTTAGCTCTCCGACTCTATTCACTCTCACAACGTACATCGTTGAGCCAGAAGTTACCGCTCTATCTAAACCGAGAAGACATCCAAGTTCCGCATGCTGCGTTGCATGCCCCTTATCTCGGCGGCGGAAGCGTTGCCCGAAGCGAGCGTGAGCGTTCCTATTAGAACTCACATTTATGACATTATTCCCACGAACAAGGACTGCGCCGTGGCGGTGCATGTGCTCAGGAGAACTCAATGCCACTCTCTGTGCAAGCTCAACGAATCTTTTCTTTCTGCCAATTATGTCCATGTATATAATATAACACAGACGCAAAGCCCTGTCAAGCGCTTTTATCGATGGCGCCGTTTGTGATTATGGCGTTTGGCGGGACGAGCAGGACGGCGCCTGCCCTTTATCCAACGCTTATAAGTCGATGGATGTCGGGAGAGCAAATATCGCTCAACCGTTTGGATCTCCCAAGTTCCCCGGATCCAGACGCCATTGCTTCGATAGTGCCCTGGTTTCCAAACCCAAGCCCGTACCATAACATGAGGTGTCGCGTGGGGCGAGTGGTGCGCTTGATGAGTGGTGTAAGATTTGTGAGCATGGGCACGAACGGGTGGGTTCGGGTGAGCCTGTGCAATACAACTCGTTAAAAATGCCACAAATAGAGTTGCTGTAGTGATTCTTTTCATTAGTTTTCTACTCCTTCTTCGTCTTCGTAAAAGTCGGAAGCGTTGCCTTCCCGTTTATCAAACTTATGGATGACTTCCTCGTCCATAATGTCGTATACTCTTTGACGAAACACATCGTCTTTTATTCGATCAAGCCATGTTGCAGATTGAAATTTGTTTCCAAGAACATTTCCATTGGAGTCAAGAAGAGAATACCATGCGCCGGAGCGCTGCAGACTATTTGATCCTCCGATGGCATCGAACAGACTCTCATCGTCCATAATGCCGATGGTATCGTCGCCCCATAAAATCTGGAAATTACACTGCCTACCTTGGGTTCCAAAACGGGATTTCTCCAACCTTACCTTAACTTCTGAGCCGATACGGAATCCATTATTGTCCAAAACAAAGGATGCCTTGGCTTTTCGACCAGTTAGCCAGATTCGTAAAGAATAAGCGTAGATCATCGCTTTGCCGCCGGGTGTGACATATGGTGTAGTCATTGCCTCGGAGGGAGAGCGGGTAATGTTCGTCTTCAATTGATTGAGGACGAGGAAAGTGCATTGAGCATTTGCAATTGGCACAGTTAATTTCGACATCGCCTTTGCAAGGATACGAGGCTTCACTGCCATTGATGACTGAGGGTTAAAATCCCCTTCGATATCGGAAATAGCGGGCGTCAATGCCAAAGAGTCCCAAATAAATAACATTCGATTTTCATTATTTGCAAGTAAGTCCTCAATTGTCTCCAAGACGAACTCTACAGACGCAGCTTGCACATAGAGAAGACGACTCAAATCACATCCGATCTTTTCAAGAAAAGCAGGATCAATTGCGGACTCTGAGTCGAAATAAATGACATCAACTCCCATCTTTTGAGCATTGGCTGCGATCTGAGCAGCCATATAGGATTTACCTGTTGCCTCTAATCCAGCTATCTCAACAATTTTACCAACAGGAATACCTGAGAGTTTTCCTCGACAGATTATAGAATCTAACCAACGAGAGCCAGTTGGTATCCAATCTTTTACTTCTGTTGGATTCTCCTCGGTTAAATTATGGGCAACATTAATACCTGCTCGCTTGTTAACGAGGGCACGCATATCTGCCATGCTAAGTTTGCCTGCTTTTGCTTTGTTTTTAGCTCGCGCCATATTACTCTCCGAATAAAGTGTGAGGCACCTGATATCCCTGTGCCCCCCCGTGGGTGAATAGCGTCTTCTGACAAAGGGCATTTATGTCCCGCTACTCAGTTCGATGGAGTGGATCAGGCTCCCATTAGATCATTGAAGGCGGCATCGACGGAGGACACAGCATCGGTTGTCGATGTAGTGGTGGTGGTAGGAGCAGCATCAGTGTCTCCTGATTCTCCAGTTTCCGCGTTGTCGCCAAGAAGATATGCATCCAATAAGGTGCCAACTTCTTCTGGTGTCTTGCGCTCGAACAAGGTGTCGAACTCAGGAATTGCTTCAAGGAGTTCCGTACACTTTTCGTCGCCACCGACAGCTTCGTCGCATAAGACGGAATTCCGGCGTCGTGGAGTAAGTTTTGTTTGTGGGAAACTTGCTCCTGCGGGCTTTCCATAATGAAGGACGAGATCCGTTCCAGAATCGACATCAGTGATATCGCCATATTCTGGATTTAAGACAAGATTGAGCAATTGCTCATATACCGTCTTTCCATATCCCCAGATACGGACACCCTTCTCTTCCTCACCTCGGACAAGGACAGGAGAAAAGAATCGTTGGCGAGCCATAAGGTTCTTTGCAGCCTTGATTGACTCCTCGGTTCCCTCGTTGAAAAGCTTGCGAACGAAAGTGTCAAGAGGATCGTCTTCGCCAAAGTTCTTCTTTGGAGAGAGAAATCCGGGATTCTTGCCCACGTTATAGTGGAACCAGTAATCTTTGAAAGGATCTCCGTCCGCTGTGGGGACGATTCGGATAGTTTGCTCTCCGTCTTGTGGACGCCAGAACGAGCTACTGTTGCCGCCTCGGTTCTCCAAGGCTTGCTTACGAGCCTTCATTTTATTAATATCAATTGCCATTGTTGTTCTCTTCCTTTTAGTTTTGTTGTGGCTGGTTTGCCTATAGTCAAGATGATAAATCTCTCACCTTGCTAAACTCATTATAACATGGACTACAAGTCCTTTCAAGCCTTTTTTTGGCTTTTATTTATCTGTCGAAATAACTGTGATCCATCGGAATGCCGATGATGAATCCACCTGGGGACTCACATTGACAACTTGTGTCTGTGTCGAGGGCGACAAATTCTGTCCCAAGAACCCGGCATGAGAGTTCGCAGTGTCCAACCATTCTTCCCATATCGACGCCGTTCTCGAATACCTTAAGCGCTGCAAGGGTTCCGATAGCGGAGAAGATTACCACTCCCATCACCCGTCTCCAGTGGTTTTTTGTGAAGCTCAAAATTGTTCCGAGGGCTCTTAGTATCATTTTATCTCTCAATTATTTGTTTTGCTGGTGTTGACAACGAGATATCCATAGCTCTGCTCATATGTTGTCGAGTGAATCTGAAATGCTGTCTTGATATCTTCTTCTCCGACGTTCTTGCTTATCCCGTCAGTTAGTTTTCTCAGGAGAGTTCCATCTGTCTCAAGAACTTTCCGATTAACAGCATAATAATAACACTTTTCGGAAACGTTTTCAAGAGGAAAGAGCAATTTTTCTTCTCCAGTGTCCACATTAACAACTCCAACGGTACTTATCTTGGTAATATCACTGGACTCAAACGGAGTGTCGTGGACTGCCTTCTGGTGGTCATAAACATTTATCATGTGGAATGTTGAGACAATCAAGTCATTAAGTTTATCATAATATCCGAAAACCGGAACGTCTCCAAGAACTGATTCAACGATTTTATTGTCAATGAGATAGAGCCTTTTTATCACTGCTGAGCGGGCGTACTCCTGAAGGACATTTCTCACAAGACGTTCTTGTTCTCTATTGACAGAACCAAGAAACTCGACATCGGGCTTGACATAGAGAACGTTGATGTTCTTTTTCATTTTTGATAACTGTTCGAGAATTCTTAAAGTTGCTCCGGATATCATCCCTGATCCAGAAACAACGAACAGGACATCGTTTGTCGCAGATTTGAAGAAAGTCTTCATTGACGGGACTGCACTTTCATACATTTCTGGAGATGAGAGCCTTTTAAGGAGCTTTGACCTCTTGGCGTCTTTACTTAAATCCTCGGAGTCAATTTTAAATATCCTGTATTGCGGATATTGGGAGAACTTGTCTGCGATGGCGCATCCTGCCTTCCCCAGTCCTATCACTGTGTCCATTTATCTTCCGTATCTATAAGAGACTTTTCCATTTCAGGATTTGAGATGTCTTCCATCCCTTTTGAACATAATGCCCAGTGTCCATCTCTTCCAACTCTCGTATCTTCTCTTCGATGAAGACGCCCTTAGTTCCTGCTATCTTTGTCCAATACTGATCGCTCTCGATTGCTTGGCGAATAGTATGCCAAGGTCCAGCCCAGTCGTCCTTGATGCGATATTGCATTCCGTAAGCGGGAGCGTCGGCATTGTAGGCAGCAATAGCCATTACAGTGTTGCCGAACTTGTCTTCAATCGGATATCCAAAGATGAAGGCGAACTGATCGTATTTGGCGGATAGACTTCTTCCCAACTCAAATAGGGCGGCTGCTTCGTCTTCCACCTCTTCGCGAGGAACATCTCCTCGCTGATGAGTGGTGACTATCTGCGTTACTTCGAGTACTCTTTTGATGCTTTTTTCACCTGTATCTGGATCTTCAACTGGCTCTTCCTGTCCTGCACCAAGAACTTGAGTGAACGGGTATCCCGCTGCCTTCAAGTCGCTCTTTAGCATCTTGCCGCGCTTCTGGTTGCCTGCCTCGTCTTCGCCCAAGTCATCTCTTGCTGCCGAGATGACGATGAAAGGCTGTTTCCCTTCGTCCACCATTCTCTTCATGCGAGAGAAGGAAGATTCGTTTAGAACTTCGTTTGTGTATTTATTCCAGTTGTCTATAATGCTTTTCATAATTTGCCTCGCTTATAAATAGTTCGCTGAACCATCTACTGCCTTATCCTCTTCATTTCTCCGAATGATTTCCCGCCACTTAGATTTACTTGGAATGTTCCGAACTTTGTTTCAGAGAAGATGGAGATGAGTTCTCCTATGAGTTCTCTGTCCTCGTCGGCAAAGTCAATAACTATACTATCATGAAGTGTGAAAGAAATAAAGGACTTTCTGCTTTTTAGAGTCTCGGCGATGTTCATTGCCTTTGTGAGAACCAAATCGCTTGTCGTGCTTTGTATTAAATAGTTGAGAGCGTGGTGTCTGTCTGCTGGGATGAGTCTCTTGTATGGTGTCGCGACATGTTGTCCGTTCCAGAACTTCCTTAAGACACCTTCTCTATCATATGCTCTCTCAGCCGAGAATTCTCTTGTCCTTGAGCCATAAAGCCATGAAAATACACGCTTCTTTGCCTGCTCTCGGGTTACAGCGCCGGCGTAGACATTATCTATATTCCACTGGTGGATGTCCATCTGCGGCTGTTCCTTGCCGCCGAGGGCAAGCAATACCCTAAGCTCTGCAGCGTTATAATCCAATTCAACGAAATAGTCGTTCGATGGCTTGAGAATTTTCCGGTAATCTGAATCCAATGTCATTATCGGAAAATAGCCCTTGTTGGCTGTGAGTCTGCCTGTCTTTGTTCCAAAGATATTATATGAGATAAATGGCTTATATTGTTTGCTTTTTTTGAGAAAGTTGCGAACCTTCAACTTGTGACTGTCTCGTGCGAGAGATGTATAATCAAGATTCAGTCTTTGCTGGGAAATCTCATACGCGAACTCGGACATACTTCGCATGAAATCATAATTGGCTGGCTTGATCTCGCTCTCAATGACGTGTTTTGTAACCCTGTTCTTAACCTCACAATATTCGAGAAGGAACCGTTGAGGAACGATGTCATAAAAGCAATTGATGTCGAGGGATATCTTTGCTGTCGAGAATGATTTGTGGAATGCCCTCAGACGGGCGGAGATTACCTCCCAGCGGGCTTTGATAAAGTCGGGACAAACTTCATCAATAGATTTATTTCCGACGAACAGAGAGGCTATGAGAGTGTCATTTTTAGAAAAAACAGGATTGTAATTCCAAGTCGCACTTACAGAGTCGAAATCGAACTCTTCGCATTCGTAAATTAGCCTTCCGTCATGATATACACCAAGACAGTGCTTCTTATCGTCTAATGTTTGGACTATCAATTATGTCTATTTTGTTTTAGTTTTGGTATCGTACTTGTAATTTGCCAACTGAGTGATATTCGCTGGATATCGAAACTTGTTGAACACCTCATTAATATAACACTTGGCTCTATCGATGTCAATGCTTTTTTTCAAATCTTGTGCATTTTTTATCACTTTGCTTAGATTATGCTCATTTAGAGGATTTCTAAGTTCATAATTTAACATCTCAATACAAGTTGTCAACCAATAACTATCGCTGTAGTTTGCTGGGTCAATCTTGTTTCTCTGAATAACATCTCGCTCTGATTTCTCGCAAATGACTTTGGTTGCGGAAACTGGGATTGGCTTATTGTTTGTCAAAAGCCCTTGGGATTCGAGAGAGTATTTATTCAAGTGAACTGAGCCTCTTTTCTTGACAATGGATTTAACCGGATAGTCGGTAACATAACTGTTATAGAACTGAGCGAGATAGATTCTGATGAGATCATAATCGGAATTCTCTGCTTTATAATAATACGTCTCGAACAAAGTGTCAAGTGTTAATCCAAATTCACTCATATATTCTTGCATCGCTGGGGAACCAACGTCTGCGATGAGCCTCCCTGGGTAATCGATGTCTGCCATAAATCCAAACTTCTTAAGAGCCTCCATGTAGAAGTCGAAGTTCGGATTATCGTAAAAGTTAATATTTTTGTCTTTGTCGCTTGAATAGTCTATTTTCGGATTAATCTCGATGGCGAGCCCAGTTGTGGACAGAGGACAATGAGTGGAGAGGATAAAAGAAGAGCGACTTAACTTGACGACACCACCCTTTGCCTTGAAGAGATGTTTCGTGGAACGGATGAAGTTATCAAAATCCTTCGGATAAGCACTTTCTATTCCAGCTATTCGTCCTGGGTTCTGTAAATAAGAGTTGATGAGCACTGAGTAGAGAGAATCTATATTTGCAGCATATATATCGTGCATACTCTCCCACCCTCGGATAGGCTCGATTACCTGCATGGGTGAGGCACCCTTCGTGATGCCGGAGACGATGCCATTGAGATAATAGTCTCTGAAATCTGAGAAAGCTTTTGCGACGAAATTGAGGGCATAATAAGTTCTGCCGGATTTCTTATTTGGATTCGGAAGGGTTGATAAGAACTTTTCAGAAGGATAGATAATGTTTCCGTCTAAATCGACTTTACCGTAGAAGTGAACCAGAGAGGAGTCATAGAAATTAGTATATTTGGAGGACGGAACAATGTCTGATAGATACACCTTTCGAAGATCGAATGTCTCTTTTGTGCCTACACTTCGATTTAATAAATTGGTTGTCATGGCTTTGGTTTGAAGAAATAGTGTTTTGCCAAGTTTGCTGGGGAATATAAGGACATGACGACTTTCGGATCTGAAAGATCAAGGGAATTCTCAAGCCGAGCTTTATAGGAAGTCTGGCACGATTCCATCTTCCGCTTGCGGAGTCCATCGTTTTCTCCGAAGGAAGTCCACTTTGTTTCCAAGTCTGTTTCCCAAGTATTGTCTCCGGAAAGGTTTATGTTGTGAGTGACACGGAGGACATCATAATATCCACCTAAGCCGAGAAGGCGGGCGGGTGACTTTCCATCCACTGCAAAGCCTAGGTCCAAAGGAGACGGATCTAAGTAGAGAACGTTGCCTGGCTTAAAAAATGTTGTCCCTTTCATCCTTAATGAGCAGTTGTATTTTTCTCTAATAATATCGGGTCCAACAAAGTTCTTTCCTTCGAACAGTCTTGCTTCGCGGAGCCCAGGCATGTCCTCCTTTTGAAAAGATAGGGTATCTAAAATTCCAGTAGCTTTGCTGTTGAATACAATATTTGGAATATTCTTCGCCTTATTAAGCTGCCTTCTGGTTTGGTTTGGCGGGGGCTTTATATTGACAACGGATGCTTGAGATATTATTGTTATTTGTTGCAACTTTGTTGCGCTATTGGTGAGCGCTTGGGGCTGGTTTTTTTTAAAGATTTTTCTGAGGCGGTTTCGACTCAGCGCATTCAACGGCTCATTCCTCTCTGTATTGGAGTGTTGGAGAAAACCCCGAACTGGGACTGCCAATGTCTCTCTGTTTATCAAAAGGACTGGCTTTTCCTTGTCTGTCGTCTCTCCTGCCTTTCTTCTTGCTTTAGCAATTAAATTTGGAACATAATTCGAAATAAGCATTTCGATAAATTGTTTGAGATACAGTGTGCTTCTTCTTTTGGCAACAAAATTCTCGATATACCATCTCTTATAGTCAAAAAGTGAAATCGGAAGATCTGCAAGGTTGATAGTTATGTCTTCGTTTGGATTGCCTGGATTCTGATATGTAATATCTGAGAAAAGAATTTCTCCATACTCTTCGTATATTCTATTCATAATCCAATCGCCTTGGCGTACAAAGCTGGGGACATCGTGGGACATCTTTGATGTTTGGGTGGAAAATTCTTTCACATTTCTACCGCGTAAGAACAAATTGTTTAATGGCAAAATGAATGCATTTTCGACGACTTTAGACGAATCTCCTTTATGCCAAACTTTAAATCTGGGAGACCGTTTAGCATATTTTGATTCAACGGATTCAGAATATCCAAATCTCCTATTTGAAGCGAGAACCTCTATTGCCGTCTCTATAATGTCGCCCAAGAATACAAACTGAGATATTACTGCCGGATTGCCGCCGGTGTTTTGGAGGTCTGAAAAAACAGCCATTTCATCCACTTCGCCGGATAAATCGTCATGATACTTTTTCCATTCTTTCCTGTTCTCCTTACTTTTTCTCCAAAACCTGTCTAAATAATTTTCAACTCCAAACGGCTGTCCATTCTCGTTGCGAGATAGTTTAGAAGTTATCTTGAGAGTATCTTTCAAAAGTATTTTAGTACATTTTACTCTTGAGAGATATTGTGTTTCTCGCCAATGTGAACTGGCCAAAGAATGTGTTTCCACGTCGGAAAAATACTTTACCCAACCATATAATCCCGACAGCATCAATTGAGACTGCGCTGTTCTAATTTCCTCAATCCACCTCTCCCTCTCTTCTATTAAGTCCTTTCTCCTTTCTACATCTTTTGCATCCCAACTCTTCAATTTGCTACTGTGGAAGGGGTTATCCGTTAGAACGTAACTCCCCAAACCCACGCCACCTTCTTTGTTGGGTGAGAGTTTGTTTAATTTACAAATATCATCGTTCCACCGCTTTTCTAATTCGTAAAAATATGGTTCAAACAGGATGTCGTCATGTCTTGAGAATGTATTTGTACCTCCTGAAGCAATATAATTTATTCGCATTGTTGATGTTCCGTCTTCATTGAATGCAATCTCATGTTCAAGCAGGGACAGATATAGCACCTCCGTTTGAGAAGATAACCAATTGTTTATCTTCTCTACTTCTTCTGGAGTATACTCTGCGAGTTTTTTAATTCTTTTATATCCCAATTCAATCTTGATTCTCTGTGATATCTCATCCATTTCTAAGTGAGATTTTTCACCCCCCATTACAGAAGACTTTGATTCTTTTCCAATTGCTCGGACATATTGATGACTAATTGCCTCTTCTTCGGCAGTTTCGCCTAGATCCATTTTAATTAAATCAATCCACGAAACTCCTGATTCGATAACTTCTTTCCACTCCGCTGGAATGGGGGATTCTTTGCTGGTTTTCCAATTTGGTAATGGAGCGGGAGTCTGTTTTGCAAAAAGGTGTCCGAGGTGCGTAGAGTAGAGAGTAATTGATACTTTTATATTCGTATCGACTTCCTCCGGGTTTCCTCCGAGGCGCAGTATCTCAACATCTTGCACAGCCGTGCCTGCCGCTGTCGACGCCCAGAGTTTTTCGAGGACACCACTCTTCAACTCCAAGTCCACCTCTTTCCCCGTGCCGTGCTGCTTCAATGTCTTAAATACTCTAAAAGTAGGCGTTAATTTGCGGCGGGCAGCGTCCGGTAAATCGTCTACAAATTCAATAGATCCGACTGGATTGAAGCTGTTGAACAAATCACTAAAATTATCTCCTGCGGCAGTGGGATCTCTTGCAACCTTCTTTACATACACTGGCTGTTGGGCTGCAAAACGTTGACCTTTTGACATATTGTTTATTTTTTGATTTGAAGAGACGGCGCGTCTCTTCGGCAGATTTCTGCCTGTCAACTTAATCAATTCCTCCGCGTTGGCGAGGAGATATCCTTGAATCTTATACTCTTCTGGGGCTGTTGTAGACATTTTTATTTCTCATAGATAGTAAAGAACAATGTCGATTGGAGCGGGAATTCGCAAGATATCCCCTCTTCTCAAATGCCCTTCTGTTGGTTTTTTATTATATAGAGCTATTACCCACCACAAATTCGGTCGTCCATAATATCTATTGGCGAGCTTATAATATCTATCGCCTGTCTTCCAAATGTGGACAACTTCCTTGATGGTGTTCGAGTTTTCCAAAGAAGAGATGTTGAAAGATATTGTGGAGTATTGTTTTATGCTCCTTATTCTTTTTCGACGTAAGATATCCTCGTATTTTTCTCGACTGTTTAAAAATACAAATCTCCGTTTTCTTGCCGCTGTGTCTAAATATGCCATTGTCTTACCTATAAATAGTTTTGAACTTGATTTATTCTCTCTTCTTAGGGACTCCGTTTTCGTCAATGACAAATCCAGACTTTTCCAACTGTTCTCTAAGGCTTTTCAATAGCATTCGCTCTTTTTTCTTCGCAGAGTCGTTCCCACCTTCAGGCGCTGTCGCATAGTGAACGTTGCTTGATGGTAAATTGACGGCAGTACTTTCAATGTATTTTGGAACCTTGTAAGCTTTACCTGTTCCATGTGGCCAGTCTTTATTCTTATTCTGTGCCCATCTTAATTTGTACTTCTCACCGCGAAGGTGTCCGCCGAAGCCAAGAGGATAATCATGAACAATAATCATTGATATCGTGACATTTATCTCTTTCGGATACACGTTACCATAATCGTCATGATAGACAAATCCATCCTCCTGTATTAAAGCATTTGGTCCGGTGCCGAGGCTGAAGGCTTTTTCCTGAAATTCGCCAACCCTCATATCAGAAAAGACGCTTATGTCTTTTCCACCATATTCAAATACGCCTGATTCAAAGTTTGGAGAAAATGAGAATTCGGAGAAAAAACAAAGCTCATCTCTTATTAAGTTTCCAAATTTTACTTTGGTTGACAACTTTGCTCCATCAAAACGATATCTCTTATCTCCGAGGACTGTGTCCTCTTCTCCTGATTCTGAATAGTTTCCATATGTCATTTGTGCCAGTTTAGTGCAAAAATCCAGATTTTGTTTTGCCTCTGCAACATTTTTAGCAGGGAGGGCAAATGACATAGACGCCTTTCTATTTGTGGAACTATATCTGAAATCTGAATTTAGGCGACCGAAAGAGGTGGCGGGGATTTTCCAAACTGCACTAAACTCTTCCGTATAAGATTTTAGAAACACATATCTTGAGAATGGACTGAACTTCCTTTCTTTTGAGATATCCCTCACGCCTAACGGAAAATAGAAATTATCTCCGAGGCGTTTAATATCTGAAAATTGATATCCCACTTATCTATACCTCGGATAGGAGGATGGAATCGGGTTGTCCGCGTCGTGGCGAGTGGTTGGAATAATTGCAGTAGCGCTGATATCTATAGTTATGCTAATCGGATGCAATTCTCCAGATTCTGGGGTTATGAATCCTTTATCGACATTTAGATTATAATTTATTTGATTTACTAAGCAGGTTGTTGATCTTTTGTTATCGGTGTCTCTTAGGAAAGTAAGTCCACTTATCTCAAGATAGGAGCCAGCTTCTACTCCCCCCTCTGTATTTAATGCCGGATACATCATCTGCAGAAGCAGATTAATGCTTTGCTCATTATATCTCGCTTCCTCAACGGATGAGTTTAAAACTTCGAAACTAAAGCTGATTTTTCTTCCCGTTGATGCTTGTTGAATGAGAGGGTCCATTCTTCCTGCAAACATTTTCTCGGAAGCTACGGCAGAGTGGCTATCACTAAATGTCTGAATATTTGAAGGAAAAGAAACGGAATGTTCGGTTGCGTCATGCTTGAAGGTTAAGATGTAGTTTCTATTGGCAGCAAATCCGCCAATAGAATATGTGTCAGCGAAGATTCCTCTTCTAACGATTTCAGGGTTCGCCACTTATCATACTCCCCTTACTGGGAAACTTCCGCCTCGCTGGAAGTATCCATTCGACAGTTTTGCGAATACTCGCTTATCAACCTCCAATACCGTGTCTCCAGAATTCTCTTTGGTTGCCGCCGTCATTTGATCCATCTTGGCACCGAGGGCTTGGACTGCTGCAACAACTGCTGCATTGTTTCCTCCGCCTTGCTTGGCGAGTTTTGTCATTGTGCTATTGTTTATGACTGCAGAGCCGGGTGGCGGCACAATCATCTCTGGTTTTGCGCGGGGATTGCCCGGATCATCGCCAGCGATGATTGGTCCTTCGGGAGTGCTATTTGTTCCGTCATGAAACATTGCTCCTGGCATGCCTTTTCCGGTTAATCCCCTTTTGGCAAGACTGAGGGCGTCATATGCCATCATTGCCTGCCCAACCCCTGGGACAAAGCGCAAGGCGCTCTTTCCACCAAATCGAGCCAAGCCTTTGAGGAGTCCCTTTCCCCCAAACTTTCTCGCCATACCTCCGAGCATTCCACCACCCAGTGCCCCTCCCATTTTTCTACCAAGGAAGCCTTTCAGTCCTGAAGCCTTTTTTCCCAACTTAGTTTTCCCAAACCACTTCCCTGCTTTGCTCATAAGCTTGTCTTTAATCGAATTGTTGTTGTTGTTGTTGTTTTTGTCGTTCACATCTTGTATATACATTGGGTTTTTCTTGGTGCCAAGCTTGCCGGAAGCGAAGCCCAAAGCGCCGGATATCTTATCTTTCGCCTTGGTTGCGAGAAACGCTGCGGCACCTGCACCGCCTATCTTTCCAAGGTTTGATCCAATTCCCAACTTGTCTCCCAGCTTGCCGGATCCTTCAACGAGTTGTGCTATTTTACTGAGAACATTTTTAAGTCCTTTGATGACAGGCGCGAATGCAACAGTTAGTTCTGCTCCGAGTGCTTTAAGCTCAGCCATTAAATCCATTGTTGCTTTGAGATTCTTCTTTCTTGACTCTGCTTGCTTCTTCTCTTCCGCTGTCAATTTTTTGGCATTCATTAACTTGCTAAGCTCTAGTGTGCTCATTCCCGAAGCATTCGCGATTGATTGCTTCTGATAGACGTTTAGTGAGTCAAAATCTCCAACAGATGCTTGAAGATCTGCTCTAAGCTTATCAATGAAAGCTTGTGGACCTTCGAGTTGAGCCTCAAGCAGTCCCATTGTATCAAACATCTGTGTGCCGAGGACGGCGTTTAGATTACCAGCCGCTGTGGAGGCGGTTTCGAATGTCATAAAGCGATCTGAGATACCTGTTAGCGTATCGATTGACATGCCTGTTTCTATTGCCTGTTCCGAAAGTCTCTTAAATGCTGGTGCAACCTGATTTCCTGTCAAGTTAGCGAGGTGCGGCATTGTGCTATTCAAGTCACCGATTGCTTGCGCTGTGGTGATTCCGAGTTCTTGCCCAAGCTGTTCTGCTTGAGTTGTTAATTTCTTTGCGGCGGCGGTGTTCAGTCCGAAAGCTTTGGTAGCCGTTTGAAAAACTCCAGTCACATCACCACCGGAGGCTCCAAGGCGTTCCAATTCGGCAACTTCATCTGCCAAAGCCATTTGTGTGTCTCTCGCCATTAGCCCGAAGCCAGACAGTCCTTGAAGAAGATCCCCAATTGCCGCTGCGGAGTCTGCTGCCCCGATTCCGAACTTCCTGTTTTGTTTTTCTAATTCGAATATCTGACTATTGAATCTTCCTCCGGCTCCCGTTGCTTTATTGAACGACGCAGCAGCGGAGTCGTTTGCTTTGGCGAGCGCGAATGTTCCTTCCGTAAACTTTTGAGCTATAGAGATACCAATTTTTTGACCTGACAGTGCGTCATCAAAACTCTCTTTAACTTTGTCAACAACACCGGCAAGGTTTTTTTGTCCCGTTGCCATCTTGTGAAAAGAGCCAACAAGGGTGTCGGATGCGTCGGTTATCCCTGTGAGGGTTTTAATTGATTTCTTGAGTGCGTTGTCGAAGTCTTTACCGGCTTTTTCTGCGGCGGTTGTGGCTTCAGTGTGCTCCTCTAGAGCAGCGGTGGCGCCCTTAATGTTATTTTCATATGTCTCAGCGCCGTGGACATAATTTTTGGTTGCCTTGGCTCTTTCGGCGATAGCGTTCGCAAGCTTTACCTCAAGTTCATAATACTTCTGAGTTTCTCCTTCAAGAACCTTTAGTGCGTCAGCTTGGGCTTTGAGATTATCTATCTCTTCTTTCCATTCTGCTGGTGTCTTTTTTGCCACTCTTAGCTACCCCCTACTTGAATGGCCAAACGATGCCTGTCTCTGACTCGAAGTTTCTGATTGCTCTGTCCAATTTCGTTTTGTCCATAAGGACTCTCGGATCTTTTAATCCGTGGCGCTTCATCGCTTTCAGATATCTCGCCTCGCTTCCAAGTGTCTTCTGAAAAGAGTCAACCTGCTTTCTGGTTCCCCTTACGTTCACGGGAATGCTTGATCCTCCAAACATTCCTCCCATGATGGTTTCAATTGCTCCGCCGAACATTGCAAGCCAACTCTCGTTTAGAGTGCCTTCTTCTTTGACGTTCAGATTGATATCAATTGAAATTAAGTCGTTATCTTTGTTCATAATGTATTCTCCGCATAAAACTGTCTCGTTATAAATAGTCTCACATAAAAAGAAAACGGGCTTTTTGCCCGTCTAATTTATCTGCCCTTCTTATTGGCATCGTCCATTGCTTTCTGCTCGTCTTCAAATTGTTTTGATAATCTCCTCACGAACCAATTTCGCAAGGCAACTGGAAGATTATAAGCCTCGATGAAGCTCCATCCTCCGTGATGCTTGAGATAGAAGAACTGTTCATAGACGTTCTTCATATATTCATCACTCAGGCCAAAAAAACTCCGAAGTAAACGGCACCTCCGTGTCGGATACAGTTCCGCAACTTGAGCACTCACAAGCCTGAGTCATGTCAACATTTGGAGTAACTACCTGAACGCAAGATCTCAGGAAGCGAGCATCTTGTGCAGGCATGTTGTCCACAAAGGCACTAACCTCGTTGGTATTGTCAACTCCATTTATCGTGACTATCAAGAGCTTAAGCAAATTCGTTGAAGTTGCATCTGGGAGATTAAGCTTCTTGAGCTTAGTTGTTGCTTTTTCGAGATAAGTCTCATCTGCGCTCGTTAGTAGGCGGAACTCCGCTGTGTAGCCGGAGCGGGGAAGCTTTGCAGTGAAAGTCCCTCTGTCAGTTATAGACACATCAGCTTCAGAATCATCGTCAGGGTGGATGCCTTCATTGTTCTCGAAGTTCGCAAGATCAAAAGTGTGTTCATTTCGAGCGCCACAGGATGGGCAGGATATTTGAACAACATACTCTGCACCATATCCAGATACTCGGGCTGCAAGTAGGAGAGCATTCTTATCTCCAATGAGCAAGTCATCGGTATGAATGTCTGAATCGACAATTAAGTTTGACACAAGACGATCAATTGCTAATCCGTTCTTGAGCAAGGAGGGAGAGGTTAGAATGTCCTCGTCCTTTGCTGTCATGAATCGGAGTTCGATTGTCTCCTGATTATGAAGAGGATGTTCTGGGGGATAGAACTGTCCTCGTGAAGGAAGTTCAACGAACTCCGTGGGCGTCACATAAGATAGTCCATGTGACGTGGGAGCAGTCTGTTTGACTGCTTGTGCTGGCGCAGGGGAAGAAGACTTCGTGCGTCCTTTATTTCTCGACATTTACACCTCAAGTGTGGTTTGTGTTGTGGATGTCTTTATTATAGCATGATGCTGGGGAAAGTTAAATGATACTTTCTTATCTGCTTGAATAAGTTGCCCAATCGTATTGAAGAGTTAAAGTGATATCTACCAACTCCTCAGAGTCATAAGATAGGCTTCCGAATGCTGCATCTGTGATAAATGCATTCTTTAATTCCCAAGTTCCGTGTGCTTTTGCCTTACTTCCTGTTTTCTCTTCAGTTCCGTATTCGATGATTTTGATGGTTCCAAGAGAGTTTGTGGCAGTTTGTTTTGTAATTGTTTGCCCATCTTTTGAGTTTGGAGTCGCTGCCGTTGAAGTAGGATCTGCATAACCAATATTCGCCAAGTAATCCATCAACGTCCTTGATGCATCTGGAGTTACCGCATCAACAAGAGTGAGACTTATCGTATTCCAAGTCACTCTTCCGGGGAAATGGAAAGTGTGGTTGAAGAATGCGTGTGGGGTTGAACCAACAGTATAAGATGGACGATCCACAGACTTCGCAAGAAAAGATAATGTTTCTCCCTTTAATGGCGTGAACTCCACTTTAAATCTAAACTGTCTTTTGGGTTCAAAATTTCTGTCTGACCAAAAACTCATTACTTATTTCTCCTGTTGATGCTATAGTAAATAGTCATCTAATTATTAATCTTCGAACCCAGCACCACTATTTGTAATAACAAAGTCAAGTGCAATAAATTCGATTGAGCGTGCTGGCTTGAGGAAGATCTTGGCATACATAATATTCCGATCAATCAAGTCTGCTGTGGTGGTTGTATCATCAAGGACAATCTTGAAATCTTCGAGTCCAAGTCTTGCCTGAACACTTCTCAAGAAGGGCTCAGCTTGTGAGGTAAACCTGTTCCAAGTCGCATCAACGTTCTGATCGAAGAGGACAGTTGCTGCCATTCGGGAGATTTCCTTCTTGACATAAATCATCAGACGACGAACGTTAATTCTATCGAGAGCAGATGGAGTTACTTGTAGAGTCTTCTGTCCGAAGATTACAATACCCTCTGCTGGGAATGATGCAATTGGGTTAACATTTGCTTCGTAAAGATCATCGCGATCCTTTGAAGTCAATCTCTCACGAGTTTGAATTACTGGAAGTCCAGCGGAACCCTCGGTAAGTCCGCCACGGGTGAATCCCGCAGGGGCGAACCAAAGTTCACTATTTCGCTGTGAGCTTGAGAATGTTCCAAGAGCAACGATTGAAGGTGGTGCCCACAAGAGACTATCACTGATAGTATCGTTGATTTGAATCCAAGGGTAGTAAGCACAACCGTAAGAGGAATTCATTCTGCGACTCTTCAAGTTAGAAATTGCAGTGGAGACGCTTCCGAGTCTGTCTGCTACAGCCGTTGTTCCCTCGGAGTCTGACTCATAGCCGGTTTTCAAATCGATGACTGCAAGTGAGTCGCCGCGAGCTTCGCAGACTTCAACCATGTGTGAAGTGAGAGACTCTTTCCAGATACCGGGTGCAGCCATAATATTGTACTCTATTACTTCTGGGTCAACCACAGTGTCGATTGCTCTGCGAACGGTATAGTAAGCATACCTAGTCGAATCTGTGCCTTCGAGGGCACGAGTGTTGTTGAATGGATCTTTCTCTTTAATGTCAAGTCCGTCGAATCCGCCGTTCAAAGGAACGGTGAATCTGTCGTAGCCTTGATTGAGAACTTCTTCGTAGGTTCCGCTGACTGCAGTGTAAGAATTACCTGCTGCTCGTGAACCAGAAGCCCAGACTGCTACAGCGGTTGCTGAGCCGACTGTTGAAGGACTCAAGTCATCAAGAGTGAAGACATAGGAGTATTCGGTTGAATTAGTGGTTGCGAAGGAATCAACAGCTACTGGGAGCATGCGAACGATGTCGCCATAACTCTGTTCGTGTCTGTTGTTCGTAGCTTGAGTGGAATCAACTCCGAAGTAAGCGTCCTTTGGATTTGGGATATCGCCATCGGAAGCACTGACTCGGAGAGAAAGCGCTGGATAAAGAACCCTTCCTGTAAAGTCTTCCGCACCACATTCAATGAAGTTAGTGGATTGAGCTAATGGAATATTTGCAGATCCACCTTGCGCCCAAGCGTTGGTAGGCAACGTTGCGAATGAACCAGAGGTGTATTCCCATTGCTTCATACGAACTGGGCCGAAGGAGCCGAATGGGATGAGCGCGGCGTCAGTAACACCCTGATCGACATCGCTATTCATTTCTACTCGGATGAACTTAGATGCATTGAGATAGTTGCCAAGAACGATATGTCGTCTTGAAGTATCGTTCCAGGTGAGATATTGATCACCAATTGCTCGTCCGATGTATCGAGAGGAGTTAGGGTTCAAGTTCACAGCACTAAACCTTTCCAAAACGACTGGGGCGGTATCGCTGTCGCTGGCATCGCGAACAAGGACGCTGAATGAGCCATAAGGATCTGCGTCACTTGTTGAAGCCTTGACATCTGCGATTGAAACTTTGAGTTTCTTCATCTCGTCCTCACCCGCGTCAAGTGTGTGGAACTTGAATAGCTTCTGCATACTTGATGCACTGAAGCCGGAGTAGGCAGACTGATTGTGCTGTGAGATAATCCAAGGAGTTTGGGCTGCTTGGAAGCCTTGTTCGAAGTTTGCAGAATTCTGTTGGGTCCCGCCAGAGCCGCTGTCGAGTCCGAGGATGGTTGCGAATGAATCGCCAGAAACAACTGAATTCAAGTGCCTCTCGAAAGTTCCGCCGAGCCAATACTTCTCTTGCTGCGCTGTCTGAGTGATGGAAGTGTTCACCAATGTTGGATTGGTGTTGAAAACCTTTCGAATGTATTTTGCAGAAGACGGACTAAAGTTGAAGGAAGTCTCTTTTACTTTATTTCCACTCTCGTCTTTGATAATTGCCTTGTAGTCAGTAGAACTCTTTACATCAAAAAGAGCAGCAGAGCCAGAGTTAAGCGTTGCGTCACGAAGAGTGCCAGAAAGCTCGATTGTTCCCTCGTTAATGTACCAGACAGCAGCAAGTGCGCCGGTTACTGCAGTTGCAGCAGAAGCGGAATTGAACACAAAGAGTCCATAAGCGCCGCCGTTTGAGGCTGCACTATTGGTGTTTGAGCCAGAAGTTTGCCAGCCTGCTTTTCCTGCAGCGCCGTCTGCTAATCCATCCTGTTCTGCTCCGAGGAGACGAACCATTGTGACTGAATTGGAGTTACGGAGATAGGCTTGTGCTGCAAAGGAAGCATATGTTGGAGATGTATAGTTTCCATCGCGCCAGATATCGCCGCCTTGTCCGCCAGGGATTGGATTGCCGAAGACTTCGACAAACTCAGAAAATGAACTAACCTTAACTGGACGCATTGCTGGTCCTCGTTCGGTTCTTCCGATGACTACTGGACCTATCTCGTCTGGAAGAGCAGGTAACTGGGAGTTATCAATCTCGTTGATAAAGATTCCCGGTGAAATAAACTTAAATGATTTGACTGCCATTATGTATTGTCTCCTTACAGCGTTACAACATAATCTTCGAAATATAAATATATTCGTATTATCGTTAGTAAATAGTTGAGCGAATGCCTAAAGGCACAAATAACTGTGGACTAATCCCGATAAAAGGGAACATTGCCGCTGACATGTAGGTTCTCTGGGATATCACCGAATATAACGTGTTCTCTCGGCATCTTAATTTCGACTGCATTTTCCCTTCTGACAATCTTTGGCTGCTCATCGTTCTTGCCTGCTCCGATAATATACCCAATGACTCTGAAAGATATATCTGTCCTATATCCTCGCTCATCTTCATTCAGGGCAGATGAATTGTTATCGAGAGAATATTCGGAATCAACAAAGACTTCAAATCGATGTCCATCTTTTGCTGCGCTGAAGTAATTAACGCCGCCTGGAGAAGTCATGAATGGAGTGATAATCTCATTCATTTGTTGCTGATACTCTGTCTTAATTGTGAGCTTATAGACTACCTCAAGATAGACTGGGATTGGCATTGACAATGTTTCATAAACCACTTTGTCATTCTTTTTTGGAAAATTGCTTTGCCCATTGCCGACGTTAAGAACAACTCTCTTTGCATCTGCGTTGGCGAAGTTTGCCGTCTTATTTTGCTTGATAACTCTTCCGACAGTCATTATTCCGCCTTTCGCATCTGCACGATTTGGAATGGGTGCGTAAACAGACCCTCTCTTAGAGATGTCCTTCGCAATAGATACTCTCTCGATTGTCATCAGAGGATATATTAAGACTCCATTAGAATCTCGCAAGTCTTTGTCGTGCTTTATCTGGAATGCTCTCTCCGCGCCTGTCCAATAGAAAGGAACTTTCTTCCAGCCCTTGTTTGTTGAGCAGAAGATGTCGAGACTATCATCAATGTGATCGAACAATGCTCTGTCAATTGTTTCGATAGTAGAGGGCATAAAGGTAATGTCTCCCAACTTATCATCATGTGGCATCGAACAAACCCTCCCTCGAAACTGTGCAAGCTGCGGTTATTTCAAATTTGTGATCAATCTGTCCGAATAGCTCTCTTGGTTGAGACAAGGAAGTGATCTCGTAAAAGAGTCCGCCGTAGAGGACAAAGTCGCCTTCGCGGACAAATAGGTTTTGATCTTCTGTTAATCTTCTCTTATGGAAGTTGACAGTTATCTTGCTCGACTTGTCAAGTCCCGTAGCGTCATCTGCTTTTGTCTGGATGCTATCATAGTTCACGAGAGCATAGACTCTGACTGGAGGGAGAAATGTCTTCACAATAGCTTCGCCGTAGATGTCATTGTATTGAGTAATCGAGTTGTCGATTGGGTAATATACAACTTGCTGTCCAATGACTCTCTCAACAAGTTCATCATTGACTTGCTTAACAAGATTGCGCTCCTTCTCTCCAAGAAAGAGAGGGGGAGGAGGCTGAGCAGGTTGACTCCATTCATTTTCATCTGACATGTTCTATCGCTCCCCTTTATCCGACAAAGACACCTGTTGGAACCTTCTTGGTGACATTCTCAACAGAGTCAGATATAGACGATTCTTTCTCCGCTAAGGCTTGATAGGTTAACTGATCGAGAGTGTCCTTCAATTCTGTTCTTAGTTTCTCCTGAGTTTCTCTTCCTTCTGTAATTAATGCCGGACCATTTAATGTTACTGACTCTCCGGGGATAGGAATTGAAGCAAACTTGGAACGAGTTTGTCCAAGAGTCTCCTTACAAAGAGCAAGAGCGAATCTTCGAATCCACTGCTTTCCGATTGAGTTAACATTCTCGTATGGAATGTTGGCAAACGGGAGAGTGTTCATATTGTTAATTCCATTGACTCCAGATACGGAACCTGATGTCTCAGTCCAGGCATCTTCTGCCAATCTAAAATTGAACCAATAATAGGCTGGACTTATGCTGGCTGGTGGCATGGGGAATATTCTAAGTTTGCTTCCTTTCAACTCATATGAATAATGAGAGTTCCTGGTGTAGATTGAGTCCTCGAATGCCATTGCCTGTGCCTTGTTTTGCCAGACAGGAATTAGCTGAAATGTTGAATCATCGGCATACTGTCCATAGTTGGAAAGGTTTCCAACAGTATTGAGTCCTCCGTAATATCCAAAGAACCTCCACATTGCGCCGGGTGTCTTATAATACACCTCCTCAATGATTACCTTTCTATCGGCTATCATGCCAGCGTATGGGACAGGGTTGCCTGTTGCTACGTCTAAGTTGTTCACAGAGGCGCTTGACAAAATTGCTTGGAGATCATAGTCCTGGGTTTCAGCACGGGCGAACGAGGCAGAGTAAATTGGAGTTGTGCCTCCCATTGCCGCCTGAGTTGAAAAGCCTTCTGTGACTCTCTGATTATAAGAGAATGTCATCTTCGGGAACTTGAGAGCGAGATGTGTTCCGCTCAAGCTGGAAGATAGTATGCCGGATTTTAAACTCCCATCATGATCAAATGTTCCAGTTACGTTGCCGAGGAAGTCTGGCAGTACGTTCTTTGACTGATGGAGATTGATGATATATGAGTATTCGAGAACTGCCTCTTCATATGCAGCATAGACACTACCTGTCGTCAATTCGATGTCTAAGATGTCTCCGCCGAGTTTCTGATAAGTGTATGCCACTTGATCGGATGCGCCGGATAAGAAATCCGTAGACGCTGCATAAACTCCAATCGGACAATTTGCAGCGACGGAGGTAGTTAATCCTGTTGCAGGAAGAACGATTGCACTGACAGTAGAAGCGGGGGTAAGGGTGGGGATTGCCATTAAGTATAAGTCTCCTCAGTGTAAATAGTTGACGGAATAAAGAAAACCCCCGCCATCTGCATGACGAGGGAATTCTTTTTACGCTATCGTTTTATATTGCGATATTATCTATCAAACAAGATCGACAACAATGACGAGTCCATACATGTCGGGACGTACCATCTTTTTGCCGTAGCGAGTCATCACACCCTTGCGAGGTACGAAGTCTTCGGTTCCGAAGATGGTGGGAGTCACCTGCAGTGGGACATATGGGGAGTATACATAACCACTTTCGAGGAATGAACCACCCTTACGACCAACAAGGATCACGTTGCGAGGGAAGTAAGGATCGACATATACGTCCCACTTCTTGCTCAATGAGCCAGTTTTTACTGCACCGATGGTGCCGCGATCTGCATCAGCAGTGATGTTTGCGCGGAAGCCAGCGGTAAACTCAAGGACGTTAGCAACTTCAGGTGAACACACTACGAAGTTGGCTCCGCCACGGAGAGTCTTGCGATGGATCTGTGCAGAGACATCGTTGATTGTCTCAACGAGAGTCTCGTACCACTCGGAAACAGTACCAGTGAAATCAGGAGTAGCGGTTGTAGCGCCAACTTCTTGTCCAGTGAGACGGTTTACGAATCGTCCTGCTGCGCGGGACCAGTAGTAACGTCCAGCGGCTGCGCCCATAACGAGATCTTCAAGGATCTCACGGTCGATCTCAAGAGCAATTTGCTCGGAGAGAATGCTGGTAAGCTCTACTTCTGCGTCGAGGTTGTGGTATGCGTTAAGATCTTGTCCCAACTCAGGAGTCCACTTAGCCTTCAGCTTTTTGGTGATAGCAGTGATGCTTACAGAGTCAACTTTGATGTCGATTTCTGGGATAGCAGTCTGTGCTTCAAGTCCCCATTGAGGATCACCAACGACAGAACCGAGTCCTCCGCCGGCTTGCATGAGATCATCTTGTGGCCAAACGAGAGTCTCGCCTACGCCGCAGAATGAAGCTGACAAAGCAACTGGAGTTGCTGTATCGGAAGTCCATACCAAAAGCACGTTGCTTTTTGCATCACCAGCTTGCCACAAGCCACTGTCAGAACCAGAAAGCTGACTCAAACGACGAGCTTGCTGTGCGCCTGCCAAGGCTTGAGAAGAAGAAATGGCAACGAGGTTGTCCAAGTTCAACTGAGCCATGCTTGTAACTGTTGCTGTACCAATAACGACGTTGGTTGTTCCAGAAACTAAGTCTGGATCGTAGCGACAGATGCGATCACCGATGGATGCCCAGAGAGCATCACCAGTGCCACCGAAAGTACCGGAGGTAATAGCTGTGACTGTGCAGCCTGCAGAGCGAGTTGGTGAAGAATAGCCGTTGTTGAGTGCGTAGAAAGAGTTCTCAGCATTCAAACCAGACAATGAAACACCGCCTGTGATTTGTTGACCAACTACGCCACCACCGTAAAGTGATTCTGCAGAGATCATTCCAAGACGGCTACCAGTATCGTTAGAAACGGTGAAGTCGAGGAAGAAGATGAGTCCTGATGGAAGGCTCATTGGTTGAACGCTTACGAGATCGTTAGCGATAAGTCCACCGAATACACGACGAACGATTGGGAATGCTACAGCGGCGAAACCTTCTACGTCTCCGCCTGCCATTGCGGAACTCTCACGAAGAAGTTCCTTTGCTTGATTTTCAAGAAGTCGAGCCATGCTGTTCTTCTTGCGGTCACCATCGATGCCCTCTAAAAGTCCGGTGCGTTCCCACTTATTAAGTAGTGCTGCGCCTTCCTTGGAGAGATCACGATCAACGATGCCTTCTGTTAATTTATCTAAGATTGACATTTAGTTATCTCCTTTAATGCCTGCTAATGCTCTCATCCTGTTATATTGTGGATTTTGAGCATTTTGTTGTTTAGTTTTCCTCGAAGAATTACGAGGGAGTGTTGGAGAAGATCTGTCAACTGCTTCGCTTAGTGATTGCGGGGCACGCTTTGTGCCTCCCACTGCGCTTTGAAGTGTATCATAGATTACCTTCGCCTCTTCTACAGAACCAGCAGTTGAAATAGACTCGACAATTCTTGTTCGTTGTCGCTCATTCAAGGAGTTGCTTTTCAAGACACGGTTTGTGTAAAGTAGTCGAGCGTTGGAGAGGTTCACCTCTTCCATGCGCTCATTAAGTTGTAAAATTGTTTCCTGAAGCTTTGCCTTTGTAACTGTAAGCGTATTCACTTGCTCCAGATACATGTCTGCTTCTTCTTTTGCTTTTTGGAGAGCTTCGTGCTCTTCAGCAAGTTCATCGTCTTTAAGATTTGCAAGAGTTGCTTCTTGCCCGTCCAAGTCGGCAGAAGTTGGAGTTGTCCTTCCGCCGAGTCCCTGTGAGGGCATGCCTACATCGACTTTCAACTCTTCTGCGATTGCAGCGAGAAGCTCTTCGTCAAGCTCAACTTCTTCGTCTGCCGCTGCAGCTTCTAAGTCTTCTTCGTCTGTCGGTGAATCTAAGTCTTCAAGATTCTCGTCAAGAACTTCTTCTGCGAGATCCTCATGAGTCTCTTCAGCGGTGGTGGAGCCCTCTTCATCAAGGGCTCGCTCTAGTGCTTCAAGATCGAGACGAACAGTAATTGGCTCATCTTCTCCCTCGGTGGCATAAGGAATTTCATCCATCACTGGGCTCTCCTCTGCCTCTCCTTCCAATCCACCGGCATCATCAAGCTCTTCTTCAAATTCTTCACTTAAAAGTGATTCGACAGCAGCTTTTACTTCGGTGGAGTATTTCTCGACAATTGATGCTTCTGCGTTTTTAATCGCAGCCTCTCTTAAGGCTTCAGCATCAATAATTGCCTGTTCAAGCAAGGTGGACATAAGTATGGACTCCGTTAAATGTATTTAGTCACAAATAAATAGTATTCTAAAAATGTAAATGCCTGATTATGTTATAATGGCTTAATCACATTGCAACAAAATGGGGCATTTGCATCTTCTGTACCATTGAAGCCCTGTACTGTTGCGGATTCCCAAGTATCCAAACTGCCGGTACAAATCCATAATGTATTGTTCTTTCCTCCGGCGACTGTTGAAAATCCATCAGTATCAACCCAGTAGAAATTATTTGTACCGACTGTGAAGCTGGTCCAAGTTTCGCCGCCGTCAGAGCTTGTTGCTATTCTTGAACTATTGCCGACGGCGATGAAGACATCCTCTCGGGCGTTATAGCAAACAGAAGCATAGTTTATACTGGTGCCATCAACTGTTGCAGCGCTCCAAGTTACGCCATTGTCCGTACTATATCGTATGACGTTGGATCCGCCTACTGCGACAAATCTTCCATCTGAATCATTTGGAGTGTTTCCATAACAATAATCAGCAGGATTTCCCGTGTCAGAAGGAGAGAACCCCATATTGTCCGTTGTCTTAATCCAGTCAGCAGAGTTTGCAACAGAGCTTGACAAGGAGCCAGTATTAATCCAAAATCTTGCATTGGCTTGTACTGCGTATTTCCTCCCTCCGCAATATTCTATCCTATTTTGAGAGCTATCTCCAGACTGTAAATTTGAAACAGTCTCCCACGTCATCTGATCATTTGTAGAAGTCGGATCGCTATAGGAAATATACAGAGAGTCACCATTAACTGGACCCTTTGATAATACCCACACCTTATCTCTTGAACCATAAGCGCACCTCTGCATTCTCTGATTAGCTGAATTGACAAGCCATTCTGATGTCCAAGGATAACTTTTTGCAAATATCTGAGATGAAGATGCGTGCATGAACTCTCTCCAACCATCGGCATATCGGTTTGATCCGAATATTCCTGTGCCATCCTGAGTTTCCCCGTATGCCTCCGGTGCCATTCCGTTCCAGGGGGAGATGCTGTAGCCACACCAAGCTCCTGTTGGAGCATAGTCGGATTCTGCAATTGGAAAACTGCTCGCTGTGTGATATGAAAAGGAAGCACCTGGAGTCCATTGTATCAACCACATGCTCGCTCTTTGAGTAACCGCGCAAGAATCGGTTGCGATTTTTGCAACCTTTGCCCTCCTTACATTGCCAACAGACTTAACAGAGGCAAGTTCGATTCCGTTTATCTTCTTAGTCTTTGCCATTAGTTGCCAGAACCACTGATATAAGGATCTAACTGATCGAACTCCCATACAGTTGTCATGACGGACTGTCCTGGGTAATTATTGTTGGATGCGTCTCCTGATTTGAATTTCAGAGCAACGACAGAGCCTGTGCCAAATGACCAGCTTCCAGTTGTATTTGTTCCTCCGAGAGTGCCCTGACCGGATTGCACATTAAATCCTCCGACGATAAGTTCACCAGGCCATGATGAAGCTGTAGCCTGAGCGACAATAGATACGGCACTTGAAAGACTCTGCCCTTTGAGAGCGTTTACGTCTCCAACCCAAAGCTCCCACTGTGGTTGCCCCTTGCTCGGATCTTGTTTACTAGCACCGGCTGGAAAATGATATGTAACACTTATAAGTCGTCCTGAAAACGGAGTTATCATAACATTAGAGTTGGACAACCCCGAGGCAACAGTTGCCGGGCTTCCGCCGAGGGAAATCCAGCGACCTGTGTTTGCCGGTGAGCCGGATGAAAGGGTGAATCCGCTTCGTATGTGTTGAACCATTCTTCCGCGAACTGCGCCGAGTCCAGAATCGCTGGAGTCTATTTCAAAAACCTGTGTACTACCGCTTGTTACTGCCAATCCGCCTGTTATCTGTGCATCGCCTGTATACGGGAATGCCGAACCTCCTCCTGCTGGCGTTGCCACTACAACTTGGTGAGAACTGTTGAGTGCGAGAAAACTACCTGCGCCGCCAGCAGTACCAGAAACCACTGTTCCGCCTGGGTAATCCACACCTATGTTGCCACCCACTAGGTCCATACCTATGGCGGAGCCTGAAATAACGAGTCTGCCTATTCCTGAATCGTATTCGATAAGAGCATCGGCGGAATCGCCCAAGTTGAGCTTCTTGTCGTTTAATAGATTGATGTCATCAGTAGTAGTAAGAGTTCCAGAGACAATGGCGTTTCCCTCGACATCAAGTTCAGCATTCGCAGATGTCTTTGAAACTGCTCCGACTATTACCTTTCTTTGAGATCCAATAACTCTAAGAGCGTTCTGGTTGTTTGTTCTCAGGATAATATCTTTAGTATTCTCGTTCTCGATAAACAAATGCTCGCTAGAGTTAATCTGAATGGCTGCTGCGGTTGCTCCATCTTTCAAGAAGACGATTTCTTTTAGAGCATCTGCATCGCGAGCGTGCAATGTAAGTAATGATTGTCCCGAACCTGTGAGTTCTATCGCTCCTGTTATCTGCGTTACAGCGCTGTCTATAATGACTGAGCCTCCGCCGAGCCACAATCCTGTGGAAGAGCCTGAGACGACTAATGCGTCTGAACCTGCTTCATCATATCTGATGATTGAATCGCCTTGATTGCCAAAAACTAAGCTCTTGTCATCAACTATCATCACTCGCTCGCCGAAAAGAGCGCCCTGCGATGCAGTTAGTTGACCGGCAATCGTTGTAATATCAGAGGCTCCGTCGCCCAAATATACATTGCCGCTTGTAATAAGCAGTCCCGAGAGGGTGTTGAATTGTCCCGATGCGCCAGACATGCTAGTGGGTGAGATTCCTGTTAGCGTTGAGCCATCGCCGTAGTAGGCGGAGGCGGATATGTTCGCTGATGCGGACAAAGGACCATTAACATAGACAGAGCCAGTGAACTGATGTGTGTCGTCGGCAGTATCGCCGAAGATGGTGTCGCCGCTTGCGGAAATGTTTGTTACCGTCTTGTCGATAACATTGACATTGTATTGGTTAGCCGTGAGAGTTCCTGATATCTCGACGCTACCAGTTATTGCAAGCATGCTCGATGCAGTATGCCACATCAACTCGGAAGAGCCACTTATTGAAGTGTTGGAACCTGCATCAGGAACTCTGAATTGGAGGGAACCAGTTGGTCCACTGGAGGACATGCCTCCTCCACTAATATATGCCCAGGAAAATTCGCCCATTTTATAACAATGCTCCTTATATAAAAACGCTCATTATAAATAGGGAGCAAATTGGGTTATATACATCCTTATTTATTTACGCTATTTCAATGAATGTATCTGACGGTTCAAATAAAATCAACATATCCACATCAGATCCGTTAATATCAAGACAATATCCAACTTGACGAACTATGTCTCCTGTTGTAGAGGGGGTGGTGAATTGAAGCTTTCCTGCTGAGCCAGTGGATAAATATACTGGGGCGCCAATTGTCATTGCATCATCTACTGCTGAGCCCGTAATTCTGACAACTCCTTTTGAAAACATTCCATGAGTTGTAGAATTCGTCCCAAGGGCGATACTGAGGAGTTGATTTCCGCCGGTTGCGTCATCGTCTCCCTTGGCAGGTGCCCAGCCGCCATTTGAAGCGAGATAATATAAGCCTCCTTGAACAACTGTAGTTCCTCCAATGGAGATGACATCCCCTTGGAGTCCGAGAATAGAGTCATACTGGGTTGTGTATTTACTTGATCCAGAATCAATTGCCATCAACTTTGACAACTCACCTTTGTGAAGAGTCAGTGTCGCTGCTGTGACTCCCAATATCGCCTTAGTTGCAAATAAATTAGTATCGTCCCAAGTTAACCCGCCTGACGCGCCAAAAGCTGATCCTCCATCGTTGAATTGGATTTGAGTATCTGCACCTGCTGCTGACCCTCCACCTCCACCTCCGGCGGAAGAAGTCAACACGAACTCTCCATCAGTATTTAATCCGACATAACTTCCTGGTCCTGCGATGGAGCCACTCTCGGGCGACATGCCTGGTTCATAATTGCTTCCGGCGTATCCCATTATTAACTCCCGTCAAGAGTCGTTAAACCAGAGCCAGTCAAAGCATACATGCTTGAAACTCCAATTTGCGTCAACTCAGCCACAACAGTGAAGCTTGCATTTCCAGCATTTGTCGCTGGTGCTGATACATAAATTTCTTTAGCTTTTACATTGAAGGTATAGGAATCCTCTTTTGAATCAAAAAGAACATAATGTAAACCAGAGACTACATCTCCTGAACCAGTTGAATTAAAGTGTACGCGGATATCTTCGCCGCTTCCGTTAATTACAGTAATTGATTTTGTAACCATGGGAAAACTGTAGCTGACTTCTTGCCCGGCGGCAAGTGCTGACGAGCCAGTAATCCACGGCATACCCGATACTTGATATGAGCCGACATTGCTTAATCCGACTCGGTATGTGTTGAAAGGTCCAGATCCCATAATATATTAAACTCCAATATTTCTTTATAATTAGTTATTACTATCTCTTATCTTCTTATTTTTTGCCAACTCTCTCTTAATTCGAATATTTCTTTCATTTCGAATCTCAGAAGGTTTTCTAAAATGCCTTCTCTCTCGGACCTGCTTAACTATCTCTCTCTTTTTTGCCTTACGAATAAATCTCTTTATCATTTTTTCTTCAGTATCGTTTCCTTTTTTCAAAGGCTTCACTGTAAGGTTGGATATTTTACTCATTGTCTTCTCTTATTTGTTGTGGCGATGCCAAGTTTTATTAACACCTCCGAATAAATTACTTATATCAACGCCGGCGTCACTTGGAGAAACTCCTGAAAGAGGGTCTCCCTGCTTTGACTCAACTGATGCTTTGGCGGGAGTGGTGCCCTCGAACAAATCAACTCCGCCGAAGGCGTCTTTGCCTATGGCATCGAGCATCTTCTTTCGAGTTTCTTTCGCTTTTTCCATTGCTTTGATTTTGGCAAGCTGTTGTTGTCGTGCTTCTTCTGCATCATTTCGTTGTGATGTCTGTGTCGTGGGGGAAGCAGATTGTTTTGATTCTATAAGTGACTTACTACCCAAGCCTTGAACCACTTCTGAAATTATTCCGGACAGGACGCCATCTTCAAATATTACTTCTTTTACGCACTCTTTTATCAATGGACGTAAGACTGTTTTTAGTTCTGATTTCTTCACTTATCCCTCAATACGTCATTCAACGCTCGGTTTATTCTATCTGCTTTGGTTATGATGTTGGGCTCCTTGCCCTCTTTCATCATAAACGCTCCTGTTGTAGATGGTTCGGAAACCATGTCGTAGCATACAAGGTTGAAGTCGTCTTCAACGATGGTGCCATCGGCGGTTTCTGTTACTGAACCCATTCCTCTCGATGATATGCCGAGAGTTACGCCAGACTCAACCAATGAGCGGAGTATCATTCCTGATGGCGTTTTCAGAATTTGGATTTTGCCCATAACATCGTTACCTTCCCACCAAGCCTCTACGACTAAGTGTGATGCGTTGGCGAGGTTAATGACTGCTTGGTCGGGGTGATCGAGTTCGCCTAATGCTCTGCGCTCTTTAATGAGTTTCTGATAGTTGTTCATCTCTCGTTCAAGGATGCTGTAAGGGTAGCGTCTGCCGTTTCCGTTTTTGGTGTTTGCTCTTTGCATCACACCTGTCAAAAACATTGCTCCGTCCTCACGAACCATGCGTTTCTCGTTTTCAGTTAGGTAGTCTTGACAGACTCCACCTTCGCAAAGCGAGTAGTATTCGGTTATTAGTAGTTTATCACTCATTTTATTTTCCTATGCTGGCGTTACCAGCGTGAGTCAACTGCCTTTGCAGCATCGCCTTACTGGTTGCAACATCCATCTATCTGTCCAATTATTCATTTGTTCTTCCCTATTTGTATTCCGTCGTCTGAAATCATTTTATCCAGAACATAAGATGTCCCAGACGATAATGAACTCAATATCAACAGGTTGGCGATATTATAGTCAAATGTAAATAGTTCTGTGAAAGCATTTATGCCGAACAAAAACGCTCCCACCCAAGTGCCTAAACACATTGAACATTGGAATAGTTCTCCTATCTTTCCCTTTGTCGGACGGATGGAGTCAAATATTGTGCCGTAGGCAAGAATCTGTGTTAAGCCAAATGAGGCAAGAACGAAGTAGATGAGTTCCACATTAGTTCCGATTCATTATACTCATGCCGTATGGACCTCGTATCCAGCCTGGACGGATGGAACCCTTGACTGGCTCTTGAGGGACTTCGCCTAGTTCGGTTGAGTCGCTGCTTTCTGGTTCTGTTAGATAGTCGTTCACTGCTCTCTCAAACTCTTCGATGTGTTCGAAGTATGGCTTCTCTTCGATAATGAACTTGTTGATACTATAAAGCGCTGCCTGAACCATGTCAATTTCTTCGTTCAGAAACATTTGAGCCTCCATGGAGCCATAAACATACCCTGAACGGACGCTCTCTGGTTCAATAAGCCCTTCGGTTCTTAGGAGAAGAAACAACCTATCCTGAGTGTCGTAAACTTCTTCATTCGTAATATGCTTTGCGAGGGCAAGAATCTTTTTGCTCTCGGGATATATCACGATATCAACATCAGGGTGATCAAATACAACCAACTGATTTCCAAGTGTCTTGCGAACATCAAGACTTATATCTTCTTTTATTCCGAGTTTGTTCTTGACATGTGGGATAGTTACTTTGATACTCATTACATCTGAATCTCGTGAGCTAAGTTTTGAATCTTTAAAACCTTCTCAATTAGTGCCTTGTCAACTGGCGTCTCTCTGAATCCATTAATCATTAGCAAAACCTCTCTTGTTGATTCCACCATACTCTTGTCGGACACAATTTCTTCTGACTCAAGAGAAGCTCTCAAAACATCGTGAAGTCTTCCCAACTCTTCATTAAGATAAATACTTACATCCACTCCGTTATCGGAAAATGATAAAATATATCTATTAAGCAATTCTTTCTGTTCGCTTAAAATTCCGCTGGAGTATGTTTCGTTATATTTAGATACAAAAGTGTTGAACACTAAGTTATCGATTGGTTTCATCGTCTTCTCTTCTTTGACTGCAGATTTCAAAGTCAGAGATGAAACAATCTCCTGTTCAAGAAGGACGGCGGATTTAACACTCGTGACATCCGAGTCTGATCCAAATAGCTGTGCGACAGTTGCGATGTTCTTGTAATTTGGAACAAAGTTTCCAAAAACTCCAGATGAAAGTTCTCGATTGATTCGATTTATTAAATGACTCTGTGCTTCATGAATCTCGTCGGAATTCATTGCAGAGTGGGCTTGTCGGACTTGAAATGTTAACTTTTCCGCCGTCAGGGTGTCTAAATCATTTGTTTCGAGAAGCGCATTGAATAACTCCAACTCTTTTGACAAAATTGTTCGAGGAGAAAATGATTCTTTCAATATCATCACTGCAGTCTTTTTTGCGGATTTGTCTCCGGAAACAACCGCTTTAGTTATCTCTCTGACGAGCGCCTCATATAAAAAGGCAGTGTTTCTTTTCTTATTGTGCTTGTTTCTTTTCATCTGTTCCACCTAACTTGCTATTATCTAGCTCTGTAATTAGTTTCTTAATCTCCTGTTTCACCTCGAATAACTTTCTTTCTTCAACTTTATCAACCAAATCAACCTCTTCTTGAAAAAGTCCAGCGTTCCTAAACTCTCCACTGGCAGAAGATAGGTGGTGTAAAGTTTCGTATCCCACTCCTCCTGGGTTATTCTTTCGAGGAGTATTTACTTCTACGCCTCGTGCTTTACTTCGAGTGCGTCGTTTTCTTGGACCACTTTGTCCCGTTCGGCGGTCATCTCTCTTTCCAGGTGCGGCGAGGAGTGGATCTTCATCTCCGGCAGTTACATCATCTGCAATATTTGTGTCTTCAAAATCCTCTTCCCCACCTAAGTCTCCGCCTAAGTCTCCGCCCAAATCGGCGCCCAAGTCTCCGCCTAAGTCGGCACCTCCGCCGCCTTCTGCTTCGGTTGCGGCAGCGACTGCTTCGAGTTCGGCGTCAAGCTTTCTGTCGTAGAACATCTCTCTTTGGTTGCGTAGGAATTCTTCTTCTGATAGGTTAAAGATGTTGTCGGCAACCCAGCGACGGGAGAAGAATCCATCTGTTGCCGACGCGGCGATGTCGAACTTGGTGTTCCAGTGCTCCAACTCTTGGAGTTCCGCGATTTTAGATGGATTGTTCAGGGATAGCTTAAAGCTAATTAAATCTGCTCCTTTGTATCCGAGAGTGTATAAGTGAATAATACCAATCTTCTCCAACTCGGCGAGAACTGATCTTTGAAGTCTTTGAATCGTTCTGGCGAATCGAATGTCTTTCTGAGCAAGAGTTGTTTTGTCTTCTTCTGCGCCCTCTGAGCGAGAGAGATAGGAGGCGGGAACCTTAAGTGCTGAGAACAGCTTGTCTCTCAAGTACTTGACATCGTCGATGTCTCCAGTATAAGAACCTCCAGCCAAGGTATCAATTTTAGATGACACTCCACCTCGGACGGGAATGAAATAGTCCTCCTCGGTTGACATTGGATTATATCGTAGATCAACTCTTCCGGTAGATGAATCGACAACTTGGTTGCGCTTCATCTGCGTCATTACTTTCTGCATGTACTGCTCTACATCTGATGGGGATACATTTCCGACATCAATGTAGAATACGCGGCGTTCTGGTGCCCTAACAATACGATACGCCATCATAGCGTCTTCGAGTAGGATAAGTTGGCGGAAGATACGACGGGCGGGTTCGAGGACAGATGTCCCATAGGGAGCGTATTTGTCGTTCCCGAGAATTCGGAAATGTCCGATTTGCCAGTTTTCAAATGTAAGTCCGCCAGAGTTCCATTGAAACTGAATATATTTTGGATTTGTCTTGTCTTCACCTTCAAGTCGCTCAATCTCGTGAGTTGGAAGTCCAACAACGGATTGCACTCCGAGTCTTTCGTCGATATCAAGATAGAGAAAGAAATCTCCATACTTACACATCGTGCGGCACCAGCCGAACAAGTTGAACTCGATATTTAAAACAGTTTGATAGAGTTCAGCAAGAACTGACTTGATCTCCTCATTTGGACACTTGATTGACAGAAGGGGTTGCAAGTCTGATGAGGTTGTCATCTCGTCTGCATAAATGTCAAGAGCGGAGGCAATCTCGGGAGTGTACTCCATTTGTTCGAAGTCTTGGTAGCGCTCGGCACGCATTTGGTTCGCCATAATAGCGGTGCTGAGTTGCTCGAATGGATTGTAATTTGCCTTCTTGAAATTTAATCCAGATGCAGACTGAAACTTAAATTTGTCCAACTGAACACGGGAGAGCTTTCTGCTCGTCTGCGTTCTATAGTTGACAAGTGGTCCGGATAACAGGCGAGTTAACTGCCTGAAGAGAGCGGAATCATTATTTTTTGGATTGTTCTTTTTTGCCATGTTTTATCCCTTGTATAACCAACCAAATTGTTGAGCTATCTGGATTGCTTTTTGTTCTTCGTCTTTTAAACTCATACTATTACTATGCCCCTCTTGCCCTCTTATTTGAGTATTCAATTTTGTCGATGCGACAAACATTGAATTAACAAAGGATTCTCGATACTGCTGTTCCAACTTCCCTACCTCAAATGCCGTATCCCTTACCCAGCAGCCGATTGCGAGTGCCATTGTCAAGTCATCATTGTAACTTCTCATAGCCTCGGGGCGTCCGTTATTCCAAATAAAGGTCTTCAACTCATTAAGAGTTCTTGATGAATATATAGTAATTAGTTTATTTCTAATGAATTCTTCCAACTTTGCGATAATCAACGGACGAGTTTTAGATGTTGTCGAAAAGCCAGCGATGGCGTTGGACATGTTTTCACCCTGTATTTGTGATACATACTCATGTGTTGACTTGACTGAAAAGTATATGTTATTATACCCCAATTCTTGCAATTTTGTTAATACTGCATATCCAACTGAGTTGTTTTCTACGACTATCATTCCGTTATTATAGTCTTTTCCGATTCCGTTTAGCATGTCCGCATAGGCATCGAGAGTTGGCTTGCCTTGATATTCTGCAACTATTTCCATTGTTTCCAGTTTTAAAACATGGAGGGTGGAACTGTCCTTTCCATCTCCTCGGGCTACATCTGCACTCAAAAGGTAGTTAGCATCTTGCTGAGCCTTTTCCCAAATCCAAAAGTTACGATCAAATCCGACTCGATATTTCGGCTCCCTTATTTGAGATTCTATCCATTCCAAATCTTCCGGATGCACCAATGTCTCACCGGACATATTGAAATTACACTGAAGTTCTTGGGCGATTTGGCGTTGAGACATGTTCTTTGTTTCTTTTTCAAACCAAGCTCTGTCTCTATCGGGATGAACATCCCACTGAAGTATTGTTGGAAAGAAATCATTCTGCCCCTGTTCTGAGTCGGAATAAATTTGATGGAACCAGTTTCCAACACCGTTTGGAGTGCTCAGTGCAATACAGCGTCCACCTGTTGACAACGTAGGATACAAGCCCGTCCACAATTCGTCAAGCCCTTCGACATGTGCTGCCTCATCGATGACGAGCAGAGATAGGGCTTCGGAACGACCAGCGTCTGCGGTTGTTGAAGACGCCTTGATCTCGGAACCATTCGATAGGACGAATGAGGCGCGGTTGTCAATTGTGATATTGGCTATCTGCATCCACGGCGGGAGATTCTTAATTATATGTTTTACTTTCTTAACAAGGTTTGCCGCTGTCTGGAACTTGGTTGCAATGACAAGGATATTCTTGTTTCTATGAAACATCATCATCCACACAACATATGCTGCAGTTGTTGTGGATATCCCTAGCTGCCTCGCTTTCAAAATTACATTGAAACGATGATCATTGAAATCTTTTAATAGTTCTTCTTGGAACGGATATAGTTTGAACGGAATCAAGCCCTTTAGAGGATGGGCGATTCTCGCATAATTGTTAATGAAGTATCCTGGATCTTTTCCGCTCTTCAGAATCTCTTTTAATATTTCTTGTTTAGTGAGTTCAAACGACATCCAATCACTTATTTTTTCCGAGAGACAAGAAGTCGCGAATTGATTTATCCAAACGATCCTCAGAAGGCTCGCCGACGGGAATTACGTCGCTAAGATTTCCAACCTTATAGTATCTTTTACCATTAACGAAAGCGCGGACTTTAGAAGTATTTTGAACCATTACCTCTACGTTGCCGTCTGCTTTTAGAGAAAGGGCATCTCCTGTCAATTTCTTATATTCCTTCTTTAGGAAGCCTGCAACGTTCTCTATCATCTCTTCGACTTCTGTCTCAATGTCGCCGCCATAGACATCTTTGAGCTTAATATCGCTTTGGTAATTAATACAAAGCAAGTCTCCGGAAATGTTTACGCCGAAACCGTCAATCACACGAGAGTCGATTATAGCATCCCCTTCTTCTCTTTTTAATCCGACTTTTTTCGTTTCGCCTTCTGGAACTTGATTCTCGTCATGTGCTCCGTCTCTTGCATTTGCCGCTGCTTGGGAAATTCCCCTTACGATATCTAAAACTGTTGCCATTTGTTTATTTTCCTTTATTGGGGCGCCAGCCGGTTGCCCAACGCTCTTCTCGCCCATCAACCCATTGAATGTAACACTCGTAACAACAAGAATATTTATTTACATAAACATCATCCCTCGTATTAAAAGAGTAGACATCGCAAACCGAACAAACTCTATTGCTATCTTTATTAAGTAGTTTTTTTGATATCAAAACGCCCCGAACTTCTATCTTTTCAGTCTTTTCTGATAGTTTGTTCATTTTCTCTGTTAACTTTTTGAGTTCTTCGATATATTCTTTCTCCTTTTCGGGAGTCCAATTCTTCGCTGGATGCTGGACAGCGTCCGCTCCAAACTTGTCAATTATCGCCTTCTCTATTTTTAGAGCGTAATCTGGATCTTCTTTTGCATCACTCATTTTGGGATCTCCGTAACGGCATAGAATGTCCCAAGAGACAACCCGATTCCGATGATGATACCACCTGTCATCCACCAGTTGTTATTCTTGTTCGGCTGCTTAAGTGCCATTTCTCTATATGTCTCTATCTCACCGTTCTTGATATCCATTAGCAACTTATGGCGCTCATCGAGAGCATCATAGCTTATCTGCAGGCTATCGATTTCCAACTGTAGTCCCGCTCTCGCTTTTGAAACTTCGTATTCAACCCTCAAGTCGCAATCGGACATAGAGTATTGATGCTCGGCTATTAGTTGCGCGGTTGCAGCAGGACTGAACAGTGTCCCCGAAAACGGGGCTACTTCGCCTTCCTGAAGATGGGTATATTTCTTTGCATCTTCCACCTCTTGGGCAAAAATAGTAGCTGGGAAGAGCAAACTAATTGTTAGCAACTGTGCGGTTAACTTAGTCAACATGTTTGAATCCGAACTCTTTCTCTATTGCCTCGTTTGCCGACTTGGGATCTTTGTTGAGCATTTCTAACAACTCTAAATACCTTGCTCTTTTCTCCACAGTCAGATCATTCTTGGAGCCCTTGTATTCTCTCTCTAATTTAGCGATAGATTCATTGTGAACTTGAATGGCTTCATTTCTTTTTCCAATTTCATCGGCGTGACTATTTTCGAGAACTTCAATTTCTTTCTTATAGTTATCAATAGTTGCCTCAAGCACTCTCTTATATGCCTTTACATTTCCGCGAGAGACAAACCAGACAACGAGAGTCCACAATGCAATGGCAAGTATCTTCCAATGATGTCTGCACCACACCCAGGCTTTCTTAGAATATAGCACTAAAGTCAACCAAGTCATCTATGCGCCGTGCCTATAAGTCTTCATAACATCTACTGCGCCCTGCGTTCCTATATAGCACATTGCGATCATGCCCCATGTATCTGAGGATAAGTCACTCCAAAGCATTAGCCCTGTTGCTGTTAGAAATGTGAACAATTTGCGAGAAATCGCTTTTGACATTACCTTGTCTAATACTGCTTGCTTACTCATTTTTATCTTCCTTTTTAACTGCGGCTTTAAAAGTTATAAACTCGCCGTTTTGTAAAATACCTATTTTATCGGATGCTTTGGCATAATCTTCTACCTTCACACACAAGGCAATCTCTTCTAATAAATAGACATAATCAAGAAATTTACGAGCGTTTTTGTAATCGAACTCATGCTGCGGGACTGACTCTCTGATATCGACTAACTTTTCGCAGTGCCCCTCATATGGCAAAACAATATACCTCACTTCATTGGCTGACATATGCAAATCCATCCTTTTTATCTACATTGATTACGACATCGACACAATCTTTCAGAGAATCAAGATGGGATATCAAGATAACTGTTTTGAAATAAGATTTCACCATTTCCAGTATTCTCACGAATCCTTCAAGATTCTCGGCGTCCAGCGCTGTGCCCGGCTCATCCATTACGAAAATGTTTGGTTTGGGTAAATTACTAACATGCAAAAGAGAAAGTCGGATAGCCATTGATGCAATTGTCTTTTCTGCACCAGATCCCATTTCGATTGGGCGAGGATCATGTTTTGGATGTCGAATGTAGACGTTTAATCGCCTTCCATCGTTTTCAAAGAAAACTTCAAAATTGACAATATTCGTTAATACCTTTGCGATTTCCTCATTGATTGCCGGAAGCTTCTTTTTAATAATATCGTATGAAATGCCGCTGGAGTGCATACATTTCATATATAAATCATATGCGGAATAGTCCTCTCGCAAATCTGATAGTTCACTCTTCTGGTCCATCAAATTCTGAAGCTTGTTTTCGTAAGATCCATGTGAGACATACAAATCATTCAAATCTTGCTTGCATTGCTTGCAATTCTTTTCAGTCCTGCTCAGCAAAGCAGCGTGTTCGTTCCTTTTCGAAACAAGTTGCTCCAAGTTCTCGATTGCGTCTCGATTATCTTCATATACTTTGATACTCTCTACAATTCCTTCAATCTCGTGTTTAAATACTTCAAGTCGTGTTAGATTGTTTGCCAACTCAAGCTCAGACACAGACATCTCTTGTTCAACCTGTGTTCTCCTGTCCACCAGTGCGTCGTATTTATCCAAATAGTCATCCAACTTTTTGGAATCAAGAGAGTTGATATCTTTCAAAATCTTCACACCCTGTTGCTGTATTGCATTAACTTCAGACAACATATCTGGAAGTTCCAAATTTGCCTTATGAGCGTTGCAAATAAACTTACAAGAAGAAAACTGATCTCCACAAGGAACCTCTTCGAGAAGTTTCACTCGCTTTTCATTATCTTCAACATCTCTCTTCTTCTCTCTCAAGAGACTTGTAAGTTCAGAATATTTATCATTTTTATCTGAGACTTCTTTCTTTTTATTTCTTAAATTCTCGATATCATAATCTGAGAGAAAATCTGACAACTTCCTAATCAATGTTTCGTTGCTCTTGTTTTGTTTTCGAATTTCTTTATTTTCCTCCGTCAGGGATAGAATGTCCCCTCTCTTTGACGACAAGAGAGCGCTCTCTGCTTCAATGTCGATAACCTTGAGAGGGATTGAGGCGATTTTACCCTCAACTTCAGAAAGGAATGCAGCGATATCAATTAGTTGTTGATTATATTCCTGACACTTCTTCTCGTTTTCCTGTATATCAATGGAACTCTGCATGGTATCTCGCATGGCTTGCTCGATGTCTCCCTCAAATTCTTTCCCCTCAAGACGCTTGAGGGCGCCTCGTAGATCGGAGGCGTCTTCTTTCGCCATTTTATATTTCTTATCAAATATTTCAAGATCAAGAAACTTGGCAAGAATCTCTTTTCTCCGAGTTGAACCCTCTTTGATGAATGTCAAACTATCTAACTGAGATGCCATGGATGTCAACAGAAAGTCATCGAGGGTTCCGAACATCTTGCGAATGTTCTTGTCGGTGTCTGCTCTCGTCATTCCGTTGTGACTTACCACCTCATCTCCGAGGGCATTGATTTCGAGGAAATCAACATTGGTTTTTGCCTCAAGTGTTTCTTCGCCTTTAAGCCTCTTTGTATATTTTTCGCTACTCCTTTCGACTACAAATTGTCTGTCTCCAATCGAAATTCCAATTCGCCCCTGCCCTCTGTCCTTGTTCTGATTAATGATATTGAGGTTCTTTCGTTCATTTTTCGAGGTGGAATTAAACAGTGTGTAGAGAGCAGCGTCAATGATGCTCGACTTGCCTGAATAATTCTTTCCGAAGATTCCAACGATTCCGCTGATGTTTGTGAAATCAATTGAATTGGATTCTCCATAGTTGAAGAGACTGTCCCACTCAAACGAGTTAAGCTTCCAATTAATATTTCGAGCTACCTCTTCGTTATTTTCAACTGCTGTGTTATATTTTGAATTGAGTTCCAAGACTCTCTCCAAAACCTCGTCTTCAATCTCATATTCCTCTAAGAAATCCTGAATCATTCTCTTCTGAACACTGATGTCTCGGAGATTTTCCTTGATGAAATCATCTGGATTTACATCGGATCCAGATTGCGAACCGAGGGCGCGATTGAGAAAGGTAATGCTCTCGGGCTTAAATCTGTGTTTCGCAATATCGACGGCGCGGCGCATCTTGTCGAGGGATAAATTGTTGTTCGAAACAAGACGGAGACGTGCTCCTGCTGGGACTGTTGCGTTCCTTGGCATTCGTCCCTTCTTTGTTAACTCGACGGTAACGAATGCTCGTGGGTTTTGAAGGGATGTGTGCCTAATTTCATAACTGTCTTTGCCAGATATCTCCCAAGTGAGATAGCCCTTGTCGTTTGTCTCGCCGTGATTCTGTTGTATCAAACTGCCAGGGTAGCGGAACTTGGGATTGGCTCCAATCATCTGATTTGTCTTATGAATATCTCCGAGCATTGCATAATCATACTTGTTCAAAGTAGAGACATCAATGTCGCCGTGTTCCATTACCCACCCCATATCTGTCTTGACGCCCTTGACGGCTCCGTGATAGACTGCAATGCTCGTCTTGCTGTCGTCTATCTCTTCCTGCCAATTGTCCGGATCAACAATAGAAAGAACATGCATGTCAATATCGTCAGTGAGAGATACAACGGTTGACAATTTGTGAAAGTGAATATCTGGATGATCAAGGTTGTTCACGATTGGAGAGATGGCGTCCAGCCGTCCGAGAGAACGGAGATTCATATCATGATTGCCGAGAATCATGTGAAATGGAGCAATGTCGGCGAGGTTTGAAAATAACTCGCTCATCATCTGCACAGCCTCGCTTGACAAATCTGTCTTCGTGTGGAATGTGTCGCCAGTGTTCAGGATGATATCCGGCTTCTCTGCGCGGAGACTATCGTAAAGTTGTTCAAATACCTCTCGATATTCTGTGTGATATTTCAATTTGCGAATATGAATGTCACTTACGTGACATATCTTATAACTCGAACTCATTCATTCCCCTAATGTAGCGACTATATTATAACACATTTGACTGTGAATATCAAACGCCCTCTTTTTCAACTACTCTATTTTCTTGAGATACTTCATATAAACTGGAAAGGACTCCGTTTCCCCAATTGGAAGAACATATGCAACTGAAATCTTTGATCCTAAAGGTGGAGTCTTCATAACTAACATTGGTTTAGCGGGCTCGCGTGAGCTATAGTAGTGGCTGAAGTATGATTCATCAAAAACAACAATGTCTCCGACTTGGAACTTCCCGCTCATATAGACAATATAGCACAATTAGAGTTGAGTGTCAAGAGTTTTTTAAATTCCCGCTATTGCTGTTTCCAATAAATAGTCAGTCTCTCGGATAAGAGTGGCGTCCTCTTTTCTTTTCAAAAACTCCTCTCGTCCCATTTCTGAAATGTCTTCATATCCGCTGACATCTATCTTAAACACTTCCAAGCCGTAGCTCAGAAAAAGTCGAATGATCCTTTCTTCCTTTTTCGCTGCATCTGGATCGAGAGCAAGGAAGATGGAGGTATCGCTCTGGGCGATTCGTCTAAACAGTTTAGAGTTTTGGCGGAGAGTCGAACCAAGAAGGGGGACGGCGTTTGGACCAGCAACGATGGCATCGAAGACACCCTCCGTTATCACCAAGTCCGAGTCCCACTCAAGATAGAGTTCATTGAAGATGATGTCCTTTGAGACGGGAGGGTTGAGATATTTTCGGAAATCTGAAGAGAATGTTCTCGCGATGAAGTAATTCAAGTCTCCGTTGATATCGAAGGATGGAATTACAACGCGATTTGAAAACCTGCCAGATAGAGTGTAGCCCATCTTCCAATAGAGCATGTCCTTCTCAGATATCTCTCGATTTTTGAGATAGTTAAGAGCGGGCAGGGCTGCGAGAGATGGCTTGTTGCAAAGAGAATTAAAGCCCTCGGGTAAGCCGAGAGATGGAGCGGGTTCCGTTTCGGACTGTGTTTCTGCAAACAAGTCATCGAAATCACTGATGTTTGTCCGGTTTGTGAGATTGTCCCACTCTGCAAGTTGATTGAAGTTTCCAAAGCGACGGACGAGGCGACGGATGTCCCTGCCTGTGGACTCACAAATCCAGCATTTGAAAAGGTTCTTCTCGACATTTACGGAGAGCTTCTTTTTGTCGTGCTTGCAGTATGGGCACAAGAATAAGTGTTCATTATTTGAACGATAGCTGCTGCCGAGGATCTCGGATATAATCTTGAGTTTCTTCACAGACTATAATATAACACACTTTACATCAGTCGTCAAATAATAAAGGACCGGCGAGGGCAACAACTAAAGCATCTGCTCTGTCGTCAGTTCCGGGTTGAGGATTCTCCTGACGAGTCATGTTGTATTTGAACTGTCCGTCAAATCGCTCTGTTATGTTGTCGATGATGAATTTCTTCTTCGCCTTGCTCGGTATCTTTCTCGGCACTTTTATTCCGAGGACAGAACGGGCGGACAGGGGGTTTACAAGTTCAGCTTCCATTTCAAAAACGCTATTTACGACATAGCAACACATTCCGTTGAATCTCTGAAGTGTCGCCATTGTGTGTGCTGTTGTCTTGCCGCCCTTGAACATCATTGCCGGTTGTTCGACAAAAACATCATAGATGACATGAAGCTCTTCTATCTCTCGCATTCTTCTTTCAAATTGTTCTGCTCGCTCTTCCAAAGATTGGCTTGACTTAAATTTCAACACTTCGCTTATTACAATGTCATCATTGTTAAGGAGTGCAATACCAATTTTAGAGGAACTCACATCAAGTCCCAATATTTTCATTTTGTTCTCTCTGTAATTATTTTTCTGACTCTTTTTCGAATCGACTCTGTTATCTGCTTTGATTTGAGGTATCTCTTATATGTTCGATTTCTTTCTACCGCACCTTGAATGTGTCTTTCTGGATCCGAAAGAAGCTTCAAGAGGATCTCTATTGGAGTTGTGGGCTTGACTGCCATGAGTTCTCTGAAGAGGGGGGTATCGGAATTAGCGAGTACTTCAATAGCTTGGACAGGCAGTGATTCGTTGTACGATAACTGTCTTTTCAAATAATCATCCTCAGAGGAGGCGATTTCAACAGCGATATCTTCTGGAATTGATGGATTCTTTACTGCCCAAATGCGTAGCCGACTATCTTCGAGAAAGTCCATAATGTATTCAACGGGCAGATTCGGGTTTGCTGCGACAAATTCTTGTAGATGACTTGAATCACCTTCAGCCTCGGCGAACTTCACAAGAACTTCAACGGGAGTATTTGGATTGTTTCCGATGGATTTTTGAACCCGAGGATAGTCGTGGTTCCAAGCAAGAATTGCGAGAGTCTCAGGGGGCGTGTTTGGATGATCGGCGATTTGAATGAGGCGTCTGTCAGTGGAGTTTTGGATTCCTATTTGTTTGGCAATCTTAGCAAGGGCGTCTGAGGGCGTGTTCAAATTACCCAATACCGAATTGGAGACGCGCCATTCATCATCGAATACAAGTCTTGAAAGCATCTCAGCGGAGGCACTTGGATTACTTGCGACAGCCTCCCTGACATATGGATCTTCATCCGAAGCAAGGACTTCGAGAACTTCAGGAGTGGCTCTCGGATTGACTGCGACGGCTTTTTTGAGATATGAATCGGTTTCGGGTGAAATAAATTTCGCAAGGAACTCTGGAGGGGTTTTCTGATTATCTATAACAGATTTGAGTACCATGTCCTCGTCTTTCAAAGAGAACTTGGAAAGTATCTCTGGTGTGGTTGATGGATTGGCTGCGACTTTTTGTCGAACAATTTCATTGGGATGTCTTGCAAGCTGTGCAAGGATCTCGGCTGTGGCAGCGGGGTTTTCAGCAACGTCGGCAATTGTCATCTGCCTCTCATCCATTGCAAGCTTTGCAAGAGCTTCCGGTGGCGCAGCATGGTTCCGAGCAACAGCCTTTCTTACAATAGCATCTTCATCTGAAGCGAGCTTTATAAGTACTTCAGGAGGTGTTGTCGCCTCTCCGCCAAAGATTGGTTTTAAGTATTTCTCTATTATCGGATACTTGCTCGCAGCCGGTGTCGCAAGAAGCATCTCGCTATATTCAATCACTTCCTCTCTGTCTATTCGTTCGTCCTGGGAATTCATAAACTGCTTGGATCCATAGTGAAACTGCCATCGTTCTCCTATCTCGCCCTCTTTCCCGCTCTTTTTCTCAAAATAGAATAGCGGATCGTCGGGCTTATAATACTGTTCGAAGTACTTCAAGCCAGGAGCAGCAGTACACCACTTAGTTCCTTTTCCGTAATGACAAGATGCGCCCTTGTTGTGAAGAGCATATATTCTCCACTCTGCATCGTCTCGGAATATTTCAGTTCCCTGTTCGGCATCGAGATACAATTTCTTGTGCTGTGCCTTCTCTATCTCATCTTGTGCAGAACTCACTACCATTTCAAAATCACGAATTGTTTTAATTGAGAGCAAGTCCGGTTTAGGCATAAAATTCTGATGATGGAAGAAGGTTTCCAAATCGCGTTCGACTCCCATATAATCTCCGATTCTTCCAGTTATGAAATCGTTGGCGATGCCTGCGTCCTCCCTTATCATCTTCAAGATCCACAAGATTGCGGTTCCCTTTTGCCCGTCCTCTATGTCGTTTGGTATAAGGTGGAGGATGCTTTCTTTTAACTTCCTGTGATCAAAGTCGGCTCTGATTCCGCCCTTATCATCGCTAACTTCAAATCCTCGTTTTTCCAATTCGCGATTCTTGTCATAACGCCAGCCTTTAATAATCTTCACGGTGCGCTTTGAATCAAGAACCTTTTGAGCATCGGCGAAGGAGACTTCTGTCAATACTTCTTCAGAGAGGATATAGCTATTCCAATTTTCAAAAATAGAATTCATTATATATCCAGCTTCATCTTAATGGTGAACTCTCTTCCCTCTGTCTTGCGAATGGGTGTTGCCACCTTTGCAATGCCAATTAGATTTCTATTTTCATCATAAATAGCGACGGAGGAGATATACGTTGTCTTCTCGAAAGGAGCAACTGGATCTGGATAGGACGAGGATGCAATGTTCTTTATCGACAAGTTTGGACTCTCGACATAACTTTGGGAACCTGTTTGGGGAGTTATGTTCTGATTAAATGTCTTATATGTCGGGTTATTCGAATGATTGAACTCACCCTTTTGAGCGTGAGCAAGCATTGTTATCGTCTGACTCTTTGTCGTTCCCTTGAAATTGAGTCCAAAGCTGGATGACACAACGCTTGCTGGAGCGATGCCGTCGTTTGCTCCTGCTCCAAAGTAAATCCATTTTGGCTTGAGAGTTGGCGCTCCGGTGTATGATTCGCCTGCGAAGCCAGCGTATGGTCCGGTTGCCATGTCCCAAGATCCTGTCAGAAGAACGAATCCTTCGTTATAGAGCACGACGCCTGCGACGGAGCCAGAGTCAGTGGAGCCTGCTGGACCAACTTGGATTAGCTCTCCATCGCGGTTCTCGTCCTTAAGTTGCCCGATCAGAGTACCGGAAACATAGAATTTCAAGTCCACAGAGCCCTTTTTAACCGAGGCTCCGAAAATGATTGAGGGAATGCTCACAAGATTTACATCCTGCGTGCCCTTGTCGCCCAGAGAGCCACTGAAGGCATAGTGATTACTGAGTGGTTGATAGTAGTTAAGAGTGTTGCGCAATGAGTTAAGGTGATTGGCGCTTCCTGTTCTGGAAATTACCGTGGATGCGAAGAACTCGCGGACGATACTGGCAGACATCGGGTAAGAACCTGTGATGGTGGCGCCGTAGAGATAGTCTGAGTTAAACTTTGATGTTGTGATTGTCTTAAATGTACTGAGAGATCCATTCTTGGTGGTGAATGGGTATATCTTATTGCCGGATGCTCTGTCTATATTCAATTCGTAGAGGCTAACATGTCCTGTTGGAACATCGCCAACATTCGAAACATGAGCGCCAGATATCGCACCTTTGTTATTGAGGTAGATACTGCTGTCATAAATGACAAAATCATAACCCGGATTCATTTCGATGGTGTTATGAAATATGTCGTTACTTTTGAATTTCTTATATGCCATTTCTCTTATAAGTAGCTGTCAGTTGTCATCTTTTGCCAAATCAATATCAAAATTCTTGAGATAAGCAATCATTATCAGCTTTCTTTGCTCCTCGCTCTGGGCATTGTGGAGGATCCATGCATAGGTTGACTCAATGTCCTGGATTCTCTTGTCAATATTTTCAGACTCTCCTTGAAGTAATTCAAGCTGCTCGGTGTCTGGCTTTGGAGGAGTGATGCCCAGACTTTGGGCGATGTCCACAAGGGTGAACCACTGTCCAGATTCGGCTGCCTCTCGCGCTTCAAGAAAAAGCTTTGTTTTTCTGTCTCGCTCTTCTTCACCAAACTTGACAAGCTTGTCTGGATGTGCTTTGATGGCAATCTTTCGAAAGAGGAGCTTAATGTGAGTGCTTTGCTTCTCGATGTCGATGTCGGATATTTCATCATCTCCTCGGATTTCAACTGATGTGTCCTCCGAAAAAGACGAGGGCTGCTTAATTTCAATACCGTTATCTTCGCAGAACTTTGTCGCAAACTCTTCAAACCCTATTTTTGCCTGCTCATAGACTTCTTGTTGATAGTCTATTTTAGCATACAAATACTTGAGTTTTAAAAAGAGATTGCTGTATTCCTTCACGATACTTGACGGTATTGTGAATTAATAGTCGAGTCGGACTCTTAAGGTAAGCTCTGTGTTCGGATCTTTCTTCAATGGTTCCGATAGTTTGGCTACTGCAAGAAGTTCGTTGTCCGAGGAGTACAATCCAACTGTAGTGATGTATGATATTGGGTTGTCTGAAGTCGTGTTCTTCACCCTAATCTGACTTGAAGAGAGATAGGTTGGATTTGCACTATAATTGAATTCGTTATGATTCGCTCTACAGAAGTAGATGGTGGAATTTAACTCGATAGTGTTATTGAAAGAGATATTACTTAGTCTGTTTCGGAAAGAATCACACATAACATCGATGTTTGAGCCAGTTGCGAGAAAGTCGAATGAGCCGGAACTGAATCCTGGTCCAAGATCCGTCCATGACGACGTGCATCCATCCATCGAATTCGCGCCGAAAACAGAACTGCTTAAGACAGCGACACCAGCTTGGTAATATACTAAGCCGACACCGGACTGGCTCCTTGGAGTAGCAGATGAAGTATAGAGAATGCCATACTCTCCGGCTGGGGAGTTTACAAGATAGCTGGTTGCTGCGCCGTGATCGCCGATTGTCAACAAGTCATCTGGGGCGTCAGGAGTTCCTCCGGTTGCGAAAGCAATGGAGAAGGTTCCCTTTTTAATCTCGTCCTTTGTCAGGAGTCTCGCAAAGTTGACAAAGATAACTTCATCAAGCTTCTCTCCGCCTGCTGCAAGGTTTCCATCTTGATCAAATCTTTGAATTGCGCCTTCAGCGTTATGTCCAACAAGAACCTGAGCCATCTGATTGTAGATGTTCACTTTCTTGGACTGCTGGACGCCCGTTCCTGCACTGGAAGAGAGGGCGGATCCTGTGGAATAGCCCATAGAGAGATCGAAGATATGGTTTGCAGAGGAACTCAGATATGGATAATCGTAAGTTGACTCGAACATTCCGTGAGAATATGTTTTGACATTTGTCGCCACGTAGTTTTCAGTGTATGTTCCAGAAGCGATTGTGCCCGTTAGGGGAATGGCTTCATGAAGAAGAGTTCTCGTATTAGCAATGTCATTTGCAGTAAGTGTCTTAAAAGTTGTAGCCATGTTTATATCCTTATTGCTTCTTCACAAATCTAATTGGTAAATCGACTCTATATCCAGTTGTCGCGCCTGTGATTCGAACAGTTGTATCGATATGATAGACAGCAGCAACGAGAGTGCTTGTTCCTCCAAGTTGAGTGAATAGGAAGGTGCTTGATTGCAGATCGGTGGATGGTCCCACTAAAAAGCTTAGTCGATATCCTGCTGGTCCTTTGATTACCGGACTTCCGTTTTCTCCAAGCTTGGAACTTCCAAAGAAGTCCGAGTTTGTAGTTAGAGACAAATAATAGGAGGCGATGTTGTCATCATCAATGAAGGATGGTGTCGCCTGCGTTCCATCGGGGTTTGCAAGAAATCCCAATCGATTATCTAACTCTATAATATATTGAGTTTCTACGAGATCTGAATCGAGATCAACCTTTCCGGTTGCGCCGAGTGCGTTACTTACGATTCCTTGATCGAATAGGAGTCTACGATTATCAGTCGCATTTGAATCGAGAACTGAACCATCTATGATTCCAGCGGGGAGTGAATTTTCTGAACCGTTTAAGGTATCTACGGTTGTTGCATCTACTGCAACTGTTACTATGTTATTTGTAGTGTTGGGGGCGATGCCGTCTGTGGAGTTGTTTCTGATCTCGGGTAAATAAAGCAAGTTGGTTCTTGAGATAGAAAGCAGCTTTGACTTTAATGTTGAAGTGTTGTTCGTAAACGCTTCGAGAACTGGCGTCTGTAGAATCTCGATATCGTAATATGCGGAACCACTTGCATGATTCTTGTTGTAGAGTTCGTAGTTTACTTCGTCGTCTCCAAAAGCGAATTTCACGATATTAAAAGAGCCGTCGCCCTTGGCAAGACGGAGTCTTCCAGTATCTGTCAAGACTGCGTCAAGGATAATATCGCCTGAGTTATCAAGAAATGCCATTTATATATTCTCCATGTTGTTGTAAATAGTTATCAGAAACAATAAAACACCAAATTATTTGGCGGTGAAGTGTCCTCGTGCTGCGCCTGCCCCTGATGATGTCGATGTGTCCGAAGACTTGTCGCCACTAATATCTCCCTTTGCCGCACTTGCTCCTGATGATGCTGATGTGCCCGAGAACTTAGTGTCTTCAGACTGCGACTTTCCGCTGGCTCCGTTCAGACTGAACCCCTCTCCGGTTGATTTGGTGATAGCGCTGGCGGTTTTGCCGTTGTCTCCACTATCATTTCTCCAGTCGTTATTGACGTTGTCGGCAGTGAGTACTTTGGGAATCGACACAACGCGGGTGGGTGGACTTACTGGATTATCTGATGGGCGATTATATTCTGCCTTGCAGGTAAAGTTGATATCGAACTTCTTTCCGGAGTTCTTAGAAGTAACTCTCATCTTGAATCGCTTATTCCACACTGACTCTCCCGCTGCGCCAAGAGAAACGCTTGTTGCATCAAAGGCAGAAGTTGCGGTTTCTGGGAGACTCTGATCATAGTTGATTAGAGATTGTACTAAGTTTGGATTGATTTTTAAATATCTTCTGAAGTCTCGGGATACTTTGACATTGTCATATGAGATGTCTTCAAAATTGTAAACTCTCGTGTTGAAAAATATCATTCCTTCAAATTTAACCAGTTCAGCGACGTATACATCGGTTGGATTTGAGCGATTTCCATGAATATCAATAGATCTAAATGTATAATAATACTTGGTATTTGGCTCGACATCATCAACAAACGAGGTAGAGGTTGCGCCATTGGTAGATACTATTGCCAGCAACTTGCCACTGAAATCCTGATAGGACATTGGAGGAACAGTCATCTTGTATATCTCGAATCGGCTTACGGGATCATCTGATTTAAATCTAATAGGATCAGATGGTTCGATATTTCTCGATTCTCTATAGCTCTTTGCAAACTGTTCATCGCTATCATCTATGATAATTGGATTCAATTCGTAATCTCCGACATTTGAATTTATGTTTATCAAAATGCGATCTGAAATTCCTTTGTATGGAATAATGTTGACATTTGGAAACACGGGGGCGGAGTCCAATATTAAAGTCTTCTGAGAATAGATTGGAATGCGGGCGATCTTGAGAGAAGGCTCGTAGTTGACAGCGAAGTCCATTGTGGCATTTTCGGAATCGGAAGAAAATCCTTCAGTAGAGTATGAATATTTCGTTCCGACTATTAATTGATGTACAAACACTTCATATGTATAGCCTTTGTTATACTTAACCTGTGTATCGACATACTTTAACACATCCAAGTTCTCTGTATTTGGAATGAACACTCTCTGTGTGGAGCTTAAATCTGTTGATGTCTTTTTGATTTCGTAGATGACAGTTTCGTTATATGCTTCTTTCCCCTCCAGCATCTCTTCGAATGTTCTGAAATTATCATCGACAATCTGATTTATCTTTCCTGACAAGATTAGTGCCTTCAATGTATTTGTGAAACGGCTACAGTCATCGGATTCCTCAACTGAATTCGGATCAACTCCAAGAAGTATGGATATGTCGCTAAATCCACTATCAAGAGAGAGCGCACCAGCTTTGGAAAAATAAGAAATGATCCATTCTTCCAAATCAATGAGTGGAATGATTTGTGTCTTCTGTTTTGTCTCGACGGAAACTTGTTCGTCAGTGAAGACTATTTGTTCTTCTGATATCACAAAGTCCAAGCCGTTATTTGAGGCTGCCGAAACTCTTTGGTCAGGGTAAATTATCGTCTGATCCATTACATGCTGGAGCAAGCTGTCTGTTAGTCCTGATTTATCCGCTGATGATAATAGTTTTCCAGCCCTGTCTGTATTCATTTCAATTGAATTTATCATTGGATACAAGTCGTCGGTATCTAAAACCTTGTTCAATTCTACAACTTGTGATGATGGGATTCCAATGTTTTGGTATTTTTCAGTAATATCAAAAGGTGGAGAGGAAGATTCGTGAAGTGCCTGGACTCCTTTCACATAAGTCAAGTCAGTTCCTTGACTGAAGAGTCCTTTTTGAATATAAGATGCTTCTCTTGTGATGTTGGAAAATTGATTCTGCAATTGATATTCTTTTATGTCTCCGGAACTAATATAGTCCTCATATCCCGGTGAAAAGAAATTATACTTCGATTCGACATTCGCATAAGATGGATTATTAACATTATTTGCAAATCTCTCCAATTCCTTTTTAGAAAAGGGTATCGTAATATCTGTGTGATGATCTGTGAAAGTTGATTCTACATCAATCAGTGGAGATGTCCTGCTAAAACTTGCACCGTTGACGGTGAGCGTCATGCCTTCGGTTATGACAAGCCAAGCGCTGGACTCTCCAGAATCGCGAATTAACTTACTGGATGCTATTATTTCTTGCTTGTATTTCTTAAAAACATCGCCAGCTACCTCAGTTGGATGAGCGGTGTCGGTGTCGATACTAATAATGGATGTTCCATAAGATGCGATAGTGTCTGCATTTGCGCCAAGCTCATTTAGATCGGAATTGACATAAACCAATTGCCCATCTTTATTTAAGGAGAAGAATTTTCTTGCCTCTGCTCTGAGAGGATCTGATATGTCGGAAGGTCTAGTGGACTTTACATATCCATTTCCAAATGTTGTTACTGGTAGCAGTGATTTTAGGAATGAGTTAGCTGTGGTAGTCTCATAGACTTCATTTTCTGCCATCTTTAATGTCTTGCCGATATAGGACAGTTCCTTAACTTTTGACGCCTCATTCTGTTCTACCGCTGAATCGCTTCCGGGTTCAGTGTCGGGGTCGGTGACCGGAGGTTCCTCGGAAACATCATTACATTTCTTAATAGGCATTTTATTTACTTCCCCTGTTCTTTGCAAGCTTTTCTCTTAGTCCCGTAGTATCTTTAGGGACAGTGATATCTATTCTAGAAATATTACCCAACTGCGCTTCTGCACCTGTTGTGGACTTCAATATAACCTCTGTCGGAATATTGTCCTGCAGCGTTGTTCTTGCTTTTGTTTCTATTCTTGGAATATTGTCCTGCAGCGTTGTGCCTACTTGTGCTCCTATTCCTGCCTGCGTGATATTGCCCTGGAATCCTGTGCTCAGATTGGTAACTGTTGGTGCTGCCTCTACCGTGATATTGCCCTGGAATCCTGTGCTCAGATTGGTAACTGTTGGTGCTGCCTCTACCGTGATATTCTGTTCAAATGTTGCAGAAGGACGGATGAAAAAGAAGCTATTGATAACCTCCTTGTCTCCTTGTCTATCCTGGCGGCAAAGATAGAACGTATCTCTCCCTGTAGAAAACGATGTTGTTAATTCTCCCAACTGCTTTGTTTCAAATTTTGGTTCGCGAATCATAAGCTTGTTAAACAAGTTTGTTCCTCGTTCCGCAGAAGTAACAACCTCCGGAACTATAAATCCAACCAAGACATCGACTTCTGTTTTTAGCTGGTCCTTTGTTGGTTTTTGCCTGGCTGAAAAGGATGCTATAATTTCTGGAGGGACTGATTGGAAATCATTTATATTTAAATCCGCCTGATCTGCTGCGCTGAGAACAGTAGTGTTTAGATTACTCTCTGCACCGGGGCTATTACTTCCAAGATAGTTTGAAGAGTCCTTAAGCCTCTCACCGGACAAAGCTGGAATATCCTGTGCCAACTTAAAAACAATTCCTTTCGATTCCATAGATTCTTCACTGCCCTCTCTAATAGAATTGAAGGGAGAAACCTCAGTAACTATTGCATTTGACAAGTCTGTTGTCGTATATATTGACAATCCATCAAACTTTTGTCCAAAACCTGGAGTAATTTTATCAATATATATCTCATTGATAAATCTTGCACCAATTGTATTATCAAATACTTCTCTCGTCTGAGAAGTGTTTAGCTTAAATGATGATATACTATCTGCTGCTCTATTCGATCTTGTCGCTTCTACTCCGACAGAATTACTTCCAACACTTAATACATCACTGATTTGTCCCAAAAGCTGATTCAATAAGTTACTGAAGAGAAGAACTCCATCAATGGAGCCAGTTGTCGGAGATATGAGATTTAGTATTTTAAGTTTATAGAATTGTTTTTGTGTAATACCGCCGTATTTTGTAGTTGGAGTATTGTCAACATCAACAAAGTAACCAAGTGATTTCATATATATGTCAACTATTGACTCAAGATCTATAGGATGCTGTTCCTCCTGACCCTGTCCGAACTCTATAGGGCGCAAGCCTTTCATCACTGTCTGTCCATCTATTGTAAACTTCCTAACCTTCTCATCGTAAACTCCGGGAATTTGTGTTAGTGCGACGTATTTCTCATAATCTGCCACTGCAGTGGCTAAGGAACTCAACACACGCCTAACAACTGGAACATATCCATCCATCACTTCGATGTTCACTGAATACTGGTAATATCCATCGGTAAGAACTTCCATTCCAGTATCTAATCCCGTGAAGTGTCTTATAAAGGAATCAGAAGTGCTTGGCTGATCTGATAGTATTAAGCTTATTTCATTAAGCCTGCTATCGTCAAGTGATAAGATAACTGGAACCTCTGCTGTCTCATTAGATAATGTGGAATTTCTCACTGGAGAACCAAGGCTGTTTCTGGCTGGTTTCCCTGATACTTGTTTTCTGCTGACAATGAATTGAAGTATTTCGGATTCATTTGTTATTTCTTTTCTTGCAGTCTCGCTCATGTTTACAATTAGTGCGGAGTATTTCGATTTTTCTAAAACATACTTTCCGTAATCAAAGGCAAAATAAAAACGAGATTTCCTATCCTTATCTTTTGTTACAAAGAACTCTGAGAAATAGGAGTTGTTCGAAAATGATTGATTTAGTATATCCCTCTGTTCTGGGAAAGTGCTCTGCTCTGCTCTTAGTTCGTCCAACTCTGCTACAAGCGCCGTAATTTCTTCTCTGATTCTAAAATCTTGGACAATAGGCGAAATGGCTTGAGAATCTTGAATTATTAATGATTGACTTATTGTGCCATGCATTCCCAACAGGGATTCCGGAAGATCTAAATCGAAATCGCGCTGTAAAGTCTCTGTATCAAGTTGAACGTATGCGAACACGGTTAAGTGCTCAAGATTGTCTATTCCGAATTCGAAAGAATGTATTAACTCGACGTTTCCATCAGCATTGATATAGGGAGATGTAAAATCTTCCAGTGTTTTTGAAATATATTGAGAGTTCTCGAAAGCCGCGCCGAACATTTCAAATCCTTTTGCTGTATCCTGATCATATATTGCAATGCACCAAATCTTAAAATACTTTCTAAGATTTATGGTTTCAGAATTAGTTTTTATTTCCAAAGCATCGGAGAGAAGAGAAAAAGACTGATTGGACTTAAGAACATCAATCAGCTTCAGATTCACAGTGACTTTTGAACTTGATTCCAAAAATACTCTATCAACAAAAACATCTGGTACGATGCCGCCGAATAGTTCGCAACTATTTGCCATAAACATTAATCCTTGCAAGCATCTGAATCGCTCTTTTGTGAATATGGATTAAGGAACTGATAGTTTGGCTCGTTGTCAGGACATTCAAAGTCCTTTCTGGCGAACTTGTAATCATCCTTATCTCCATTTTTAATTAGTCTACAGATTGTGGCAGCATCTATTTCATCATCTGCCTCAATTTCAAAATAATAATCAGCGAAGCTGCTATCTATTTCGGACACTGGTAGATTGTTTCTCTCTTCTTCATCTAATAGGATGTCGTTCACAATATTATCTGAGTCTACCAAGAGGCGTAGTTGCTTTATCTCGGTTGTATTTGAGGTTTCTTCTATCTCGAACAACTCTACTTCAAAATTGTCATTGCCTTGTGAAACATTTTCTTCAATAATTTGAAATATTAAATCATCCATACTGATTGTGAAAAAAGATCCGTCATCAAAAATTCGTTCACTAGATGGAGAATTAACGACTTCTTCTGGGAGTAGAGTATTTTCCAAAACACCTTGTGGGACTCCATCGACATCGCCTCTTGCAATCTCGTCTATTTCTTGCTGAGAGAAAGGTTCACCCATCTCAACGTTGACAGTATATTTTACTTCGACTTCGATTTGAGGAATATCGAGAACTGTTCCAGAACCACTAAGAGTGAGAGTTGAAGTTGTGCTTCCAGTTAATATCTCTCCGCTCAATAATGAAATGTTCCATGATGGAATCTTATCAGTTGCCAAATCGGAATTTGAAAGTGGATTGATTAGGATTTGTGACTTTTCAGGAGTTTGTTGAAGCATTAATTGAGCGAGATCTTCGTTGCCGGAGTTCTTTTCTTTTACCGCTTTTGAGATATCGTCTTCGATGCTGTGGAAGTTATGAAATGTCTTCAGGTTTGGGGAGTCTTCTTGAATTCGAGAAGATGCATTATTCTGATTCTCTGTAAATCCTGCGTATTTCGAGTCATAGACAATACCGTCGTCGTAAAATGCATAGTAAACAGGCTTCAGTTTCCCAAGAGACAAAAGGTATTTGCCGTATTGAGTAAGCTGTAAGTCTAAGACTTCTTCTTTTTTATTAAAAAATTCCATATCTATAGTAAATAATAACCTATCTCATTTATTAATCATTTTTTAATACCAGACTTCTTTGAAGAGGTATTAGTTGTGATTCCATCTTGTTGTAGATTGCTCCCAAAGCCATCGCTTTGATTAACAGATGTTGTTGTAACCTTAGAGACTCCATCTTGAGAAAGTGTTGTTGTGGACACATTTTTATTCACAGATTGGGGTGCAGTGGGTGAATTCTGAATGCCCGATGTGTCCAAATTGGTTCCAACTGGGATATTCTTATCAATAGTATCCGCGACTGGTGGGGATACGACGAAGTCAGTAACGCCATCTTGAGTAAGATTGGTTCCAACTGGAATGTCTCTATCAACTGTGACGGATACTGGTGATCCGAAAATGACTTCTTCGTCTACTTTTGCCAATTCGACAAGTGAAAAGAAGTCATATGGCCAGTTATATGATACTGACAATTCCTCATCCTTTGAAATAGTTCCCTTAGCGGAGCCGCCTGCCAGGAAGTCAGATGCGCTGCTCTTATTAAGAGTGTTCGCCAAGCCGCCTTGGCTGCTTAGCTCTGTCGGGATTGATGTATTTATATTATTTAAGACAGTTTTTCTCCAATAATTTCTTTCAGCTTTCTGCTTAACCTTGAAAACCATCCACTGGAGTTTTGAATCAATGTCTGATAGCAACTGTTCATCATTCAGTCTATGTGTTATTTCCTTAGTTTGCATAATTTCGCTTGTAGATAATTTAGCATCCTTGTCGAATGCTCTTCCAATTCGGGGAGGCAAGTTTTGCCAGATATCAACCAAATCTTGTTGATTTAGCTTGTGTTCGAATTCAAACACATACATTGAAAATGGATCAACATTGTCGCGATATGTGATGAAATCCATACTTGGTGGGAAAACATATCGCTGCATTGAGTCAACCATCTGTCTTATGGAGTCTCCGGCGAGAATTGGGGCTTCGGATAAGTTAGCAGATGGTCCAGATTCAAATCCATTAATAGCTGTGTCGATCTTTCTCTTATCTATCGAGAAGAACACTCTCTGTCCGTCGCGCTCCACGAAAGGAACAACAACGACGGCTTCTCTAATTGTCTTGGATGGGGCAACGTTACCCAATTTTTGAGAAGTCTTGTTAAATCCTACGATATCCGCTATTGAGCCATCTGAACCACCGTAATCAGTAGCGACAATAGATGGGATATCGTCTATCTCCAAATAAATGCCCTCATTGACTGTCGGAAGGCGTCCGTATTGATGCCACATTCCGTATGGGCGAGTCTCTGCGCCGCCGGAACAGAAACCAGAATCAACAATCGGTGTTGCGCTGGAAGATGCGTCAATGAAGTTCAATATTGGGGTTTCGAATTTAGTCTGAATTACCCATTGATCTCTATCTGTTAGTTCAACATTCTGAAACTGGAATAAATCTTTCGATGATACTTTTCCAAACAAGTTGACAGACGCTGAAATCTGAGTAGAATTGGTTTCCGGGCGAATGTGTCCGTTGCTGCCCATAGGACCTGAGCCGGAAGTCATAATGTTCCAGCCGAAGAATCTCCTGTAAGATGAAGTGATTTGTGACTGAATTTCTTGTAGAGTATATCTCTTGCTTTCAGTTGGATTGAATTCGAATATGACTTCTCCGGATCCGTTGTAATATGGAGGAGTGAATGGTCCATTGTTTCCAAGATTACTTCCTCCAAAATAAGATCCTGATACTAAATCAAATATCGGAACGCCTGTTATCGCGCCAAGGACGGGTGGTCCAAAGGCAGAAGGTCTGCTATACATGCAAATTGTCTCAGAACCCGACGTGATTTGAGGGAAAGCTTGTCGCTGGATAGTCGATATGCCTTCCGCATGGAAAGATTTTCTCACCCTTACTCTCATATGATATTTCTTTCCTGCCTCTACTTCCTTAAACTTATCCTCGGGGGATGATATGAATGATGAAAATGATTGATTCTCCAAGAAGAATTCTGGGGTTTCCGCCAAGAAGTTGTGCATTGCAAGCCTATATCTCGAATCTCCGTCTCCGTTCCACGATGCAGTTGCATTTATAGAACACGATGGGTGGGGCTCCATATCAATAAGTGCGAGGTTTTTTAAGTAATTTTGAGGTTCTACCGTCGCTTCGAACGGAACGCGGTAATCAAAAATTTCGTTACTGATATAATAGTTTTGTGCGTCTGCCGAGGCAGAAATGAACAGTTTGTCAGTTAGCACGGGGAAATCCACAGCAATTCCAGACTTAATCGTATTAAATACAATTCCTGGCGCGAACAATGGGGTTAAAAATGGACGGAAAGCTCCTGCTGGATTACTTGCACCTGCTACATAATCTACATTGCTTCCATACGATTGAGAGAATAAAGATGCCATTTGCAGAGTTCTGCTTGCCGGGTAGAATCCATCATATGGCAACAGTTTCAAAAGAGCTTTGCAGCGGATAGTCAATTCAGTTGGATTTCCAGATAGACTTGAAGACACTGTTACATCATTCTTAATCACATTGAAGTATTTCATAAAGTCAGAATGACTATAAACCTTATAGAAGCTATCTTGATTGCTTGACGTTGTATTCGCAAGGGCACCAGTTAAGCAGAACATGGAAATATCATCAAAGATATCTCCGCCTTCTTTTACGACATAGTCGATTCTGTCACTCATACGATACTCAGGCAATATGGAATAATCCTTTCCGATTGTCCTCATCTCGCTGACATAATCATTATAGGAATCATAGAACGGATACTTGCCAGACTGCTCTCCTGCGTCCCACGGAGCATCTCCAGAGAACGGAACAAGATCACTATTCAGAAATTCAAATGCAGTTGAAGTTGCCCTTGCACTCGAACCTGTAACAAGAGTGTGTCTCCTGGCATATATGGCAGATGCCGTAATGTTTGCGATTGATCCCCCTGGAACAAACGGTCCAAGTGCTGGGCCGCAGCCCGGATAATAGCTATGAACAGTGGTGTACGGATTTTGAAGAGTTCCCTCGAATCCAACATCATCTTGAACGCCAACGGTAATTCCAGGAGAAGCACTGCTTGTGAATCCAGTTCTGGCATCAAGGGGCCACATGCTTCGTCTTGGAATAACAATACCCATGCCGCCTGTGACATTTACCTGATTTCTGTCCCCTCTATCATCTCGCCAAAATGAGGAGACGTAAGAGGTTCTTTGTCGGATGTATGGACGATAGACGTTTACATCGCTTGGGTAGACACTTTCAGAATACTTGATATTGACGAGGCGATTCTCTTCATCTCGAAAGCCATCGATCATAGAGTCTGCTGATGTTTTTTGATTCTCGTTTATGTTTAGCTTCTCATTCAACTTAGAGTTGACAAAGTATGTCTTTTGATTTCCATAAGTTGCTTTAACTTCTACTGGAAGTCCAGACGCCTTTCCATTCAACTCCATTGCCTTATATTTCTGTTGTACAACTGGTTCGTGATATTGAAGAACAGTTCTGTCTTGCCCTTTCTTACTGTCTTTTCCTCCGAAGATATCGTTGAGAGTTTTTGGAGATGGACCCCAAGTATATCCTTGATAACCCGTTCTTGTTTCGGAATCGGGATCAATAATTGAGATCGTGTTATTCTCGCGCATCTGACGGACAAGAGAGTGATATTGATTTCTAACCTGTCTCCAAGAAGAGTATCCATAAGGTCCATTTCGATGAAGCATTAAGGCGTTGAAAGTCGTTAAGAAATCACCACCTCTAAATGTTCCACCAGGGGACAAATCCAACTTGGGATTTCTATAAGACGCAAGTGTAGAAGATGACAGGACATTGAAGGCAGAGCCAGTCTGATCGTATATAGAGGAGTTCAATCCAACAAAGTCGATGGGAGAGCCCGGACGGCGTGGAGAAAGTCCGACTGATGCGGTGTAATCGGGCAAGGAAGATGACAGGAAAATTATCGCTGCGGAGAAGCCATTTGAGCCAGATGTCTGTCCTGATGGAGGCATGTGTCCAAGAGGAGTGCTTCCTGATAGGAACGAACCGTTGATCCAGGAGTATTGAGAATCATTCTGAGGGATTGGATGCTGAATATGCCAGTTGTCGTAAACGGACGCTGTTGAATAAGAACCCTCTGTGCCCTCGATCCTAAACCTTACGTTGCGATTGATCTTGTAGAATGAAGGAGATGTGACGTAACTGTCTGCAGTAATGGAGCCGTATGTAGCGTCAGAGCCGAATTGTCCGGCGTGGAGTGAGGCAAGAGTTCTTAATCCTCGGCGCTTTCCAAGATGATCGGAGACTTTGATTGTGCCTCCTGCTGTTGGAAAGATAATTTCCTCTCCAGAACCAGATCCTCTTACGGAAAGGTTTCTCCAAGGGAGGGCATTATATGCCGACTTTTCTGCCGCCATGATATCTAAGAAGCCAAGGGAGTTGATTTCAGGACCACCGGGTGCAGAGAATCTCTCGACAATAACAACATCTTGGACGGTTCTCTCTGGAAGTGGGAAGACTGTTCTTTTGGTTTCATTAGCAGCCGATGCCTTATATGGAAAAAATCTATTTCCAACTCTGCGAAGTGCTGCTGCATTCTCGGTGCCGCCAACATTCGTTCCCGGCAAGAAGGTGTTTCCTCGTCGTCGGGCGGGTAATTGTGTATATGGCCTAACTCCAACCAATGTATGGACGTTTGTTGTCTGCGGTAGGGTACTTGTATATCTCTCAGGAAGTGTAACTCCGTTGTCATTGAACCAGAAGTTGTTTGTGCTTCGTCCAGATGTCTGAACCACTTGATAAGTCTTCTCGTAGTTTCCGATTGAAGAGGTTGTCTGTTGGATATTTCGAATGTTGATGGGGCGTTTGGCAGTCTCTTCTCGGAAGAACCATGCTCTCTCGCGAGTTGGATCAGGATATGGACCGCCGTAATCTGGACCAGTCAAACCAATGGAGCCAGAACCTCCCGGTCCTCCACCAAGGAGCAGTCTCCAACTCTCGGGGCGATTGTATTGGTTGTCTGAACCTTTGTTCAACTTAACGTGTCTGGACTGAATTCCACCAACGAACTTCTCGGTGAATGGTCCTTGCATTGGGATTTCGTTTCGGAGTCCGTATCCGTCATTGTGCAAGTTAACCAACTGAGAGGAGGAAAGGAAATTGTCTTGAATTGCTGTGTTGTAGCCGCCGATGCCCTGAGATGCGCTGAGAATGTTAAAGGGCATTGCTATCTCGCCCTTAATGCCGTCGAAAGAGCCGGAGTTGTATGCCCTGCCGTTTCGGGTTCCAAATGAGTACTTTCTCTTTTGGTTTGGAGCGAGAGTATCGTCGCAGTCTTTCAGCGGTTGAACATCGACGTTGTTCGCTTGAAGGACATTTAAGGGAAGTCCGATGCTGCTCATCGGACCGTGGGGGAAGTTTACGCCTCGATAGAAGTCGCCTTTCTTGCTCTCGGAATAGTTTACCCCTCCGTGAATCTCAGGATTCTTCTCAACGGCGTAGCGATAAGGAGTGGTGTGACTTCTATTTAGAACCTGCAGCGATGCTGTGAGTATCAGGTTCCTGTCGGAATCAACTCCTGCGTCTCCGCTGCTGATTGGAGAATCGTTTCTTTCGGCTCGCTGCTTCCAGTATTCGCAGTTGTCGCTTTGTAGTCCTGAAATTGGGCGATGGGCAAATCTCCAAGATGGAAGATTGCCGACGTTTTCTATTCCGCCTTCGGGGTTCGAGACGTGAAACTCAAGCGTTGGGAACTTGCTCTGATATTTATTGCGCTCAAGGATATGACTCTCGACGACATTATCGATACCGTCGCTTGTTTGAGCGGAGGCTGGAACAAGCTGCATGAGCATTGCTTCAAGAGTTGCATCGATCCACTTGTAGTAGTCAACGAACTTGTCCAAGTCTGGAGTGTTTCCAACTCTCTCGAAAAAGAACTGTCGCAAGTATTTGATATCTTTGTATTCTTGGCGATATCTGTTCTTTGGCTCTCCGATTAAGTTATTGAAGTCAACGATTGATCCGAAGTAATTGATTATCTCATCGGAGATGACTTGGTACATGCTCTTCTCGAAAGCATAGTAAGTCTTCGTGGGACGAGTCTCTCTTGTGAACACCTCTGTCTCTTCTTGAGAGAGGACGCGAATGTTGTCGTCTCCGAATACCATCTCGGGAAGCCGCTGGGTTGCTGCGTAGAGATATTGATTCTCGACAGAACCTGTTGCGTTGGCGGGGAAAGAGTCTCCTCGTCCAGTGTGTTGATATTTAAGGACTTTTCCAAGCCAGCCGTATCGTGAAGTCTCTGCGATTGAGCCAGAGGTTATATCTTGGACATCGAATCTGCCAGATGCGTCTGAAGTCGTGACTGTATCGAAGTCCCAGGCAAGAGCGAGAGATTCAAGTTCAGGAACTTCGACGTTCTCCAAGTCTGTTTCGAGAAGGAATGCGCTGCGGTTTGGACGGGGGTGTCCGAAGTTTCCAGGATCGATTGCGTGGTTCTGAATTGCCTCGTTGTCGAGATAGTCCATCCAGAATCTTGCAGAGGTTGCTTTGACATCTGTTTGGTGTATCACAGAGCCCGTGAAGTTGGTGTAGTGGGCTCCCACATAAATGCGCTTGGGTGCGATAAGGAAGTTTTCTGCATCCTGCTTAGGGACGCTGCCAGTGAGGCTAAATTCGTTTATTTTGCGGTCAGCGATATAATTAACGCCATAGAACTCAACCACATAGTTGTTGTCGAGGGCTCCGCTTGCGAAGGAGTGTGGATATCCATGTGGCTTGAGTCTGACAGCGAAGTTCCACTTTGAACTCTCGTAAGTGTTCATGAAGTAGCCTGATGTTATCTCTGGGATGGGGAAGGGTGCAGAAGATGAAAGCATGAACTTGACATCTTTTGAATAAATCTTGTCCCTTATTGCGAAGACTTGGAAGTTGGCAGGATCCGTTGCTGCCCAAGTCATATCTGTTTCAGTTGGACTTGTCGCTTGTGCTGTGTGGATTCCAAACAGAGAGGCTGTTAGAAATGGAAACTCTTGTGATGCGGCGTTTTCTTCTCGCTTGTCAATTTTCTCTGGGAAGACAAATTCTGCTTCCATTGTGATGGGAAAGCTGTCCTCCAGAGTCAATCCGGCAGTGGATGAACCTGAGATGAAGGAGACGCTGTTTAAATTAGAGGCGTCAGCATATTGATAGACGGTTCCGGCGAACCTGTCCGTGTGATTAAAGTTGACGGCTTTTGTCTTATGGGAGCCTGCTCGTCTTTTTGTGTCGAACCTGTAAGTGCTATTGTCGGCATAAGCGTTGATTCGAATGAGATCGTCGCCGACTCCGAAGCAACGGATTAGATTTCTAAACGCCTTCTCAGTTCCCTTAGCCTTGTAGATATCGGCTAAGTTATTGTAAATATTGGAGTAAATCAGATTCTTGACATCGTGGACATCTTGCTCGAATTCCTGTGTCTCGTTGCGATTGGCATAGTATTCAAGAATGTCAATGTTGGAGAATAATTCTGGGGCGTCCATACCATGTGAGCGGAGAGCAGTCTGGGCATATGGGTATGGCTTGAAGAGCGTTCCCTGTGCGCTGCTGCTGACATATGATGCTACATTGAATTTTGACAACTCTCCAATTAATAAATCGAGGTTGTCGAAGTAGCTGCCCATAACCTGAGTGAGCTTCTTTAAGTCTCCGTTGTCTCCATTTCCTTCGTCCTCGTCGATAATCCAAGATGGCATCGTGTAGAAGAGGGAAGAGTTGTTCTCGTAGTCCCATACGGAACCAGAAAGAGTCAACTCAGTGTTTAGAGTTCCAATATCGGGATGGTTGGAGTGAATGATTGGATCGAGATCTTCCGTTCCTGCAGATGCCGAGTTGATCGCAGATCCTGTGTTTCGAGCAGATGAGCCGGGGTAGCCTGTCCAAGTTCCGTTTGTGATCCGTCCAGAGTAATCAAGGACTGAACTGTCTGTTGAATCAACTCCGGTGATGCCTTCGTTAAACTTATAGTAGACGCCCAAGTCGAGATTTGCAAAGTCAGTATTTGTTCCTCCGCCGAGATTCGATGTGAACCAATATCTTCCGACTTCCTTTGAGGATCGTTTTGTTTTCCAAAATCTGAACTCATCGATGGAGCCGGAAAGCTTACCCCAACCTTCTTCGATTGAAGCGCCGGTATAGACATTACCTGATGGGGCGGAAGTAAGTGCGCCGATATTCGCTTCGATTGGATTTCGGATTTCTCCGATATCTGTTCCCGTCGTCATGGTGTCGTTTAAAACACCGTCCTGGTAAAGCTTCGTAACGATTGTGCTTCCGCTATTGGCAAAGCTGAATGCACAGTGCTTCCAGCTTGAGAGCGTGCTGTGATCAAGTCCTGAACCGATTGACTGCTGAGAGTATCCGTCCGTTCCTGACATTACAGTAACGAGGAAAGGGGAACCAGCGGTTGAACCGGTTAGCTCAATTGTGAGGCGTCCATATTCGGCGCTTGAGGAAAGCTGTCCATTCCAGAGATCGAAGACAACCTGCTTCTCAGTGAGTGCTGCGGAAAGAGAGCCGGTTTGAAGCCAGAACTCAACAGTTACACCTTGCGCAAGATTGGTTTGAAGATTAGACTCTCTCGTTGCGGTGACTGCGCCTTCTGAGCCTGTAACTGAGTCGTCCCAAGTATTTGATTTTGAATCGAAGACATTCTTGAGGGATGCATTTGCGATTGAAGAGCCGTAGAAAGAGTTTGGACCGCCCTTGAGATTGATATATTCATAATCTGCAGAAGCGGGGGCTCCGTAGCCGCCTTCCTGTGCGCTGGAGAGCGTTCCCCAGTTGTCGCTGGAGATGATTCCGTATCCTGTTGATTTCGGATATCGATTGTCATAGATGTAAGTATCTAAAAGTGTTGACTTATTTCTCCACTCAAGTTGTTCCTTGAGAGAGCCATCGTAGGGATACTCATTGTATATCCACTTGAGAGATTGATTGTAGTATTCCTGAGCAGAGCCATACTTGGCAAAGTTCTCCGGCTTGCCAAAATCGACATGTGGCTCAATTCGATTCTGATCCTTGATATACTCTGAGATATATCCTGCGGACTCAACATCTAAATCAGAAAGGCTGGACGATGCAATTATTTGATGACTTCTTTCGAAGAGATCTTTCGTGGACATGTTATTCCTCTACTCTGAACTTAAACAAGTCTGGATATTCATTCCAAGTTCCAACTACGGCGTCATAAAATGCGAACTTAATTCCATATGCGTATCCTGCTTGAAGCATTGAGATGTCCAGATCAAAGTAGCTGCCACTGGAGTCAAAGGATAGCTGGGTATGTAACTCGCTGCCTGTTCCAAACGGAATTGCGCTAAAGTTATCAGTGAGTCTAACTATCTTAAAGGATCCGCTTTCAACAATTTGAACAGCAGGGGCAGCGACGGCTTTCGTGTAGATGGTTGGGTTCCAGTCTTTTTGTCGCGTGAAGAGTCGGAACTGTGCGGTTTCATTGCGATAATAGACATCTCGGAGATTCGTGACGTTCATGACATGCTTCGAATATGGGTTGTGAGAGCCCGCTGAAAGTGTCTTGGGTTTAATCGCGGAGCCAGTGAAGTATTCGGTAGTAGCACCGTGCCATACATCAAACAAGTGAGACAGAGGAGTAGATGCGCCCGTGATTGCGAATGAGCAGGAGTAAATTCCGGTGGAGACATATCCGCCTGTGGCGTTAGTGTCCAAGTCGGCTACAACCCCTCCCCCTGCTGCGAGCAAGAGCTTGGAGCCAGAGGGTGCGGTGTTATTGGTTGAGCCACTGTAAACGGAGACGAGGATCTCGCCTGTTCCAATTGAAGGAATGTTTGTGAGTCTCCCTCGAACATGGTTGTAAAGGTAAAGTGTATTGAGGTTGTCTACTGCTGGAGCGAGAGAACTGCTGTAGTAGAAGTTGCCTCTGTCGTCCTTTGTTGCCGAGTTCCAGCGGGCTTCGAGAACTGGGCGCTTGAAGAAGTATTCGGAGTCTCGGGCAGAGAACATCTTAGTATATGAAGATGAGAAGGCTGATTCATTCTCCAATTTGATTCCGACGCCATAAGTATCTTGTCCGCCTCCTGCGTCGCCTTTAATCCATTGCTCAACAAGTTCTGAAATGTCAAGCTCAATGTCTTCAGTTCCATTTACAAAGGGAGCGGTATATGTGGGGGTGGCGTGATAATCACCGCCGGCTGCAGTCCAATTAGTAATTCCGCCGGATGAGCTTGCTGCAGAAGTCCAGTTGGCGTATCCTGTGTCGGTGTAGCCCTCCATGTCCAGTCCAGTTCCCTCGTCCCAAGAACGAGAGATTGCGGAGATAGTCATGTTATAATTGCGAGGGAGTGTGCCTGGATGGACGACGTTGAATACTCGGAGATACCAATTGACGGAACCGCTGGCTGGAATAAGCCCAGCAGAGCGATCAGAGGCGATGTCTGAAGAAATTGGGAAGTCGATAAGGACACGAGAAAGCTCGCTGGAGGTTGCCGTCTCTTGTCCATAGATATGGAAGATTGCAAGGGAATCAGCTAAGCCCATGTTGGAGGAGGTGGCGCGAGTCGTTAAGTTTGTCTTGTATGCGTTAGTTATTGTTGTATCAGCGTTTGCTGTATATCTCTTGATTCCCATTATTTAATCGTCCCTTGAATATCTGCACTGGGGAACTTCACTTCAAAAATGACATTCTTTGGCGCTCTGATAAATCTGCCGTCAGGAGTTGTTTCATTCTTGACATTAAAGTTGACAGAAGAATATCCCGCCCCTGTCTTTTGAAATACTTTTACAGATATCGTATCGACGATACCTGGCGTGGCGTTGATGAGAGAATATATTTCAGTGATACTGAAGGGTTCGCCTATGTCAAGCTTCGTAGAAAAGAAGTCAGTCATTCTCTCCATCACGGAGTCAAATACCACACTCTTATTCTCTCCGTAGGATGCAAGGGCGGAGAACTTTACGCCCAAGTTAACAACCTTGGCATCAAGAATGTCAACTGAATCGTTTATCATCCTCTTTGTGTTGAGCCAAGTCTTGATATTTTCTTTCAATGTCAAGTTTGTTTGTTCAAGAAATCCATTTGGAGATTCATTTATAACATAGATATTGATATTTCTCAAGTTAGAGTCAACGTCCTGAATGACAGAGCATTTCTGAACTCCGCCGAACTTAGGAGGCATTGAGAGAACGAGAGTTTTGAAGTCCTCGGCAGTAACTGCTCTATTCTGAGAAGCATGCGCTCCAGATATCAAGTATTTAAGATCTTCGAGACTTGGAGTGGCAGCCTCTCCCTGAATTGGAAATTCATTACTCACCTCAAGAGAGCTTTGGACTGACAGCATCTTAGATGAATTAAGGGACACTCTGTTTGCGAATTCAAAAGAAGAGTTTATGACAGCATCGACAGTGCCTGCCGCTGCATTGGAGTTTTCTGAAGTGTTCTCTCGATATTTCACTGTCAAGCTTGTGTTCGCTGGAGCTATGCCGAATTTATCTCCCTTTATCAGGATAGTCGGATCCATTGCCATGTCTGTCACATATGTCTTGGAATGCAAATCAAGAACAACGTCGCGAGTATTTACTAAGCTCGGGGCGCTCAATTGAGAGTCTGAGCCGTAGCCGAAAGTAATATTTGTTTGAGACAAATCTCTTCTGATAATATATCGCCTTGGGACAATAAACGGCTTCATGATTGTCGGGGCTTGAACTCTCGTAGTTGAGTCGGTATTATAAACTGGAACATATATCGTATTCTGAGATAAATGATCTACTTCGTAATATTGTCTTCCCTCTGAATCCATCACAGAAACAACTTCCGTCACAGTATTGGATGGGATTGATAATGTTCTGAATTTGACGAAGTTTGAAATTTCAAATATCTTTATTCTCAATTCTCCGGAAATAACTTGTCCGGTTGTCTTGATTGCATAATCTATTGGAACTCCAGTTGTCGCATTTGTAGTTGCGACGACGACTTCGTTTGTAGGATCGGCAAAATCAACATCTTCAAGAAGAGTGAAGGCAGAAGAAGCTCCGCCAGAGAAAGAGGAGCCAGCTTTGAGCTTAGGGGCATACAACAAGTCAGGACCGGTTGCAGAGGTGTTGGCAGGGACAATAATGTAGAGAGACACGTCTCCAAAAGTGGAACGAGCACCTTGATATCGATATCCAACTGTCTGTCCGTGCTTTAGGACATTCTCATATTCAATCGCCGTAGCAAGAAAGCTCTCATTTGCCTGATAGTCTAAGTAGAAAGATAGAATATCGCCGATATAAGAAACGGCGTCCATCATTAGAGATCCAAATCCGGCGTCGGAGAAGTCGCGGTAAGTATCTGGGTAATATCTCTTTGCGTGCTCTACCAATTCAGACTTGATTGTCTCAAAGTCTCTGCTTAGATAATTTATTTTGACATTTTCTTGTTTTCTCGCCACGAAAAGGGATCCCCTATTTGATAATAAATATGTGAAAAACTAAATTTTAAGATTTAATTCGTCGGAAATGAACGATGAAGGTATGCTATACTTTATTTGCAAGTTGACATAGTTTGAAGTCGATGAGGTTTCTAACTCAGACATGTTGATGCCAACTTGCTCAGAATTAAATTGTATTGAATTAATTATCATATATGGTAAATACTTTGATACCTGATCTTTTATTTCATCTTCAATTTCATCAAACGTTGCCTGGGTTGCATTTTCGAACAGATATGTCTTGATGCCAACTCCAAAATCAGGAATCATTATTCTTTCTCCGGGATTTGTCATAATCACCATCTTTAGATTCTGTCTCGATAATTGCTTGAACGTCTTGTTCAAAGAATATCCGTCAACCTGATCTATATTTAGTGGCAATTTTGGCGATAATCCCGGCATCTAACACTTCTCCTCTTATAAATAGTTTCAAGCTACATTATCTGTCCCGGCTTTTTCAAGAAACGGATCTGTATATGATATCTTCTTGCTGCCATAGATAGAACTTGCAAATATTTGTAATGTTGAAAGTTTTGTTTTGGCTAACATATCAGCCAAGTTTATACCTGCTTCTGATACCTCTGGGTAAACCGTTGTATCTGATAGAGCGCAATATTCATACAGAGAAAGGGAAGAAATCATGTCTTTTATTGGTAGAATGTCATTAAACAGTACTTGATATTCTCTTGTCTCGATCATCATGTCTCGCAAGTTGGAGTAGATTTCGTTTTCTTTTTCGGCGATCTTGGCTTCTTCTTCAGTGATCTCTGCCTCTCTTTTCTCTTCTGCTTCGCGTATTGGAGTACTGTCTGTTGCAACTATTGTTATAAATATCTCTTGATCATACTTCTCTCGACTAGCTGTATCTCGTAATGGATATGTTATATCAGCGATCCAATCATAATCTATATCGCCGAGGTAATATGCCCTTTTCTTTATATATCGTGATCCTGTTTTATCTGCATTATCTTTATCAGCATCAGATTCTGATTTTTCTTTTAACCACTCCAGTGCTGGTGTAATAGCTACATTTTTGCCCACAGGAATCTCACTAGACATCGTATTCGCAAGGAGGACATCTGGCTTCTCGCCGAACATTCCAAGGCTAACTTTCTTTCCAAAATTATACGGACCATATTCTTTCACTATCGCTTCGATTTCCGAGGAAACGGGATCGACAGAGACTTCCAGGTTCTCTCCAGAGCACTCTACTGAAATTACTGGCAAGTCTACAATATTTAAATTTGTCCCATCTTGCTCAAGCTTGACATATGATAGGCTGTAACTATATATTGTTTCACTTTTTCCTTCTGTCTTGTCTCGCTTGAAAACAAAGCTTTCCCCACCTGTTCCAAATGACAGAATGGTGTCCTTACTATAAACTTCATCTAAGTCATCAATTTCTCCGAATATTACTTTAATCAAGAATCCATCCCAAGTGGAAGAATCCCATTTTAATTTTAAATTATCGATTATCGGTTGTCTTAGATTCTCAATTTCTTCTGAGAACATTCTCTTCAGAGCATCCTTTTCAGTAGCTGGTATCTCGACATTTCCGCCTCCGGAATTCAATATTTCATAATACTTCAAGGCATTGGATTTGATATCGCTAAACAAACTTCCCTCAATGTTGTCGAAACTGTTCTCATATTCCTTCATTTCTGTTTTGAATATTTTATAAAGAGAGGATGCGAATAAGTCATTTTCCATAAATGCAATGTCAAATCCATTAAGAACTTGGATAGATGCAAGAGCACGCTCAACAATAAACAGTCGGACAAGCATTCTTACCCCAGTAATTGCATTTGCACGCCTGATGGTGCTTATTGTATCGCAATACTCTCCGCTTAAAGACTTGGAAATAAGAAATGATGAGAAGTCGCTGGAGAAATCAATAAGAGAGGAATAATCTAAAATATCATTTTTGGGATATGTTAAAGATATGGCTTGAATGGGAGAATAGGCATTGGTGAAAAGAGATGAATATTTCCCGCTGGCGATGTGAGTTGCAAATTGTTCTAAAATACCTTCTCTTATATTACGTCCGGCAATCAGTTCCGCCCATTCGTACAAAACCTCTTCATTGGAGTCCGCCCCATAGGTTATCTCTGGATTTACTACATCCGTAAGTGTGTCAAGCGATAAATTAGAATATTTATACTCCTGCGTATTCAATCTTCCGGTTGAAACTTGTCTTCCGATAAAGGAAGCGTTGTTGCTTATATAATAATCCTCGGATGTTTGTCTAAGAGATAAAGGTTTTGTTTCCGTGCCATAGGCGTTTACCTCTACTTCAACAAGGTTATTATACCAAGCAGTATCTCGTACAATATCTGCTGGCTCTTCTCCTAAATAAGTTTTAACAATCACAGTCACGTTGATACCATCATAGCTAACCGTGAGATCAAATATTTGGTTGTCTTGACCTTTGAAGACTTCTCCCCAATATGGATTAGTGGATGGGCTGTCCACATCGCCGCCTTCTTGGTAGGTATCCATTTCTTTCATTAACAAATATGCATATGCTCGTGCTCCTGAAATTCCATTGGTGGCATCAAATGTTCCGACTTGATCGCCCGTGTGCCCGAGGCTTCTGCTGCCGCCTATGCTTTTTGCAAAGGGGCTCTTAAACCGCTCATTCCCAAATGTGTGGGTAGAAGATGCAACATATGGTTCTAAATCCTTGACAAGTTTCTCAAAAAGTGCGTCGTCTTTTTCCTCGCCGCCATAGGGATTTTTGGTTGAGCCCTCTTTGGCAATGCCGGTTATATCAATGTCGCTTCCAAAGGCATACGGACCAAGTGTGTACGCATTATACTCTGCTGTTGGAACAGTCTCCTTGGATTCGGGGGTGTATCCAAGTCTATATCTGCCACTATTGCTATTAACAATGATAGAGTCGAATGGTTCCATCGGAGAGTTATCGTTAAAGAGACTTGTCCAGATCTTAGGATATTCAGAAGACTCGATACTAAAATTAGTTATTACAGAATCAAAAGAAGCTCTGGATATCAAGTTATTTAGTTCTTCTATTACAGGAGGCGTTTCTGGTATTAGTCCACCCTCGCCAAAGATATTCGGAAATGAAGGAGCGAGCCTGCCAGCTTTATACATCTCCAGCGTTTCTGATGCAGCTAAAATTCTATTCTTCTTTCTTTGCTTTTCTTTATTTAGAATCTCCTCGACTTCTTCCGAACTAAGGCTTGAGTCCTTCTCTTGTAATAAAGTTTCTCGAAGGATTTTCTGATTAGAGCCGTCTCCAATATCGCAAATATTTGATGAAATGGAATTCTGCTCATCAATTTTTTGTGTTAAGAACTTGGGCTGGACCATATTTCCAATCCCGGACATGATGTCTACAAAGTCTTCTTTTGATTGGAAAATATTACTTCCATTACGAGTCACACACTTATAACAAACTTCTACAACTTCGTCGGTGGCTGTGCCTTTCAATACTGCCTGTGACTCTGTTTCTGATAAAACCGCTTCCATATCATCGACGGCAGTGGATATCTCCGACATGAGACTTACAAGAAATTCTGGTGATATGAATTTCTCTTCTATTTCGCCTGTTTCTGGATTTGGTATCCTAACTGCGATTCCAGTCTCAGAGTATGCGGAACTCAAAGAACCTTCCATTTTAGCAACAGTGTTTCCGATAACGCCGAGGAAGCCCTTGCCGCCAGCAGACGTTAATGCTGCGGACCATGTGTCTGGATTAGACAAGTCATCAATGTTGATTCCGAGAGTTTGTGAAAACCAACTTTTAAATCCTTCTGAGATTCTTGAAAATCCATCGGGATATGAAAAGAGAAGTTCGCATAGTCCTTCAAGTATCCCAAGAATCAGAGATGTCAAAGAACTTATTAAAGTATTATAGAGAGATACGAGGGCGGCGTCCATTGATTCTGCGAGCCAGTCCGTCGTTGGAAAGTTGGATGGAATATTGATTCCCTGAAAGGCAGGCAGTCCTATTTTCCATCCAATATCCGGGGTGCCGTCGCATTTCTTTACATCGCAGTTGCCATCAGATAATCCGGTAACGCTCTGCACTCTTAGAACCTTCTCTAAATCAGGATCGTTAAGAGCCCATTCTCCGAATTCTGATATCGAGTTTTCCAAAAGACATTGAATCGTTTCTTCTAATACGCATCCGAGATCAACCTTCGCCATCACATCGTTGTAGATTATCCCTACTGCCTCTTGTCCTTTAAACCCAAATTCTCCGCCGTCTGAGGTGACACTGTGTTTCACTCCCCTTAGTCGTCGCCTAAGCTTCTCGACTCCTCCAGTAGACAACTTCATGTTTCCAACAAATTCTGAAGTCTCCCTTGTTGTTTTTGCCACTTCTCTTCTTATTTGAGAATTCCACAACTCTTTATCTTCCTTTGCCTTCTCTTCATCTGTTTTACAGAGATCAATATCTAAGTCCAATGTGAGGAGCTTGGCAATATTTGCGAAAGAAAATAGATTTCCATTTTCATCATATTTGTCTAAACCATCCAATGAGGATTGTTTTGTTTCAATTACTGGAGTGGGGAGAGTATGCTTTGATAGAAAATCAAATACACTAAAGCTTGCTTCATTTTTTAACTGTAGCCCTTCAATTATCGAGTTCAATCTCGTAAGATAATTTATACTTGTGATATGATTTAATTCCGAAGATTGAAGAAAGCAATCATAGCCTATTGTGTATTGCTCTTCATCGACAAGCGCAAAGACAGCATTGTAGTCAAATGTAAATCCGATTTCCAATGTTCTATCAACCTCATTTGGCTGAACACATTCTGGATCCAGCGGAGTTTGCGGTGCTATGTTATTCAAATCTATATATCTCCGGATGGCGCGTCCTGCTGCTCTTAGTCGTTTTACTTCGCGAGGTATGTTGACATTTGAAATGAATTTATCAGACTTTATCAACTTTGGAATGAGAGATTCTATTCCAGAAGCAGCAGTCTCTATTTGTTGGGTGACAGTGGCGACATCAACAAATGCAGATAGATACCCTTCCGCAGGCTTGTTGACATTGCAAGAAGAGGGATCGTCGCTTATTAGTTCGAACTCATTCTTTGGAACTGAAACCAACACTCTCATGCGAACACAAGGGCGCAAAGACACATAATATTCTTTCGCAAGAGAAGTTCCGGACAGATCATATACAGCCGTTGTATCTTTTCCATAGAATCTCAGTAGCTTAAAAACTCCATCAAGAACTGCTTCTGATAATCTCTTATCCTTTTCATTTCCGGGAGTTTCATATTCGCTTTCAATAACAATGTATAGACTATGATCGTCTTCGAAGGGAAAACACTCGTTTCCCAGTCTCCAATCTTCTGAGTAGCTCATTTAATTCACCTTATTGTATCTGCTGCAAATATACTTATTTGATGCTGAGTTTAGATATTTTGTCTTCCAAATAATATTCGTGTTTATTCTGTGTTTGAAATTATCAACCATACCTTCCATGGCATCAGTCGTGGCGTTAATACCGGCAGGGATAAGCGAGAGTGCTGGAATCGTAGCTACAGGTAGCGGACCTGCCATTCCTTGATGCGTGTGGGACACCACTTTTAAATTAAACTGTAACTGATCTTTTAAGTGATTTAACACAACTGAACTAAGTTCGGCAAGACGAGCTTCTAACTCGGAGAGAGCTTCTACAAGATTCTCTCCTTTTACGATTGACTGGATGTCAGTCTCATCATTGCACGCTATCAATTCGATTCCATTAAAAGAGGCAGATCCATCTTTTGAGTTTTTGTTCTCAGTCCTCGTTACGAGCTTAATACCATCTCGCCCGATAACTCTGATTGAATCTGCTTTTATGCCGATGCCGGATCTCGCAAGGGGATTCCCCATCGCTCCTGCAGCGAGATTGAAGTTCTTATCAATGTCTGTCTTTTGACTTATGTGAATTCTTGCTCCGTCTGCTACGAAATTTGGATCATAGTTTAGAGAACCTTTTGGCGAAGCTCCTCCTCTGCCGACGACAATATCGATAGAACTTGCCTGGGTGTGCCCCATACCACCGTAGCCAGATGCTCTGGATGTCGGTCTATCTCTGCCGAGAACAATAGATGAGTTTCCGGCTGATATTACCTTTTCATTTTGAGATCTAATATATTTTGGAAGAGACTCCAGAAGTGTATTTCCGAAAACGCCGGATGTACCGCCACCACTTGAATATGTTCCATCAGATTCAGCGATTGAGGCAATCAAGGGTGGGAGATTCTTGTTATCGAATGATTCTTTAGTATTGCTCATGATAGTAAATAGTTAGTTTTGTTAAACTGAAGGGCCTCTTTTGTCCCAGCCTGGATCATCACGATCAAATTTGTCTGGAAGGTGCTCGTTGCAGTCGCCTATCCAAGTATTGGTGCGCCCTCTGGTGTCGCTATCGGTATGCTTTTTAAGGTGTGGGCGATATCCTACATCCCACCAATATTTTCTACCCATTGGACTACTCCAACCAATTCCTCCGATGCTTGGAACCGTGCCGCACGCATGATATCTTGGAATTACCGAAAACATGCCCAATTCAGCCGATGCCCAGTCTGGCTTTTCTTGCCCAGGCCATGAGCCTCTATATTCCCAATGCCAGCGTTCACGTGGAACAGTTCGCACAAAACCAAATCTGTAGGCATTCTTAACCATCCACTCATATGCTCCTTTGTCTCCATGAACATTAAAATCAACAGCTATGCCTGACTGGTGTTTGGATCTGCCCGCTTTTGCTGTGGGAGGTTGTTTTTTTATTAGGAATTTCTTGTAGAGTTCAGCCTGCTTTGCGTATGTCCGGAATCCCGAAGTGACTCGTAGCGTTACTTTATCAGCCTTTGCAGCAGCTATCATTGATTTCACATAAACGGCAACTGGTTTTGCCACTCTTTTAGCACCGTATGGTCCATGAAATATAACAAATTCATATATGTAGCCAGGTTGTTTTACCCCTCTGATCCACACTTCCTCTCTTTGGCGAATAATTTCTCCTTCAGCTATATGAGAAAACTCCCCGCCGGCAGATGGACCAGTGCCTCCCTGTCCGTTGTCACAAGTGACAACGATTGGAGTCTTTAAAGCCTGCGATTCCGGTGAGTCAGTTG